>Ga0307507_10003044_pt1 | contig 33533 bp, 38 predicted proteins | sample 7_EM_MG_FD_207223 | JGI IMG/M metagenome (GOLD analysis project Ga0307507, IMG submission 207223) | Populus trichocarpa ectomycorrhiza microbial communities from riparian zone in the Pacific Northwest, United States - 7_EM | ecosystem: Host-associated > Plants > Roots > Unclassified | place...
ATGGCAATACCTCCCAGATGCTGATACTGGTCGTATCCTCGAGCTTGAGGGATTCAAAGAATTCCTCGAGACGCCCTTCGACAAGAGAGGTGATATTTCTCCTGCTTACGCTGTGACTTTTTTTCCCGATTTCATCGACAACTGGGTAAAGGAGCACCAAGAGAACATCGTATGCATTCTCCCAGATCTGGAAGACGCGGAAGAAACTTTCGAAGCCAAAGTTCAAAGACTCGAGCTTGCCACATCTGTGGTGAGTTGCAGGGATTGCAATGACTCGTCTCATTCCGGCCTTGTGCTTGTGGGGTGGAAGAACATTTGCCGCCATCTGCGTTCCACTTCCCACGGTTATCCTGATAATTGTCAGACATACGAGGTCAATCATCATGCAGTCGCTGCAGCTGCTTCCCTGGTCTCTTGTGTCGGTTTGGATCCATTAACCACGACCGTGGATGATATGAATCGTCGTGATGATAGGTTCATGTGCAGGTCCTGTCTACCAGAGTACCATCGTGGACGTCGATTCATGCGGGTATACACTTGGTTAGAATGCGTATGTCACTTTTCATTTATTTTATTGATATTTCATATCTAATTTTCGTTCAGCTCGAACATACGATGAGGCTGGTATACCTGTCCACAGACCACATTGAACCAATGCATGCCGCACCAGCTTGGTTTCTCCTCAGCCCGGCTGCAACGCGATTCGTGCGCGAACATGACAATCCCTATCCTCACCCCTTGCATCATATCTGGCGTTGCAATCATTGCGCCCAGCATTTTGAGAACCAGTTACCACAAGCAGATGTTATTGATCATGTAAACAGAGTGTATGTCGACATCCTTGATTATTTGCTCATTGACTCGTTACTTAAACAAACTTGGTTATGCAGCCATTGCGTTAGAAACCCGGTGGTTGGTGCAGATGTTGCCGCAGATTTGAGGAAACGGATTCACAAACGTCGACCGTTCCGCCTTTTCCGTGACCCTGCGTTCGAACATCGATGTAAACATTGTTCAGATTTGCCCATATACAAATTATGGGAGAAAGACGCTCTGATGAAGCACCTGAAAAAGAAGTAGGTGTCTTACTCTCGTTTACAACTCTTAGTTGTTCTGAATCGAATGCAAGGCACCATATCAACGAACCTTTGGAGAATGTTGACTGGGAAACAGAAATTATGATTGCAGCGTCTGGAGCGTCGGCGCCGACACCAGCCCATTGACGGCGGTACCTCATGCAGCACTAGTAGATTCGTTGCTGTTCTTTTTTTTACGAACTGATATTTTGAAGAATACTATATCCTTTAGACTCTAAGCCTTACTTTGGACCTGTTCAGGACAATCTGTTGGAACGTGATCCCCACACAAAGTAGGTCTGGTCACTGTTACCACTTCTCACAGATATTTCTTGATGTGTTTGTTTAATAAGACTTGTGATTCGGCATAGACAGCAAATTAAGAAATAAATAACGCTCCAGCTAAATGGTTCTCCAGGTTAACCAATGTCTTGGGCATCTATTAGAGTTGCCATCCTTGCACCTTTTAACTGGCGGGGTTTCAGCGCAAGAGGCCGCACCCATAGCCTCATCAAGCCAGTTTTACAGGCTGTTATCAGGCAGCGTGGAAGAAACTGTATCGTAGTTAAGAGGTCAACTTCGAGTTGTTTTACCTGCGATTCCATATAGGATCACTGATATGATCAGCAGATAGTGATCGACTCACAAGGACAGGTTGCATTATGGCAACCTCTTTTCGAGAGGGAGCTGGATGATAGCGTGATGAGGTCGCTCCATCAATTGCAGGTAAGTTGACAGAGGGAAGACATTGCATAGATCGATCACGACGAAAGGAAAGAGAAAGTGTCGACGACAGTGACATTCGCTGGTGGTGGGTCCAAGTGAAGGGGTTTATTAAATATGCCATTAAGAGAGTAGGATCATGGACTGACCTGTACTTTCGGTCGGTGAAGTGCACCACTGGAAAAATCCCACTGGCAATGACTGGTTGAGTACATGCTTGGTAAAGACGAAGATGGCTCACAAGTATCAGTTTGTTGTCCTCGCCTACACTACCAAAGCGATACGTCCTACCATCACATCGGAGATCATCGAACGCAACTGAAGACACGAAAGAGGAGTGCCCTTGACACCGCGCTATTACCCTCTGTTCCCAAGGCGAAAATATTGTTACGAGGTCGTCTTGCCCACCAGTCTGATCGTTCGTAGACGAAATGTTTAAGATATCATCTACAGGCAAGGCATTGGAAATTTGATTTACCAAAACAAAGCGTCCATCCGGGGACCAAGCCACGCAAGTCAAAGAGCCGAAGTAGGAACCATAGCAGTCAACGAGCCTAGGATGAAGTTTGAGTCCTTCGTTCATGTATTGGTCTTCCCACTGACTTACTCCTCTGCCAAGGCATCTATAACACGTAGACAGCCGTCTTCTGATACGGCTGCGACATATCGAACATCAGGAGAAAACGCAAAATCTAGACTTCATGGGTTGATTTGACGCTTGAAACAGGCGAAAAACCCACCGAGAATAGCATGCTTTGATAATCGCCAATGGCTTACAGGGTTTTTCGCCACCTCGGCTTTAATTGGTTTTGCGGGGGCATTTAGAGCTGTTACAGATGTCGCGGCTGGGTGCCAAGGGGGTATTGTTATGAAAATGCTATCCAGAGGATCCCATTCTTGGGGAGAGACTTCTACGGTCGATGTGTTGTTTGTTGAATCTGAGGTACCATTATGACTGGGTATGTTGCCGGCAGGGGATGATGGTGTTGCGTTTGGATCCAAGGGTGTAAAGGACCCATCGTCTCGTTCGACGTCGTAGATGATGATTGTACCGTCAGCATGAGATGCGAGGAAAAGCGTTGTGGATCCTGGAACCCATCGAACGGAAGTACAAGGAGACCCTGAAATTGAACCCTGTTTAATCATCAGTCTTCGAAAGCTATGGAGAAGAATTCAGTTCCTTGCCTGTTTGTTGAGACGCGTATATCGCGAGTGTATAGGGTCTAAAGGGGATGAGGCTCAGAATTTTCAACTGCAAGAATTTTTAAAAATGCATACCAAGCCATATGAGATCGCCCGTGTTGAAACCCATGATGATATCCAACCGTTCTGGTGATGCAGTCGAGGTATTCACATCATGGCAAGTGGGGTAAGCAGAAAATGTTATTCTGGTCAAAGGTTCCTAATTGCGATCAGACTGTGTGAGGTGATGATATTTCACGGACTACCTTTGTTTTTGTGCCTGCTTCTATCCAGACAAGACTCTTTGCCACATTATAGAAGAGGAAGGTGACATCCCCGGTCTTGGACTGCAACGTTTTGGTCATTCCTTCAGCGTTCTGCAATCGGGTAATAAATGTAGATGAGGTAGTCTTCAGGTTATGCTTTGGGCGTGCAGCCGTTTTCTTCTTTCCAGCAACCGGCTGAGCTGCGAAAAGCATGTGGGGTTCATGAGGGATGGAGGAATTGGCATTGGCATTGGCGTTCTCTTGAGAAGATGAAGCCGGTTGCTCGCTGCCGTCTGGAGAATCACTGCTCGAAAGACTGTTCCCATCATCTTTCTCCTTGCCAGTTCTCTCCGCCTTGTCCTTCTTTTGCTCATTTTTGCTGCCCCCTAGAAGCTGTGCAAAGGCCTGGGTGCCTCCACTAGGTTTCGTTGTCGGGTAACGAATGATAGTAGTAGATATCCTAGCGGCAAAAAGATGAGGACCGGCGCTTGCTGCGATACTCTGCGCTTGGTTTGGTTTGTGCTCATCGGTGACCGAGTAGACGCCTTCTGGGGCGACAAAGGTGGACTCGTTCTCCATAACGGCGAGCCCAGCGCTCTCGAGCCGGAGAGCAGTATATACGGTATGTATGGGACCTGTCTGAGTGGTGTGTTACTGCATGCCGATGGTTATTTTTGGATGCATGATCCCCTAAGAGCTACGATGTAGAAGATACATGCTTCAACTCGGATCTTACATTGTTTCTTCATGTCCATCCTCAAAGCATATTCTAGATGCGCCAGAACTCTCGCTATTCGGTATAACATTGTCATTCGTAATAACTCTACAGCAGCGGAAGCACCCCCAGCGGGTGGTCATATGTCGGTGTCATCATCCAATGTCCTCGTCACCAAACGCGACGTGGCACTGCGCACTCCTGGAATTACTTGGATTGATGGAGGCGTCTCTTCTCCATCGAATGGTAGCCTGGGTGGGCGGGAGACTCGTAAGATGAATATGTATCAGGCTCTAAGAGATGCAATGGCCATTGCGTTGGCCAAGGACGAAAGGGCTATCGTGTTTGGCGAGGATGTTGCATTTGGAGGCGTTTTCAGGTGTACTATGGTAAGTTCACATATTATTCAACAGGGACTTTACTCAGCACTGTTATAGGGACTCGCTGAAGAGTTCGGTAAAAAAGCTACAACCACTCCGTCTACATTTCGGTTGACCCTGTTTTCGGTTTCCTAGGCAAAGAGCGCGTCTTTAATACCCCCCTCACAGAGCAAGGCATTGCAGGTTTTGGTATCGGTCTTGCTGCTATGGGCCACACCGCCATCGCAGAAATCCAGTTCGCCGACTATATTTTCCCCGCTTTCGATCAGGTTCGTTACATCTATAGCTCAGACCCACTTCTCATGGCTTGGCCCGATCACTAGATTGTTAATGAAGCTGCGAAACTGCGCTATAGGTCTGGGGGATCTTTCAACTGCGGGGGCCTAACCATCCGTACCCCATCTATGTCAGTCGTGCGTCAAATCGCCTCTTGCATTTGTTTGTTCCTTCACAGATGACTTAGGGACATGGTGGATTATACCACTCCCAATCTCCCGAAGGATTTTTCATGGGAGTCCCGGGGCTGAAGGTTTGTGTGTCAAAAATGAGCTGCAAGCGAAATCACTAACAAACATCAGATTGTTATTCCACGTTCCCCGATTCAAGCCAAAGGACTATTACTGAGTTCAATAAGGGACCCAAACCCTGTCATTTTCATGGAACCTAAAATCTTGTACCGATCAGCAGGTGCTTTAACACATGTGTTAGATTTATGCAGAAACTGACGATCTGTACACACAGTGGAACAAGTTCCAATAGATGACTTCGAGCTGCCGTTGGGCAGTGCAGAAACAATTTTCGAAGGTTCAGACCTGACTCTGCTCACTTGGGGCACCCCAGTTTATCACTGTGAATCCGCCATCCACCTGTTGAACTCGACTCCTCCCGAACTGCAATCGGTCGTCCCTGATTCACTTCGCTCCGCAAAGGTAGAACTGGTTGACCTACGCTCCATCTTGCCTTGGGATGTGCAAACGGTGGTTAAAAGCGTTGAACGCACAGGCCGTCTTGTGATAGTCCATGAAGCTGGAATGACTGCAGGAGTTGGGGCAGAGATTGCAGCGGAAGTGCAGAAGAGATGTTTCCTCAAGTTGGATGCTCCCGTGAAAAGAGTGACAGGATGGGAGTAAGTTTTTATTTTTTGGGTCCCGCAATTTAGTGTTTCACTTCTGACATCCTTTCAGCTTGCCGGCTGCATTACAGTATGAGAAGTTTCATATTCCCGACTCTATTCGCATTCTCGACGCAATGGTAGAAACCTTGACATATTGACACGTATACCACCGCATATATGAGCACACTACACAATTATTGATAATTTGGGTACTAATTTGCTTTCAGAATGATACGCCAACGAAAAATCAATCCTGCAGACAACAATCCTGCCTCCCACAGCAACATGAACCGTTTTCTTCTCCAACCCACCAAACTTTCGTCGCCGATGAGTTGGTTTCGAAGATTGCTGTTATAAACCATACATTTCTCTTGTTCGCAGAGGATAGCGGCTTGCTCTGACGAGATGTTCGTGACAGAGAGTGTTGTGGCATAGTCATTGGACAACCAACCAATCACTTTTTGCAATGACAGGGTAGACGGAACGGAATTTCTGACATAGCTGTTTCGACTCCTTGATGCATATAGGAAGGGCAATATACAAAGGATGTAACAAGGAGAAACGAAGGTAATTCCTGGCGCAAAGCATGTAAATTCGATTGAGAAAATTGCGTCCGAAAGTTGCGTTCGCAGGATCCGAAGGACTTCACGTTCAATCCTGTAATAAGGAATGTGGTCGAGGTCGTGTGTAAAATCTTCTGCATGACAAGCAGCTGCTTTTTGAACAAACATCAGAAACATAAAATCAAATATTCAAGCTCCTTACGAATCTTAAACTCAATGATGAGTATAGTGAATCCATGAATATGACGTGAAATAACGCACTGGCGACATATGGAATTGCTGCGATACTACCCATTTCGCAGCCACAAACCACCAAGGACGCGTGACAGAAAGCATAATGGAGACGCCATAAATACACAGTTGTCCTCGGAACATGTTGGATAGGTCTCCAGTTTCTCTCAGCTCTATGTTTCCAGCAAAAATGTTTTCCAAGAGTTCAGACAGATCCAGCTGGATTGACTGTGAGTTCGAAGCTGATGAGGTTCGAGTCTTGGTTCGGCGGAAAAATACAGCAAGATGTGACGACCACCCTCCAGATGACGGTGTAAAGACTGCAGAGAGCGCCCGTGCTGCGTCGGGAGACAACGTGCAATTAGTCTTCTCGGTAGATCGCTTTCTGGAGGCAAGGAGCAAGATGGCTATACAGATGATCGGGATAATGGATAACAGAAGCCATTGAGGACGTGGAAAGACATATCCATCCAAAGAAGTCATAAATGTGTACCACCACGTCCAGTGTCGTCTCAACTCAGATAACAGAAAATTTAGAGTGTTCATAGTTGATTTTGAAGGACTCAACGACTGGCACGTGGCCAATTTAAAGATCGCCGACGGGCGCCTATCATGGATTCCTCCACCTTCTCGCGATACTTCAGTCATGAGCTCAGACCCTGGTATAGAGTTGGAGATCGTGAATGTTCCAACACACATCAATGAATGGACTGTCACTCGCGAAGTTGCGAAAGTTCTGCACTCTGACGACTTTGGGACCTTTGGTGGGGGAAGGTTGTTGAATTTTCGCGTGAGGCTTAGAAAAACTGATGGTGGCATGCGCAATGACGGCACCGGAACGCTTGCCCTGCCCGTTCGGAAGAGCGGTTACAAGTTTCTCGAATTCGTACGGGGCGAACCAATCAAGATAGAAGGAAGAAAAGTCAAGTTTTATATTTCCAACCGTTCCTTATCAAAAGAGTGGTTGCAGACTTTATCGAAGACTCCCTTCGTGGACCCGGATTTGGAAGAAGAGCATGAGAATACACTTCGTGCGTTGGAAGGCGAACTTCGAGTAGACGTGGTGCAGTTCGGGGTCTTTTTCCGAGAAACATATCCTTCCAAGTCCCGGTCCTTCTCGATCGAATGGGAACGCAAGTTCATAGAAAGCAATGCGTCTCTTTCGTTCGAGTATGACCATAAGGTCGTACTTTTAAAAGTGAGCTCATTTTGATTCAATAAGGCTTCTTGATTGAACCAACCCGGCAGCTTGGAGATTCGCTAAAGGATTCAGTCGGCTACAATGTATGCATTCGCTTTGCCAGCATTCAGCGGATTGCCGTAGGAATTGATGGCAGGCCATGTAATGTCCTTTTCCAGCAATATAACTATTCGCCTCAGGCTGATACCTTCTCAGATATTTGCTTCGAAACGCTCACTCCTCCACTTCTAGAAGAGTTCGAGTTTCACAGGAGCTTGACAGGTGACAATGCGAAAGACTACCGCAAATATAAACACCGGGTTGGCTTTCTGGATGAAGGTCATAGTATGGTCTCTTCTTATGCGCCTCATTTAAGAGTCGAGCTGGTCCACGATCCTGGATTGATCGACAGGTTCCTTACCATGTGCAGGGAGTCTGGTATCGCGCAATCTGTTATCATGCGCTTTCCATCCCACCTACCACTATTGGCGATCAAGAAAGGTTTTTTCAGCGGTAAACGCCTTCACAAGCTGAGAAAGGGAATGGCTTTTCCCTGGTCCATTACCTTCCAGCTGGAAGCTTTGTTGCTCAATGGCCTCTTAAATACCGGCGATCTGGAGCAACTGATCCCATTGATATCGTCTCTCTCAGAAGAACACTCGAAATTCGGCCCAAGATATGTGGCCGACTTCCTGAGGTACTACCATGAGGCCTTGAAAATTCGGAAAGCCACGGATAGCCCCATCGCCTGCTTCTACGAAAAACTCAGGAACTTCAAATACTCCGAGCCTCAACCTTCACTGGATATTCGCTGTTGTCACGTTACCTTCACACCAACGCGCATTCTCCTCGAAGGCCCATACGCCACACAATCAAATCGTGTTATTCGCCAGTACCAAGGATATGAAGATCATTTCATACGAGTCGATTTTCGTGATGAGGATATGCTTCAGTATCGCTGGGATCGTGAAGTAGATGGTACATTTTTCCTGAATACCCGTGTCGGAGACACTCTTAAGACGGGTTTTGAACTCGCCGGTCGTGATTTCGAGTTTCTTGCCTACTCCAATTCGGCCTTACGTGAGCACTCTGTGTGGTTCGTGAACCCCTTCCAACATCCAATCAAAGGTCGGGTCAATGCAGCTTCCATTCGAGATTCACTTGGCAATTTCAAAGGAGACGATCTCCTTAAACAACCATCCAAGTTAGCTGCTCGTCTAGCACAGGCCTTTACTGCCACAGATGCATCAGCTATGATTCAACGATGCGAATGGGAGGAAGTCGAAGATCTCGATTGCCCGATCGAACCGCATCTCTTCACCGATGGTGTTGGAACCATATCCAGGAATCTTGCTCAGAGGATATGGAGTAAGCACTGTGAAGATAAACACATCACCAAGCCTTCGGTCGAACCCTATGCTGTAAGTCACTTTAACAACTTTAAGGGAATACGAGAATGACATATGTCTAGATCCAGATCAGGTTCTTGGGATTCAAGGGCGTTGTCGCCGTTGATGACGAACTTGACAAGACTGGCAACGGTATTCAAATGCGTTTGAGGAAATCGATGAGAAAATTTACAGCAAAGAATGATGAATTAGCCCCTATTGAGATTGCCCAGGCTTTTGGTCCACCTAACATTGCCTATCTGAATCGGTGTGTGATGCGTTCTGTTCATGACGTTTATCAACTGATCAAACTGAAGTCCTCTTGTCATGGTCTTGGAAGATGTAGGAGTGCGCAAGGAAGCCTTCCTAACCCTCCAGCACAATGCCGTAGCCAGTGCACGCACAATTGACGAGTCCCTCGAGAAATTCGAATCTATTGTGTTGGAACATAAGATGGGGTCTGCTTTTGAGTTGGGGCAGTTGCTGGAACATCTGAGAAGCCCACAATACCACACAGAGCTGAAATCGATTGACAATCCCTTCTTACGGAAACTTCGTCGTGTGGCAACTACCGACATCCTACGTGATATCAAACATAGCGCGCGAATTCCTATCAGTCATAGTTATGTGCTTGTTGGGGTAGCAGATGAAGGCCCCGCATATGAAAGGAGGGGTAACAAGGATGTATTCTGCTTGAACGAAGGAGAGATCTTCGGTAGGAAAGGTTGAATACTAATCAGCAACAGAATATGCTAAACTATTTGTCAGCCTGCATCAAAAAATCACCCACTTCTGAGCCAGAATGGCTCGAGGGTAATGCGACGATTTCACGAAGTCCAGTAGCTCACATAGGTGATGGTGAGTTCCGATACTTTATCCCAGTCCCATTTCTATATCTCTCCTTCGTGTTAGTCCAACGTGTCCGCCTAGTGGGCAAACCGCCCGATGGGGTGTTCTGTGCCTTTAGAAATCTTCGAAATGTTGTCGTGATGCCATCAAGGGGTAAGTCGGTGCATATACTTTAGTGGTATAGCGCTCACTTATATGGAAGGCGAGAGGTCCCTGGCCTCATGCCTTGGTGGAGGAGATCTTGACGGGTCAATTTATAAGGTCTCCTGAAGATGAATTTATTTGACAGCCTTTCCAGTGATATATTCTGTGTCATATATGAAGAAACCCTCCTCCCTACTTCAATGGAAGATCCCGCAACATATGAATCTGCAGGTACACTCACACTGGACCGCGAGTGTACGGTTGAAGATATTTGCGATTTTGTCGCGGAATATATCAATTCAGATGTCTTGGTAATTATTTACACAACGGTTCAAATACTCCCTTTGAATACAACTTTCCAAGGGCTTGCTTTCAGACCGACTGCTCACAATTGCAGGTGAGTTGCGACTTACATAGATGAGTATATGGACAATATTCATATTATCCATAGATCAATCAACGGTATGCCTTCGGATCCTCTACATGCTGCGTGTCTTATGATCTTTCAGGACGGCATGAAGGACGAGGCTTGTCAAAAGCTTGCAGCTTTGTGTTCTCAGGTTGGTCACGATCAGACTGAAATAAATCCAAATCGAATAATCTCATTTCATAGGCTGTGGATTATCCGAAGCAAGGAATACCTGTGATACTGGACGACAATCTCCCACGAACACTCATCAGGTTTAATCCTGACTGGCATGCCGCTGAAGTGGTCTCGCCTCGAAAGACCGATTACTATGAATCTAATCGGGCTCTGGGTTACATGTTCCGTGCCATCCAGTTAGAAGATCAGGAAGACCTTCCCGAACTGCCGACATGTACGAATCCAATGTCAGACCCGATTACACTTGTCCTCTTGGAGAATGTTCAGAAGTATTTGGACGCCTCTGCATATGTTCAAGAGCTTCCCATTGAAACCCTCGACCTGTTCAAGCGCTACCAGGATGAACTCAATTACATCTGCGTTACTCATACCTTGTCGAATGAGCCAGAAACGAAACTTTTGGAGGAGGAGGTCGTTATCGGGACGATTCTGGCCAAATGTTCACAAAAGCGTTGGCGATCGAATCGAATCTATCGTATGCGACATCACGTTGGAACCTTGGTCAACGACATTAAACGGTCCTTAAAAGATTTGGTTGGTTTCGATGAAAAGGTGGTGTCGCCTTCAGCTCGAGTTCGACTGCTTGAACTGGGTTGGAGAGCTTGGAATGCAAGTATATACAAGCGAGAGGAATTTGGGGCAAACAGTTTTGGTCTGATAGCCCTTATGGTCGTTTTTGACTGCTTAGACCGCTTGGAGAAAGTTTCAGTTTTCGCCTAGGTATCTATTAAATTTGATTGCGTGCATGTATAATAAGAAGTGTTGCGGGAAATAGGTTCTGAGTCGTGGAACCCTAATTTGCAAATGCCTAATTCGCGCAAATTTTCCGTCCTAAATTGTGTTCTCTGCATGTAAGTTAATTGAATTCTGGTTCTGTGCATTGATTTGAAGGCTATCTAGTCTAGATCTGCAATAATGACAAGTATGTGACGGTTTAGTTCGAATTTCAAGTAAGTAGTGATCAAAGCAAACGAAATTTCATGATCAACCCTCGAATTTCCGAAACAGGTTTGAGTAGTCAAGTGGGAGTTTTTGGTAGCAGCATGTCCATAGCCGTGACAACCGAGGTTTGACAACGCCAAACGGCGCGACCTATGTCACGTGACACGCGTTTGAGGTAACGCGTCGATTTGGCGTCGATTTGACTTCGACCTCTAGTATGGCTCAACATTTGACTGATGGTGTGCAGTCCCCGCTAGACTTATTAAAGGGGGTCGACGAGACAAAGTTCCTCGAGGGGACAATCAAGATGATTTGGAATGTACCTGACACCCCCCTAGAGGCCTTGGTCGTCACTGGTGAACATGCCTTTCGAGTGTTCTTTCAACTCCGCAATGAATCTCTTGAAGTACTTCGGGATCTTCAGCCCAGAGACAAATTTCTCCTTTCTCTTCGAGGAGCCAAGCTCAAAAAACTGCGAACTCTTCCGAAGCTTTCTACTCTCTCACTGGAGCTTTTATTCTCCGATGGTGTAGAATTACGGTGGAAACGACCAGACGGTAATATACGGTCCTTCAACACTTGGGAAGGTGCCTTTTTTTTTTTTCTCTCGCGTTGTGTTTTCAATTCCTCATAATGTTGCTAAAGAGAACAGTTGGTACATGTCTCCCCGGGAAGAAAATCAGGGGTCAAAGCTGCTTCGGGGTCTTAAACGCCACCATGATGACACGGAGACTGCGGACGAACCAAAAGACCACGAAGATTCAGCTCCAAGAGAGAAAGTGTCGCAGGCAGAGAAAAAGAGGCGACGATCAGCGGCCAAGGAAAAACGCATAGCAGAAGAACAACTCGAAGTCGAGAGCATAGTTTCGTCAGCTAGGAATCGAAAGCAACATGCCTCTCAATCCATTTCGAGATCTTCAGACGATGAAACAGGCAGCCCGTCGCAGGGGATGTCGCAGAAGTTGAAAGCAGGGCTACGTTTAGGACCGGTATGTCAAACTTTCACAATATGACACGGTTTTAAAATTTCTGCCAGAACTTCTATCCTGCCATACAAGACGTCCGTATGGGGTCATTCACCTCTCTGATTGGTGTCGTTTCAAGCATTTCTACACCTGGTTTAACTCACAAAGGAGGTGAGTTGTTGTGTCTTGCCATCGACACTAGATGTATATTTTTCATTAGATTGGATGCGTTTTATCCAGATTGTAGATCCAAGTATATACAATTCAAACCCTTCTGGCTTAAAAGTCAATTGCTTCTCCAAAAGCCATCCGGAATGGTTACCCACCGCAGATTTTGGGGACGTTGTCATCTTACACCACGTCAAGGTCCTGTCGATCTCATCTGTTATCCTTGGTTGACTCTCATTTCTTCGGGGTCTTCAGATTCTCAATTTCCAAGGCTGTCTTGTTGGCACAGGTTATCACGATAAACTAACTTGGGCAGCCTGTTCTCCCCCGGGTCGTATACATCATGGTCCACCGAACGAGGCTCCGCGAGAAGCTCGCCTTGCACCAGGCGGATTTGGTGTCTGCTTTTCTCCGTTTTATCATCCCACCAAGGATGAGATCCTATACTGTGTCAAGTTATCTGACTGGTGGCGAGAGCTGCAAACGGAAGAACAAAAGCATCTAGTACACGTTGGTCCCTCAACCCCATACCAAGGCGTCGCAAATAGAAGGGTCCATCGATTGATTAGGGAAGCTGGCCCGAATGTCCCACCCGATGGTTACTTTGACTGTACTGTTGAAGTGAGCGACCGCACTTGCTGTTACCTTATTCTCAAATGTCCGAATAGGTCCTTCAATGCTACACAGCTGACAGTGGCGTCTACACAGTGTATGTCACGGATTATACTTGCAATGAGCAGACCGAAACCGTGCATCACCATTGGTGTCCTTCGTCAATTTCTGATAAAGTGTTGCGGGTCGAGATGTGGGATGCTGCAGCCGAAATGGGGCCATCCTTGAAACCAAGCAATTTTTATCTGATTAGGAACGCTCGCATGGTAACGAATTCCTATTCGGGTTATCTACAAGCAAAATTACAGCAGAACAAGATATTGCTCTTAAAGGAGAAAGATGCAGATACAAACCCGCATTTGAAAGCTCTAATGGAGTTGGCTTCCTCATTCGTCTTCTACCTATTGATACTAATTGATTCGAAAACAGAAGAAAGAGGGAATCGGAAGAAAACCATTCTAATGTCGACAACGAAACCGAGTACCGTCTTGTTGAAAAGTTCGAAGAGGACAAATTTTTGAACTGTACAGTTGAAGTGCGTGATAGACAGACATCTCCCGAAAACATTCAGCTAATCGCAGCCAGGCCCTGCAAGCCGTGACAGATACAAAGGAAGGTTCATTCATCTATGTCACAGATTATACTTCGCACCCTCTATTGGAGTCGCTGAAGGTAGACGAACCATGGGCGCAAGGCTTGACTGGATCCATTGTCAAAATCTTTCTCGTGGAAGGGCAAAAGAAGATGACCGAATCAGTCGCGCCTGGTTCATTCTACAGCATCAGGAAACTGCGATGGAAGTACAGCAACATGAGTGGATGTATTCGTGCTCAGCTGGGTGGAGCCGAGAGATTGATTACCATGTTGAATCCCAATGTGACCCATAATGAACATTTGAACGGTTTACTTAGGCGAGTTAGATAGTCTGTTTTCCAACGAGTGCTGACAAATATTTAGACGCAAAGAAATTTGGGAAAAGAACATTCGAAGTAAACTCTCTGTCCCGAAGGATCCACATCAGACACCTAGAGCTGACGAGTCAGAGGCCAAAGAACGCGATCCTGCTTGTATACCTATTAAAGACATTCCCCCGCCTCACACAGGTCCCATGCAGTTGAAAGTTTATGCGAAACCTGTCAGCTTTTATCCAATGGAATTGGATGAGGTCTTCTACCAGTTCTGTGCACGGTGTAAAGTCGAGTATGTGATCTCTCTCCCTGGAATTTTTTTCAAATTGGACACTTGTGCAGGATACCCAAAAAACACTTATCCTGCATCAATTGTAGTGATTTCAATTATGAATATCTTCAGATCAAGTATCAAATATATCTCATCCTCGAAGACGAGTACGGAGAGCAAATCCTAATCTCCATAAATGACACGGTACGAGTTCTTATTTTGTAAATGCTTTTTTCTATTTACATGATCTCAGAGCGATATTTGGAATGGGCTCAAACGTGTGAGGCTGCAAGAAGATAACTTTACGGCAAAGCTACTTCGTGCTCGACTCTCGCCCCTACTAGGAAATCTTCCGTCGGTACATGATTATTACAGTACTGGACAGAGTCTCCCGAAACGGACTTCATTCTTTACTTTTGAACTCTATAGTTGGACTGACGAAAAAAAGGGCAGAGGCTACACTTTTTGTAAATATTTTTAGATTGTATGACTATGTATATAGAAGTATTAAACCAACACCTTCCAAATTTTAATCGTTGCAAGGAGAATTCATAAAGTTGTAAAAAAAAAAAAAAGATCTTCCCTAAAGGGACAAAAGTTTAAAACTTTAGAAGTCGACACCAGCAGGATTTGAACCTGCGCCCTCAAAGAGGAACAGATAATTCATTCGAATCTGTCGCCGTAACCACTTGGCTATAGTGCCTTACCAGAAGAGTCGTGACATGCCATCTAAAACCTGAACAAGCTTAAGTCTCCACACATGCGCTTTTTATTCTTAAATTAAAAATAAGCGATAAAATACAATAATATAAATAATGAGGGTCTACTTGTACGGAATACCTGTAATCATTGATCAGCGGGAAAAGTACAATTTACGAACAAGTTGCTAACCATTTTGAAGCTGGGAAATACAAATGAGCACGCCATAATTGGGTGAGTGGAATATTGCTTACTCGTTGGAACTCATCATAAGCCGTACTCCTGACATTCTCGTGTGCATTGCGAATGATGCTCATCATCAGTTCAGCAGCGTGCCTTTCATTCATATGTAAGGCGAAGCGATCCTTGAGTCGTCGGATTGTAGTTTCTCCTTTGAAAGATGGAAGACCTGTATCAAGCATGAGCTTGACAGCGTCCACGATTTGTTCGGCGTAGGGTCGAATGGCAAGAAATGCTTTGACTGTGAGATTTTGAAATAACTGATAGCCCTGTGAGTGGCGACCACCCATTAAAATGACCATTTCGTGATTAAGTTTAAAGGAATTGGGCTCAAATTTGACACCCTGATGCAGATGGTCAGCATGATTGTTGCAGCGTCAGTTCATGACTTACTCCAGGACGTAGCTATCAAACAAATTCGATGAGAAATCTAAGCGACAGGTAAGGGCACTTATCTATGTCAAACAAAAAACCGAAATCTGTAATAAGTCGGTTAGTGAAGACCAGAGAGGTCTGAAGTAACTAACCAATATGAACGATATGACCATCTCCGTCAATCATAATGTTACCGTTGTGCCTGTCTTTGATTTGAAGAATAAAACAAGCAACAGAATAAGCGGCCATGGATTGAATGAAATTCAACCGCGCATTTTGGAAACCAGTAGTGTCTTGACCACCGAACTTGCTTATGAAAAAATCTTGAAGATCGTTAACTTTCGCCCTCCCCATTTCGTCTCGGGACGTGGCATTTGGAACCACATCAATAACACCGCACTAATTTCATGAGGTTGTCATCATGCGATGGAACGAAATGCAACCCACTCCTGGTCCTGTGGCAGTAACCCTGTATGGGAACAGGTACAACATTAATCCGATACTCGTAAAGATGTTTTTGAACATGGCGATGATTTGCAGTGCAAGAACGTCCTGGCGACAGTCATCCCCAACCTTGAAGATTGCCTGTTGCCAGACATCGTATTCAATGCGAGTTTCGATACCCATGCCTTCGCCATTCAACAGGGAGTCCGGGTCAGTGTTCACTTCTATTTTCTCTTTTCTGACTTTGAACGTCGCCATGAAGGGTGCCTGCAAAAGTCAGATGGGATTAAATCCATGGGAGATTTTGACTCACTTTTGCGTGGCTCTGTAACGGTCTGCCCGACTTTTTATCAATATCAACAACACTGCCATCCGGATTACTAGGCAGATAAACGCCGACGTCTACGTTGATTTTAGCCATTTCCTCGTCTATTTTTGCCTTCCAAGGTGTGAATGAACATCATCTATTATGGCATGAATTCCAATACCTTCTTCTCTGGCTTAGTTTTCTTGATATAAGGCTTTAGCTTTCCGGAAATAGACGTGACTTCATTAAAGAACGAAAATTCGCGGTCGTAGAAGGCTTTCGCTTCACCAGATAAGGAATCAACGACCATTGCTATTACCGATTCGAAGACAGGTTTCATAGGATCTTCCTGTGAAGGTATGATCATGCTGTATGATAAAGATTGTTTTGTACATACGATCTCGGCAGAGTCATCCTTGTAGCAATTGGCCTTCATGTTCCAAATAATTTGATGACAGAATAATTGGGATATCTTTGCCATTTCAAAAATGAAACGTGCGACATACCCTAAATTAGAAGAAATCAGTAAGATATACTTGTGGGATTGTCAACCTTTACCAAAATCGTCATAACGAAGAGCTTGTACAACTTGCGGGATGAAAAAGAATGTTAATTCCACTTCATGTTGAAGTAGTACTCGATGAGTGTATTGCAAGACGAGAGGGTCGCTGTTGAACCGCCGTTCAAAGAATGTGTTTGCAACGACTGGAGATACAGGTGCCCATAAAATGAGATGCTAATAGTAGTCAGCGCCAAGGCTCATAGAGGATCAAGATTTCGCAACCTTCAGGTCCCTTCGGACATTGGGGTCCAGCCGGTCACCGAGTAAGAACGAAAGAGCCTCAGGTACATCAAGGACATCCACGGTGTTCGACCGAACAAATTTTCCGACTTCATAACGAATAATTGGTTGTTTGAATCGCTCCGTAAGGAAGATCGCAATAGCTGGATCTATGTGCCAAATAGTGCGGAGAATCACAATCCAAGCGGCCTAGATGAGTATCTGAGTCAGATAGTGAAGCCCATACAACAGAGTGACTCACGTCACCTAGCGTCCGTTCTGTTGTGCCAACGAGATCAGGGCTCTTTCTACCATCATTGGTAGGATTTCCCCAGACAGACAACCGAAAGATTTCATTCTCGATGAGTAATCGCAAAGGTAAATTGAGGTTGGCTACACGAGTTGCATAGACTAGTATTCAATTAGCACTCAATTGGGCGAGAATGTATTAAAAAGCTCACAGGTAGAAGTGAGCTTTGCTGGTGATAAGCTTGATATCGAAGGAGGTCCTCTAGCAGAATCTGACTGAAGAACCGAAAGGAATTCCGAAAGAATCTTGATATCAGCATCAACTTGGACTGCATTGGCTCCATAAGACCATCTATACAAATTGAGTGGAGACTGATTGACATAGAAAATTGAAATTTACAGAGGTCTGATGGAAAACCAGGAGAATGCTGCAGTATAAAGAGACTCTCGAAGTGCGTTCTCACAATAGGCATCAAGGTGTGAACTCTTCAGTGTCTCAAAACCAAAAAGAAGGAACGTGAACCTGGCCTCGCGTGCTAATGCATGAGTGCTACGAAAATCCAGCTACTCAGTTCATTGGGGCGAAAAAAAGGGCCGTACCTCAGCGATTTAAATGCGCGAGCGGAGCGCAAAACCAGGTGCTGGATTAAAAACATAACACCTTGCCTGTGATACCTGGCCGCTTGCAAGCGACTGAACAACATTTGCAATACGAGCGCATGGGGAGTAAGAAACCTCCGAGCTTGAGCCAACTTGCGATCTATAGTCTCCTTCTTGGTAGGGCTGTAACTGATAGGGTGATGGAAGGGGTCTTCATAGCTTGAAGGGATCGCTTAGCATGGGACAACACAAGATAAGTCATACACACTTAAGTGACTGAGAAAATAGACCGGTATGGTTCTTTATCGTGTCTGACCATGCAGACAGAATTTCACTCATCAAAGCGACCTCGGTATCAGGCTTTTCTGCAATGACCCAATTCCACACATCGATACCTGAAGCAATTGCAGATGGAGTCGCTACTCCGAATGGAAGAGAAACGAGGTGGAGAAGCAAATCATAATCCGTCTAAACGCTGTGATCAACTCTTGGCATTAAAATGACCCCAGAACAGACCACTTGCATTCTCCATTGCAATAATCGTCGCTGCACAACGAAACAAAAGTCGTCTAAGATCATGGACGGTCAACTTGCTGCATTTTTCTCGTATCCCCTTCAGCGTATGCGACAGCTTGTTTTTCAAGGCGTCTATTTCTGTTGGTGCGCTTTCTGAGGAGAGGGTAGCCAGTTTTTCAATACCTGTCATTAATTTAATCATTACGAATGCATTTAGTGGGTGAATTTCACCTTCACGGTTTGCAAGGCGTATACCAGCTGCCTCTCCAGCGAAATAACCCTTTATGGCGATCTGACTGGAGAACGCTTTCGCTGCATCAGTTTCCCGATGTGACATTGCCGCTAAAGAGGCTAGACATATATCTTGAGACAAAGCATAATGGTAGGCTCGTCAGGCGTACAAAGTTCTCTGTGTGCGGGACCAATTGCCTTTCCAAACTGTTCAGCAATTGACGCTCCGAGCTCGGCGGAATTGATACCAGACAGTGATTGATTGACAGAGAGATATTTCTATCGAGGCTGAGACAGAAATTAACCATTATGAATACAACATACCTGCAAGGTAGACTGCAGTTCCATCGGTGCACGTCCCAGTGCGAGTTCGAACCAGGTATTAGCATTTCGTTTCATCTGGTCCAATATTTCATTCCGAACGTGGTAACTGTCCGTAATCTGCAAAGTAATACCAGTTCTATCCGAATGGAACTCGTAAACGGAGTTGTACTGGAAAAGCTCAGAAGTGACGTTCATGACTCAGAAGTGTCACGAACCTCGTCAATGTATTCGTTCTCACATGAGCGTTGAAGCAATGTAAGGACCTCCAGGATGACGAAAACGAGAACAGGGTCACACATGAGCGATGGGAACGACGTTATGAGACGATTGAAATATTTGAAGGCAATATCTCTCGCTTTTGCGATGCGATGCGTGCTGAGAACGACAAGGTTATGTAGCTCCGAGGAAAGGTGCATGGGTAAAGCCTGCTGGGACGCCTTCAGATTCAAATCATTGATCGAGTCACGTATGACCTGTTCGCAATTTAGAACAAGGGTCGGCGGAAAGGTTTCCAATACTCACCTTCTCGGCGACTGCATCCATACAAGCACTAAGACCGGGATGCTCATTTAAACTATTATTCATGAAATATGAGACAAGAGGGGAAGGGAATCCAACTGCAGAGCGCATGCTTTCGACGTCGTGAAGAGTCAGGATGAAGATTACTTGCGCCGATGAAAGATAACGAATGTCGCTAGCTCGGTAGGAAATGTATCTCGTTAAGGTGCTCCGGTGTTTGGCGATTACCTATAAAGGCATTAATAGAGGTGGCCATCAAGTAAACTAGAATTTACCGTATTTGAATATTCTTGTCGTATTACTGAATTGTACTCCACGTCGCTGGCGGCAGCATCATGGGACTCTTCGACAACCATCGACGGGGTCTTCACCGCGATTCGCGTAAGTGCAGGTTTTAACCAATCCATTGCTGTTGCCTCGCTGAACTCCCGCGTCGTAAAGCCAAAGAGAACGCAGAGGAACCACAGATTTCTGAACAAGGACACAGTCTCCGAAGAAGCGTTCTTATGTGGATTGAAATCTGAATGCCCAAGTAGAGCGTCAATCGGGAGAAGCAGAGATGCGAGCTGTTCTATCATATCGTCGGTCTTCCAGAAACATCAGTCTTAGTCAAGGGTCTCAAATAAATATGTCCACCTTGACATGATGGTTGGAAATTTTCAAGTTTTGAATACCGACACCTTTATCGGCAAACAAACTTAAAAGTTCGATTAGATATGTTTCGTAGAACCCGGGTTGTTGATTCAGCTCCTGCGCCAATCTGGTTTGAGCGGCTAATACCTAGGAGATACTGTTAAATATTCATGTTCGAAATAATTTTGCTACGACGTGCCATGTTATTCGAGAAACGGGGATCGTCAGGATTTGCTGACCGGTTAATCGACGAGAAGGCTTTGACAATATCGCAGAAGGCACTTCTAGGCGCCGTCAGAGCCATATCCACAAGGTTGTAAGCGATGGCAGCTTCTACAGTGGGTTCTGCTGAAGAAAGTCGCTGCAACAGCATTGAAATTGTGAGTCTTGTGACCTAAAACAAAGCATACTGAGTCTCGCTCGGATGATTATATAAAAAACCAACCTCCTCCATTTCGAATTCTAATGCAAGACGTGTAACAGCTGATATGGTGCTGATGCTAACCATTCTCTTTTCGTCATCTGACAACTCCCTTAACCCAATTTCCAGTGTCCCATGAAGAGATCGATGATGAGGACCGTATGGGTGTGCATACATCGTGCCCGATTCAAAAATATCCTTGCTAGTCGCGGCTATATAATTTAGCAGAGAATACATGTTGGACATGATAAGATCATCCCCAGGAGCAAGCTGCCGAAAACATTAGATGTTTGACGCAGCAAACAATCAGTGTACTTACCTTGATACAAAGAGCAAGACACTTTGCAGCCGCTGCAAGCGGAGGAGGTGCACGGCTTTCTGATGGAAACCCATATTCAAACAAGGGCATAGGGGACATAATAAAGCGTCGCAGAAAACCAATCATACTCGTAGCAATCTCCGGGAAACTGACAAGGCTATAAGCGGAATTAAAGGGTTCGAATTTCCCATCACAAACCTGCGCACCAGAACGGTTATAGATTTCAAAGCCGCCTCTTGCACCAGGTTGTCGGAAACTGGAGAGTTTATACTCAATAAAAGTAAGATTTGATTGTACAATGTTTCATCAAATTCCTTTTGAGCAAGGCAGCAGATTGACGCAAGTTTCTGCAAATTAATGAGAAGCTGTACGTAGTTTCGTGCTTATCTGCTCACCAAGCTTTCGGACATGGTTTCCCAAGCATATGTGTCAATAGATGGCTCAGCCTCCATTTCTTCGATTTGGACCAGAAGATCTGTAAAACATTGCATCGAATCTTTGATTGTAGACTTCAGCAAATTCTTGATTCCCTCATCCACGTCGAGTTCTCGAGCAGCGTTTCGGGTCAAAGTCAGCCAAGCTTTGTTCGCTGCGGCAGCTTCCACGACTGGACTCCTTGTATTCATAGTAGGAGCCAGGGCTTGCGCCAGAACAGTCCACTCTGTCTCCAACACACAGCATACGACGAAGTAGCCGCTCAATGGTCGACCCTGAGCAACGTAACGAGACACCAGCGTTTGTACATGGCGGAATGTATTTGCATCTGCATGCTCCTTTTGTAGGATATCGACAACTAGATGGTTCAATCGATCAATTGTATTGGGTGAGCTCAATTTTTTCAAGTGTGTGGTCAGGGTCTGCCATTGTGAGAGTGTCCAGTCATAAGAGGTCGAGCTTATAGCACGATAAAGCCCGTGAAGAGATGGCATGATTTGGGTTAAAACATCCAAGGCTATACAATAATTCAACGACGTCTACAGAAAAACTTAGGGAAGCTTACAAGTACTGCTGTGGATCCTCTCAATCGTTTGGGATGCAAAATCGAATATGGCTGATGTTGCTTGAACTCCATAGTTCGGATGGTCGTTAGAAACTCTCAACAGAGCGGACACGGTAGAAAAGACGAGTTGGTCTGGGAGAGCCCAATCTGTTGAGGGATGGTCAACTCATGCGACAACAGCAGTAAAATGATAAGCAGCACCATCCCAAGAAAGGGTCCTGTCAAACCTTATAAATGGGATGCCTCGAAGCATATCCACGAGAACGGGGACAACCGTATGAATAGAGTTGCTTATATATGTGTCTGAGAAATTGACAACAAGTTCCCCAAAGGCAATGTTGCACTGAATGCGACTGGCAGGCTGTAAAAAATCAGTTTCTCCCTTAAACGGTAAAGCCTAATCAACGGACCATATATATCATGTCTCTTTCATCCATAAGTTCTTCATCGTTTGAACAAAGTCCATTCGACACTTTTTCCGATATAAGGTCTTCCGCAAAATGGCGATCATCATTGGACGCGATGTCGGCCAGTATGCGCTGCCGTATGTTTAGTTCGAGACTGCAACAAGCTGTTAAGACGTTAAAAATAGCGATGTCGTAGACTCTCACCAATCCATAATTCATACCACAGTCAAGTGTCAAGGCAGTTGTTGACATTTGTTGCTCATAGAAGACGTCATGATACAACACGTGCCAGGGACCGGCGCTTATTTTGATCACGAAGTCGGCTCGGGGTCTTTAACCACTATGACATACAGTCCGAGTAAGTCTGAGAACGATTTCTGGAACAAATACCTGCTTAATACCATTCAGAATTGAAGAGAACACCTAGAGTTAAGCAATTTGCTTCCCGTATAAGGCGGACGAAAATCGAAGAATGGGACGACTCGGATGATGGGGATAGCCATGAACGTGAAGATCCTGAGGAGTACGGCTTTAATTCCCAATTTTGTATCCCTAGCTGACAACTTTCAGTTTCGAAGACATGGTCCAAAGACTGATGAGTGGGACTCTTTTAAGCGATCTTCTTCTCAGCATGTCAGACGACAATAGATCAGGAAGAGCACACTAAATGGTTAAATTCGAAAACATCTCTTGTCTATGGAACAATACAGAATACATCCAAGGAAATGGTGAAGATTGGTGTGTTTGCTATGTGCGCCTTGTTCTATAAACATTCGCCTTCTCGCTCATTTTTCCAAACAAGTGACGAAGTCAAACCGACATCAAAAAAGGTCCGCGCGCAAGAAACTGACTACGAAAAGTATTATGACGATCACCAGTTGACCAAGCAAAGACGGGATGTACGTTCTGCATTAATAGAATCACTGCGTTTAACTGATTTAGGAAATATATCACGAAGGATGGCTTCAGACAACTTCATGCCTGTTTTGCCCCGATCTTGGAAGACTTAGGGCGTGCCCGAGCTCATGAAGTAAATGCCACCAGTGAAATAGGTAAGTAGCCAAGGTTTGAAATTAGTCCAGCTCATCAGCTGCGCATATAGTCAAAAATAATCTGTTGCGCCGTCAAGAAATGCTTAGAGACTTTTCAAAGTCCATCAGGTCGAGATTCGAGGAGGCCAGAAGGAAGGAAAAGGTGTGATTTCGTTCAAATCAATACATTTTTGGGGTTGTTCAATGGGCATACATTTTCAGGAAAATGCAGATGCAGAAGCCCTGATCGAGATGGTAAAGGGGATTTTGTACTATTAATGGCATTGAAGCCGCATGTCCCGCATTAGACGGACTTTACATGCGATTCTAACTCGACAATCTGCTCGAAACCAGGATAGAGGGGGATGTTGAGCCCATATTTCTGGTCGAGAGACCTAGTGTAACGATAAAATAAACGGCAATAATAATTCAGAACATGAATTACCCACTTTGGAACGAATCTACCTCCGAGGAAATGCCTTCCCATGAATCCTTTTACGCCTTCCTTTGGTGCGGTCAGACTGATTAAGACATCAGGTTTTAGACCAACGCCGAAGTTGTCACCCTTCTCGACATCCCATCCAGAGGGAATGTCGACGGAAACAATCGGTCGCCGTGATTCATTCAAAATAGGAAGGACTGCATCGAAAGGGGATCGAATGGGAGGCTGGAACGAAAATCCAAACACAGCATCGAGAATGACGTCTGAATCCTTTATTGCTTGTCGGAGCGATTCGGTGTCGTTGGACGGAGGGATAATGGGAATCTCCATATTCTCGCATTGTTTTTGTAGTCGCTGAACAGGTCTTGACGTCAAGAAAATTGAGGCTTGAATTGACAACGGACCTTATAGATGTCCTTGGATCCCGGCTGGAATTTCTGTTTCAGATTGCACCCTCATAGTCGGGGAGAATATACTTTAGGCATGTAAACAGTGGGACGATAACCAAACATGCCTGTTGGTGTGAAACTTTGAAAGGTTTTTATGAGAATTTCCCAAACTCACCGAGATGGCGGGCGGCGACGAGTCCATCTCCACCTTACATAAATATAAGCAACGGTGGGTTCCAAATGACACAGATCGCTCGACTCGAACGTACCTTGGTTCCCAGGTCCACAGCAAACGAGGACACGGGGATGCACGTCATTATGATAAACTTTGGCCAATGCTTGGGCACATGCAAGGCCAGCCAATTCCATTAACTGGATGCGATGGCTATGGGCTTAGTCACGGTGGCAGCCGGCATATCATGCAAGGTACCTGATCAATGCTGAACGCTCCAGTTGCGCTCATGAGCTCCTCATCGAGCTGACAGAGTAAATTAGTCCATTTGTAGCATGACGATCAGGATAGCCGCACTTGCTGAGCGAGTTTTGCAGTTAGGAAGCGCATCATCGTGACAATCGAGGTGCAAGAGATCCAGCGTCGGAGATTATCAAAAAATGATGTAATGCGTTTACGTTAGGGTTACAGTAGAGTACGCGAGGTGATACAAGGGTCTGAGATAATAAGAAGCTCGACATAAGTGACCATAAAGTGACGAACAAGGACAAAGGCAGGTACAACAGGATAATCCACAGAAGTTGGAAGGAAGAGAATAAACAGCAAGTGTACAAACAGGTCGTAAACCAAAAGAACGAAATCCTGGACAAAACAATTACAGCTTCACACAAACCCGCCGATGCTCCTCCCAATCCTTCCTTTGGTGATCCGGAGAACAGTACTTCACAAGTTTACACTTGCTGCAAAGATGTCCGTTTATTTTCATATTCGTAGAATCCTCAGAGCCATTCTCCGATCCTTCAGAACTGCCACTGGTGCTCATCCGACGTGATGGAATTTCACCAAAGCAAACGTCGCATTCAATCCAGTTGCACATGTCTTTGATTTTGGCCCGTCTCCTGCCTTTCTTGGTTTTTATCTGGAGCAAAGACGCCGTTTCAAGACCTCTCCGTGGAAAGCGAATAATTTCACAGTCGTCCATGCAAGCAGGATTCGGACATCCTGTCGGATAATCGAAGAACAGTTCCTCATCTGGAACAAAGGATGGATTTGTGAAGAATATTTGTGAATATGATGTCGTGTGATGGGAAAACAGGACGATGAATCGTGGCTTTTTCTCGTAAAGGATGGCACGCAGTGTCAGATCGAGTTGAGGGAAACAAGGACTTCGGCGTTGGCGAAGGAGAGTATGGCTCAAACGCATATCTGTTGGCGAGATGGAGTAAAATCACTTGGCGTAAATACAAAAGTGGCGGGAGACATACGTTCTTGTTGGATGCGTGCCTCCATACTAGGCTTACAACTTGTGCCAAAACAATAGCGAGAAACTAGCTTAAAGTAGTCCGTAACATCGTTCATCTCTTGTCTCTTCAGATCGGTAACGATCACGTAAATTTCATCGCAGCCAGTGTCATGCATTCCACGGAGGAGCATGAGTTCGGGGAGCTGGAAGAAATATTAGGTTTAGGATTGGGACGAGAAACGCCGTTTAACGCACCATTGTAAACACAACTCGCATCATGGAAAGTTTCCTATCTTGCATGGAATGGTGATGATACACATGCGTTGTCCACGTTCGATCAAGGGGAATAAGGCGTCCAGTGTCGACTGTCCGAACAAAGATATTCTCGGGCAGGAATTCCCCCTTATTCCAGGCTATAATCTGGTTCGTCGCAAGAGAGTGTTTGCGCTCTCGGACGTCCTTGAACCAATCATAATAAGCGTCTGGTCCTGAAGTCCGATACTCCAACCATTTGTCTATCAGCATGTCGGTGGAATCGTGATCCAGAGTCGTCTTCACGAGTTCTGACATGGAAAGGCTGGGCGGCGAAAATATGGAGTAGTGTCGAGTCTTTGGTGGCATCGTTGGGTTGCTTCAATATGAACGGCGATGGTAGAGGTAGAGGACAAGGCGGTGGGGGCTGCGATAATGTGACTTGCGTTAAGCAATGGCTAAATAAAGCCAAGATTTGGCTCAGGAAAAGGGGTAACGGCGCGCTTGGGCCGGCCCTGAACCTTGTTTAAGACGCTCATGCTCCTCCGTACATCAGTCTATTGTTAGACCAACCTCGTATTCGATAACAACTGGTTGTCATTCCATGTATGGGCAATAATAATCTATATATTGTCATGACTACTAACACAAATTTATTGAATACGGTCAGAAAGACAAATTGTTTCAAGTCAAATTCTTACCAGCTCAGTAGCTGACCTTCCAACGATGTCCGACTCTGATCTTCCTGTAAAATCCTTTGGCTGTAAGTGTAGGTATTCCGAAAAGAACACTCGAAGCAGGATGTTCCATCTCCGCATCGTAGGCAGATCCAACGCAGAAGCGTCGTCCTAATGCAAACTTCAGTCAAGATCTCGCTCATAGCTCATCTCCGCACCTTGAGCGTATGCCAGACATATGGAAAAGGTTCAGATATAACATGCAATACCGATATTCCTCTTTTCAGAAAAGGAAGATGATCGTCTCCGATAAAGCCGTCATTAAAATTGTTTCCGCGTCGGGGAACAAACCAACTTTGCCATTTGCCGGGCGCCATGCTAGTTTCACCACTGTAACCGAATAAACCGCTTTCACCAAGCCTCCTTTCGGCATCAATAAGCGAGTCGAAAAGCCATGCTGTATCAAGGAAGTACGACCGTATCCTCGGTGACGCAGCGCCAAGCAAATCAAGAAGTATAAGATGCTCGATTGTATCAAGTTGGGTTTGTTGTAGGTCCATGAAATGTCGTTTTTGCGTGGCCCAAGTGTAGGACGACGCCCACATCTCGGCGAGATGTCTGAGGGAAAACTTAGTAAAGCAATCTTCAAGTAAAGGCTGCGTAGCACCTTGCACCATAAATAGAATCCTCGTCCGTCCAGTCCTTGAAAGCTTCCTCTCCGTCAAAGAATACCAACTGCAAAGTCACCCCTGATACATCGTCATCCTCTTCCTCGCCATTCTCTAGTCGTTCCTTCCTTTTATCTAGCAGCGGGTTCAACGTTTCTGCAAGGTCCAGCATCAATGCACAAGACATTGCTGAATCGGTAGCGCCAACAAACTACGGGAATAGGCGTTTCAGAGTACGATTCGTTCAATAAAGTAACAACCTACTTGATTATTAGGATAACTTTCGAAAAACTTGCTGTCGAAATGGGCAGAGAGGATGATGCGACGTGACGCAGATGGGTCTTTGGTGGCAATTATATTAGCCATTCGTTTAGGACCGTAGGGGGTTTTTGCGGTGAACTCATCAAGTTCGATATGCCAGCTAAGAGCCTGCAATGTTGAGACAATATAATTCCGAACAAGGGTGTTGTTTTCAGTGTCCGCTGAGAAAGATATATTAGTAAAAACCGCAGGTATTAAAGCCATTGAAGGATCATACACGGTCTGGGAATTAGGATTTTTGATAGATGGGAATTAGGGTTGGAGGGATCTAAATTTTGTAGAGGATCCCTGGTTGCAACGAGGTGGGTAACATCTTCTCCTTTCAAGGGTGTTAGGACTCTTCGCTCAAGAGTTGTAGCTTGGAACGATAAAGAAGGGTATAGCAGAAGGACAACATAAAAAGAAGCACAGATTCGCCATTGCCCTGGCAGAAACATTGAAAGAGCGCTGAATGACCAGCGTTCATACCCGGATGCAATCGGCCCGCTCTTTAACCAATCACCATGACCGTATTCGGTCTCTGGGTATGTGTATCTCTTGTATCACAAACCGAAAGACAACGGAACCATATCCAGGTCATTAACAAGGCAGGTGGACTTGTCTATCAGCGAAATTTCGCAGGTTATTGCTTTTAGGATCTGCCCAGTGATATCTGATAGCACTCAATATTCAGATGGGCTTGCCCCTCTCACCTCCAACGAATACCTTGTCCTAGCGGGTACTCTGCACGGTATACATGCCATAACCAGTCGATTGTCACCCACTGGACCTAGCTCTGGCGTTCAAGTTATTGAAGGGGAAACTTTCAAGATGAATGTTTTATTAACGCCCACTGGTAAGAAGCTCTTCCCAACACTAACATACATCTCAAGAAGTTTACCAGGGACGAAATTTGTTTTGCTTACCTCACTTGGAGAAAAGACTGCAGATACCATTCTCCAAAAAGTGTATGATATATATTCTGACGCCGTCATGAAGAATCCTTTCCACACACCAGAAATGCCCATAAGGAGCGAAGTTTTTGATAGTCGAGTTGGGAGTCTTATTGGGACAGGGCAGTAATTCAGGAGAAACTTGTATCATAGTCTAAGTTGCTGGTTTTAGTTTTTATTTTTGTTTTGACGGCCGCTGATTAGATGCTTGTTAGGCTGCATTATATAAAGCCACAAATTTTTAGTCCAACTTGGCAGAAAGATTAAAAAGGACTATTTTTAGGACATCACCCTCATGTGATAAGTCGCGACACGTTGTTGCCCCTTTCTTCTTGTCCCCTGCAACCTCACTGCTTATCTAACAATGCACACTCAGAAAATAAGGAGCAAGACGGAGGCGGTAAATTACACGCAAAGTCTTGCGGCGGTACAGACCTTACTTAGAGCAGGCCTTGGGTCGATTGCGTACCTCAGGTCCGTAGACTTGACACTTTACTATATTAGACTCACAGATAACCCAAAGGAATCTTCTCCCTGAAGACAATTTTGCTTCAAGTAGGCTTTATTCTGCCGGGATTCTTGACTTACGACTCTGCCTTAATAGGCCATTTCACTACGGCTAGCACTGAGTCCGATCAATCCTTCGAACTCGAAAGTTCCCAAGAAAGCCCATTGGGGAGAAACGGGAATGGCTTCAGCATTATGGTATGGGCTCGAATCAAAGGTCCTGTCATTATAAACATCCCCCCGCAGACCCTGGCACGCGGCTACACGGATGAAGCAGATCGACTTCTGAATTACTTAGTATATGCGCCCTCATCAGACTTGACAGTACTTTCTCACCTACCCCGCAAGGAATACGGTATTTTTGATGCGTTGGAGAAACGTTACTTGCGCAGCTTCATTTTCGCAGTCTACTTGGTATGAACATCATTTGTTCATTTGTCGGTTCTCACCCGATTTCAGGATAACAAAGATCCAAACAAGTGAAGCAGAATATATGCGTTTTTTTTTGCTTCTGGTCTCATTGGGTATCTAGCATTCTTGAAGCATATACCTTTAACTTCAAGGTGAGCCTTTCTCTAAGCACGAGCAGGCATTTTTGCTGAATGGTGATGCTAGTACCACACGATCCCTGGTAGTGATTTGACTATCCCAATAATGAGTCTCGGCGACAGTCTGAAGAACCTGGCGATTAATGGGAAAAGCAAATACAGAGAAGACCCAGTCGCACAAGCGATACGGAATGGGAAAACGCCAACGCTGAAGGAGGTCAAAATGAGCGTCAAGGTATGACCGCCATCAATCCTATTAGGAACCAGTCTTCATGCCCTCTCCATAGACGCTCTTAAAGACTCTAATTACAGCCATGCAGAAGATGGAGCTTTTACCTCGTGGGAGTACTGCTTTGCACTTTTGGTTCTTTGCTCACATCAACAACCAGGACGGCGATTTGCTACCTTTAAAATATTTTATAATGACGACACGCCCTTGGATTATGAACCCCCCTACTTTCAAGCTGGGGACACGGAGAAGGACAAATGGTATTTCATGACCCACGATATCGACGAAGTTCCAGATAGATATAGTATTGGCAAGTTAGACACCGGACATCATGGGTACGTTTCAATCAGAATTTTGTGAACGGGCATTAAGTGATGTTCGCAGTGTAAATATCACCGTGACTTCTATCACACCGTACCTACCATCGTCGACGGGCTACGATAATGAAGTTTTTGGAGGGACCGTTACGCATGCCGGGCGAATGACTTTAACGCCTCTGCAAGCAGTGAACTTATCTAAGAAGCAAGCAGAAGTACAGATTGAAGACGCCACCAATAGGAATGTAGTTTGGGCCGCAGATGGCGACGTGGAAGTTGACGCTGATGCTGAAGCAGAGGATGACCCCAATTACATTCTACTGGAAGATGGCACGTACAAGCCAATCGATACAACTCCAGTTCCGATCGGTATCAGAGGGCGAGAAGGGGTTATCAAGGCGCTTCCGTTCCAAGCTTGTGCAGAGGAAGCACAATATGCCGGCGCCCCTGAGAGGGTGCCAACCAGGTTAAAGGAAATGGTGGGTCACGGTATTTGGATAACTAATTCATTCTGATGTGATTCATATTAGGCTGCAGGACGTGTCCTTATCGGGGGAGAAATTGAGGAAACGCAGCCTTTATTCTCGACGCCAAAAAACAAAGGTGATTGTCGCCGCATTCCAGCCAGCTTGTTGTAGTTGATGAGTATTACAGCTCGTAGTCTTTCTCCACCACAAGATCAACTCATGTCCGCAATCTTGGAGCCGATTTCTACACCAAACCGAAGGCGAGGTATGGAATCCGATTTGAATGATAATGGGTTCTCTGAAACAGGCGATGTACGAATGTTAGGTGACTTACTTCCCTGATACCCTATTTAGCGATATTAACACTTGTAAGATTTGGAAACACAACAATTGGGAGGATCAGTTTCCATGGAGTCCATCGAATCTTTTCAACCAAGCTCCTTTCTCGAAAATATTGTAACTACGTCGTCGACCAACGAAAACGTCGACAACGGTCTTGGGTGTGAATGTGGGATTGATGTTAGCCTTCGCCTGTCTATTTTTGCCATTGTTCTAATATAGAGTCTGTTCATAGATTGAGGATGATTCCTTCTTTTGTGAAGGAGGCTGCAAGAAGTGGTTCCACGTTTGGTTGGTGGATTCTAAGAGCTTCTTACTTTTTAATAAAAAACTGAATCCTGCACAGGTGCATGGGGTCAGCACGATATAATTCATTTATCCGCTTTTTATTACTCACTGCATGAAGGTACCTCTCTGTGACGGATCCTCGTATTCCGGCCAAATTCGTCTGTTTTGACTGCCGCGCACGGTCTGATGTGAACTGGGACTTTATGCAGTTAGACATATATCCAGCAATGCTCCGAAAGCTCAACGACTTGACTTTATTCAGGTCAGCTTCTGTAACAACATGCGAGACTACACGGCTGACCTTTGTAGACGAGCGATTAAAGTTGCAGAGCTATTAAAGTCATTCGGACCTTCGGAATTCAACAAAAGATTAGGTTAGGATACAGGCTACAATATATAGTCGAGGCTGATTTAGTATCCTCTCCAGGTGCTAAAGGAACAACGGCTTCGCAGATGGTAAAGCAACTAGAGGAGGAAGGTACTACTGAAACTCTTTGGAGTCTTGAGAGGTCTAATATTCCACAGGATTCATTTTGAAGGCAACAGTATTATTGGATGACATGGGCGCCACTACGCATACCACCAGTCGCTCAAAGACCAAAGCGAAAAACACGTCAACTAAACCTCGACGGAATGTTCAAAAGGCTCGTTATACCTTTGATTTTTCTATGCAGTCCAAGGATCAGTACAACGATTACTTTAAACCGAATGACTGGAAGATAGAGAGACGTCTTTTGGGAATGGTCTCGTCCTCCCTCTTCCGTCATTGATTGAGGTTTCTGATATGTCTCTGACGCAGCTCAATTCTGATACTGGGACTCAAACCCAGGTAGAAACACAGCATATGGCTGGACCTCACAACGGAAATCCAAAGCGAGGACTTGGAAATAATGAGAAAGTTGGCAGACCCTTGAAGAAAGTGAAAATATCTGTGACGGCAGGGGTGGACCTCGCAGAGTGATGTAGGTAGAGACTACTATGGGCAAAGTTAGTAGTATGCCAGCAAATTAATCCAAAAATAGAAATACTGCTTGAACCATGCAAACTTCCACGATTCTTGCTTTGGCTGTCCGAGTTGTTATTTCCTTGTTCACGAGAACGTATTTTCAGCCAGACGAATATTTCCAGTCTCTAGAACCAGCACATCACCTTGTTTTCGGATATGGTCACCTTACTTGGGAATGGATGGCCTCCCGACCCATTCGAAGCATATTCTATCCCATGGTGAATGTCCCATTGTTCTGGATCCTGAGGATTACTGGGCTTTCGGAGTGTGGGGCCTTGGGTGACTGGCTCTTGGTGTGTAGGGCTTTCTTGACATGTTCTTTGATTGTCCTGACCCCCTCAGATTTTGGGCCCAAAGGTTATCCATGGATTAATTGCGGCTTGCACGGACATATATCTTGTTGAGTTGACAAGAAGAACAATAGGTCCTAGGTATATCTCGAGTGCTGTCAGCTTTTCCTTCATCCTCGAAATCGACCTTGGTACTTATCGTCGTGACAGCTCTGCTTTTCCCTGACCTCCTTCTTTCACGCACTGGCACTTTCGCGGTCACTTTCGAACTCTTTGGAAACATCTCTTACTGTCATCGCCTTTTCTTTCTACCCTTGGGATGCAAGTTCGAATCTAAAGGCCGAGCTTATATATAACAGGTGCGAATCTGGACTTCATCTCACTGATTTGTATCTGACACTTCCTTCAGACCGGGATTGTTGAAATGTATCTTGTTCAGCGCTGTCAGTTGCATGGTTCGGCCTACAAATGCTGTTATATGGATTTTCCTGTATGCAAACTTGCTCTGGGCTTTGCGCCACCATCTTAGTCTGGCCCTAAAATTACTTCAGAATATTGCCGCCATTGGGTTAGTCCACTCACTAAATGAAACTGATTTCTATTAATTTTTGCTTAGCATCTCCGCCATTTCCTTTCAATTCCTTCTTGATTCAATATACTATGGGAAGCCAACCTTCACCCCAATTAACTTTCTGCGAACAAATTTCTCATCAGTGTCACTCTTTTATGGCGCGAACTCTTGGCACTACTATATTACACAAGGCATACCCATTCTCTGCACAACTTCCCTTCCTTTTACGCTTTATGGCATCTGGAAAACAGTGAAACACACATCTGCACGCGATACGTCCTTACGCACAGCGTTGACCACCGTCCTTTGGTCAACGTCAGTATATTCCCTTGCCGGACACAAAGAGTGGCGATTTCTGCATCCCATTTTACCGTTATTGCACCTTTTCGCAGCCAAGTCTCTAGTTGACCTGTGTTCCCATCCTTCGCGGAATAAGAAGAGAGCCCTTAAGGCTCAAAAACCAAGCAGTAACACGCAGGTCTTTCTTGGTCACATCGG
>Ga0307507_10003045_pt1 | contig 33530 bp, 31 predicted proteins | sample 7_EM_MG_FD_207223 | JGI IMG/M metagenome (GOLD analysis project Ga0307507, IMG submission 207223) | Populus trichocarpa ectomycorrhiza microbial communities from riparian zone in the Pacific Northwest, United States - 7_EM | ecosystem: Host-associated > Plants > Roots > Unclassified | place...
TAAACCACATGACCACAATCGTGCGTCATGTCAAATCTCAACCAATAACAATCAACCAATGACACGCTATTGCGTCGTCATGTAAAAACCTATGAGTCAACTGATCTCATAGTGTGAAAGATAACAAACCGATGACTAATAACTATCAGTCATGTGAGAGTCTGCCTTGCTTAGTCACCGTTTGTGACAAGAGTAGTTGATTAATTTTGGTTTCGTTATGGAGGAGGGATGTTGGGTTGATGCTCAGGGCTGTGTGCATTAACATGAGTAGTGATTTCGGTACTGGAGGTGGATTTATTTTATTGGGGAGTTGGAAAGGGGGGGTTGGCTTACCCGAGACTGTAATGCCGTAGGATAGAGAGCTTGGACTGGAATGCTTCCTGTAGTTAGCTACAAATATATGGTATTTAAGCACTAAACCTAATATGAGAATGATGTTACCGGTAGTGAACTTGTTGATACTTACTAACCAACATCCGGGATTATGTGGCAACTTTGCCCTCTATGGGGTCGAATCTACCAATCAAAGAAATACGCTAATTTCGCTAGTGGGTCTTTAGCACCGTGTAGGGAAATTCGGCACTATCAACACTGCAGGGGATAAGTCCTCGGAAAACCGTTGTTACGAGCGAAGGGATACCGAGTCAGTACCGGTGATCTATTAAAGAACAAGAGTAATCTCACATACTAATGCTAGTACCAAGAACGGTGAGTCCTCGGCGAAAAATAATTAGAGTAGGAAGGAATAATAATAAGAGATAAAAAGACTAAAGCTAGATAAAGATCACGTAGTGCAATCTCTTATTTTTGCTCTTCACTAGTCTTTTTATTCGTGAGTATTGGGTTGGTTGGCAGTTGGTCAAGGTACTCGGATACCAGGGTGGATATGAGGTTTATCGGCCATATGTGCATGCAGTGGCATATGAAGTAAAAGAGAAGACAATAATTGGTGAATTTTGATTTTCCAAGGTTCTAACTGGCTAACCCCGAATATTTGGTATTCCAGCTTGTCGCCAATCACTGCCCCAGTGTTCATGGATTTTATCGTAGAAACCTTGCGATCATGGACTCGGTTTCATCACTCATGCGGTTGCCCGGCCTTTCCCTGCCAACACCTCGCTTAACTTTTTTCTGCACTTGATATCTACTTGACCCGCCGTACCTTTCAGTCGGACTGCGCTGGTCGTGGAATTACCTCTATCAATCCCTCGCCTTTGGCCCTGACCAGTGAGGATTCGGCTCTTCACTCGAAACTCATTCGGGGGCACGGCCCAATTTACCATGCTAGGCATCTAGCAATAATCCCCAGGGTGCCAAACCGCAAGCATTCGACTGCCGTCGAACCAGAAAATGTAGAGGACCCTTCAATTTTCACACCCTTTCCGAGAATCCCATTGGGGCTCGATAGAGCTTCCGGACCAACTCGCCAGTGCTTTAAGGTAGTCGAAACCGAGTTTGAGGAGCCTGTGTCGATTTATGCCCCTTTGGATGCCTTCCAGAGGCGTCATATTGGGCCTAATAAGGAGGAGACTCAGCTTATGCTTAGGTCTCTTGGGTACGATACGATAGTCTGGATGCATTTGTGAACGATGTTTTGCCAGCCAATATTCTTTCCGAGAGGAAGTTGAGGGTTGAACCGGATAATGGTCTGAGCGAGACTCGGCTTCTTGCGAGGCTGAAAACTATCGCGAGTAAGAACAAGGTCATGCGAAGCTACATTGGCACCGGTTACTATGGTACGAAAACTCCGTATGGTACGAAAACTCCGGCGGTAATCGCTAGGAATATCTTGGAGAGCCCCGAGTGGCACACATCTTACACACCATATCAGCCAGAAATCTCTCAAGGTACACATTGTCATATATATTTTTAGCGGTTTTCTTTTTCTTACTAAATCTGGCTTCTTCAAGGTCGCCTCAAGTCATTGATCAACTTCCAAACGGTTGTCACCGATCTTACCGGCCTTGCTATCGCCAATGCATCTGTCCTTGATGAGGCCACAACTGCATCTGAGGCTATGACTATGTCTTGGCATCGCTTCCGGGCTCTCGCCAAAAGCGCCCAAATAAGACATTCTTTGTCGACAACAAGGTTCATCCGCAGACAATCGCGGCTCTTAACTCTCGTGCGGAAGGATTCGGAATTAGTGTTCAGATTGGAGATGCTTTGGATCTTGCATCCGTCGAAAAATTGGGTCAGGACCTGGTTGGGGTCTTGGTTCAGTATCCGGCAACTGGTGGAAGCATCAACGACTATTCCAAACTTTCCGAGTCGGTTCACAAGCTCGGTGCACCACTTTCGGTAGCGACAGATCTGCTCGCCTTGACCATATTGAAACCCCCTGGAGAATTCGGTGCGGATATCGCCTTTGGTAATTCCCAGAGATTTGGTGTGCCAATGGGTTACGGTGGTCCTCATGCAGCCTTCCTTGCAACTTCGGATACCGGCAAGCGCAAGATACCTGGAAGACTTATCGGTGTCTCTAAGGATCGCCTTGGTGATAAGGCTTATAGGCTTTCGCTCCAGACAAGAGAGCAACACATTCGCCGCGAGAAGGCTACCAGTAATATCTGTACTGCTCAGGCTCTATTGGCAAATATGAGCGCTATGTATGCAGTGTACTATGGGCCTAAGGGTCTCAAGGAGATTGCCGAGAGAGTTTATGGCTTGGCACAGATTCTCAAGGAAGGTCTTCTCAGAATGGGTCTCGAGGTCAAGTCTTCTAGAGCAAGCTTTGATACTGTAGTTGTCGAAATCAAGGATGCCAAGGATCTAGCTACCAAGTTTGTTGACTGGTATGGGATCAACGTTAGAGTTCTTGATAACCAGAGGGTAGCAGTTTCGGTCGATGAGACAGTCACCCAGCAGGACATGCGGGATATCTTTGCAGCGTTTTCGGCATTTGCCCACAAGGTTCCCGGTACACTAAAATGGAAGCAATTCTGCCAGGAGATTGCCGACGACTTGGATATTAGTCCTGACCACCCTGCTAGTCTCCCTAAGGCGTTCAAGAGAACTTCAAAATACCTTGGACATCCCGTATTCAATAGCTATCACTCGGAAGCGGAAATGCTGAGATACCTCCACCATCTTCAGTCGAAGGATTTGTCATTGGCCAATTCTATGATTCCTCTCGGGTCATGCACCATGAAGCTTGCATCTTGGACTACCGAAATGATTCCTATCTCTTGGCCGGAATTCAACTCCCTTCATCCATTTGTGCCCCTCGAGCAGGCGGAGGGTTACAAGCAACTAACCACCGAACTCGAGGCTGACTTAGCCGATATCACTGGCTTCGATGCTGTTTCCCTTCAGCCAAACTCGGGTGCTCAGGGCGAATTTGCTGGGCTTCGCGTTATTCGCGCATATCTTAGTTCAATTGGCCAGGGGCATCGGGACATCTGCATTATCCCTCAGTCCGCTCACGGTACCAATCCAGCATCTGCATCTATAGCAGGGATGAGGGTTGTCACTGTCAAATGCGATCCTAAGAGTGGCAATTTGGATATTCTTGACCTTGAGGCGAAGGCCGAGAAATACAAAGATACCCTTGGCGCTTTCATGGTCACTTACCCCAGTACCTACGGTGTTTTCGAGCCAGGCGTCAAGAAGGCTTGTGAAATTATCCACGCTCATGGAGGACAAGTCTACATGGATGGTGCCAACATGAATGCCCAGATTGGCCTCTGCAGCCCCGGGGAGATTGGGGCTGATGTCTGCCATCTGAACTTGCACAAGACCTTCTGTATTCCTCATGGCGGTGGAGGGCCCGGTGTTGGCCCTATCGGTGTAAAGGGCCATTTGGCTCCGTTCTTGCCTGGGCATCCTCTTGTCAAGACTGGGGGGGAACAGGCTATTGCACCAATTTCAGCCGCTCCTTGGGGATCCGCAAGCATCTTGCCTATCTCCTGGTCATATATTAAGGTGATGGGTAAGAAGGTAGCTCCTTTATTTGCTCTTACGTATTGCTAACCTGTGTCATAGGCGGTCGCGGTTTGACCCATGCTACCAAGATTACATTGCTGAATGCCAATTATATGGCCTCTCGTCTGGCTCCTCATTACAAGGTTCTTTATACTAACTACAACTCGCGCTGCGCCCACGAGTTTATCCTCGATCTTCGGGGGTTCAAGGAGACTGCCGGCATTGAAGCTATTGATATTGCCAAGCGTCTCCAAGATTACGGGTTCCATGCTCCCACTATGTCCTGGCCCGTTAACGGAACTCTCATGGTTGAGCCTACTGAATCCGAAAACCTCCAAGAACTAGATCGTTTCTGTGATGCTTTGATTTCTATTCGTAAGGAAATTGCAGCGGTCGAGTCGGGCGAACAGCCCCGCGAGGGCAATGTTTTGAAGAATAGTCCGCACACCCAGAAAGATCTCCTCACCGACGAGTGGAGTCGTCCGTATGGTAGAAGCCAGGCTGCATTCCCGTTGGCCTACTTGAAGGATAGAAAATTCTGGCCTACCGTGACCAGAGTTGATGATTGTTCGTATAGCCTTAGCCCTTTTGATGTGTTTGAACTAATGGGAGTCACAGCTTTCGGTGACCTTAATCTCTTCTGTTCCTGCGCCCCTGTCGAAACTATCGAATAGACTCTTCCACGCATACCCGAGTTGTAATACTGGGGCTTACGTTGAATTTCCATGTTGTCCTTTCTTTTGCCCTTTTTCTAGGGGTTTCCTCCATAGATCCTTTCTATCTACTCTTCCTCTATAAGCTTTTTATCTAAACAACTCTTTAGACTCACTCGGTATTCATCTATTCGGTGTTTGGTCTTTTTTCCTTTTAAGAGTGGCTTTCTCTCTTTTTTTCTTTTTTTTTACAATGGGATTTTGGTACACGGTGGGACGGGGAGTAACGGACTTTCAACCAGTCTACTTTTTAAATACGGGACTCTTTGTCTCCAGTTTTTTTGGGGATATCGTACTTTTTGTGTCTTCTTAGGTCGTTGGCTCAATAGCTTTGCAAAATAAACGTTATATTATAGAGAACGTCTAGGGGTTCACGCCCTAGGGGTATATGTGAATATAGCCATAAAAAAACTAAAAAAACATCGAGGGCAGCCAGAATTCAGCAACTTTGGTATTATACATATCATAGACAGGGCAAACGGCCCCTTTCACGGCCCTATTTCCAAAACATGATGAGTCTACAGAAACCTCCCGACAGTGAATGCAGGGAGTATGATACCAAGCTATCATACCTTGATCGCTCCCCTAGCTTACCTCGCTCTAGATGAACAATTTATTCCCTCTCAACTCATCATTGAGAATTCACAACCCTACCTATGACAGCCCGTGGCCAACAGACTAGCCGACCAGCCCTCTCCACCATATTCTACTATACAACGACCTAATATTTATGATAATAAACATTATTATTATTATACCACCACCCGCTTTTCTACCCACAGTATTACATCCTTACAACCCTAACACAGGCCGTATATTCACCACGAACGCATAATCATTAAATTTTTTCTCTCTCCCTCCCTCCCTCCCTTTCTAGCGCCCTATCCGAACACTGTAGGCATTGCCTATATGTACGATATCATACCATAATATCATAGACAGGGCACGACTTGAGATGCAAAACCTCAATATTATGGAAACCCCGGCTGTGGCCCACTAGCCAGTCAGCCAGCCAGCCAACCACCATCACCCTAGCAGCTAGTGCTCGAACAATACGGCAGTGTACGAAATGGTAATTAAGTTAACACAAAACCGTAAATCACAAATGCAGGGTGGGAGAAATGAAATGAAATTAGCGGCAAAGAGCGCTATGCTTATCTCTTTTTTGGTATAGTACAGTACAGGGTTGGTACTGTGGCTTACTGGGTCGCCATTTCTTCCTTTCTTCCTTCACTTTTAACATTCCAAGGTCGAGTTTTCCTATCCTATCCTATCCTATCCTATATATATATATATAGCCACAGCATAGTTATCGTGACCTCGGTTGTAATTTAATATGATACCTCACTCGCGTAACTTTTTCCAAGTGCGTAGTGATCTAGTTCAGCATCTTGCGTTATCCTCGATCCCTCTCTTTGTTATCATACCTTCTCTGCTCTTTCAGTTACGTACCGTACTTTTGATATCATACATATCTCACTCACTGCCATAATTAGTGGCGTTTGTTAAAGTTGAAGTTACTGTGTTTCATGCTAGGCTATGCTCGGTAGGATAAACCACCGACGAGTGAGAGGTCGTGCGTGAGTTATGAAGAAAGGAAGGGAGGAAGGGAAGAAGAAAAAAAAGGTCGGTATATTGGTCGCCGTGTTTGTTTGGTTTTTTTTTTTTTTCCTCTTTCCCTTTTGGCGGAGGAGTGTTGGTGACTCTTTCTGAAATTTGATTTAGGTTCTTGGTTATTATCCTCTAAACGGTCAAGGGTCCCGAATGGGACCCTTAATATTCTCCAGGTGGAAGTGCGGTAACCACAATAACCCCTTCTATCTTTCTAGTGGGAGAAATATTTTTATTACTTTTCATTCTATTCTAAAGAGGTCTTTTCTTTTATTCCTGTGTCTTTTTCACTCTCTTTTTCAAATTTTAATCGTTGAGGTTGATCTCGGGTGCTCGCGTTGTCATTTGGTTCGTTAGCCGCTGACCGTCTAAGGGATATATATATCGCAGGATAACTTGGACTAATCCGACTCACTCAGCTTAAGGTAAAGGTTTATTTAGTAAAGTGTCCGGCTCGTACTATACAATTATAGAGTTTATAACATTCTAGTATGATATATATCGGAGGGTCGGGTTCCGATGGATATGTATGATATGCGTCCATCTGCATTATGCCCGTAGGTCATGCCGTACAGGGCTAACCTCTCCGTGGAATGACAGGTCCACAGTCATCCCCAGGAGTACTCGAAGGGGCCCAACAAGCGACATTTAAAAGACGGAGAACTCTTCCAGCTCAGCGATGTATGAGTGCTTTCTCTACCACCCTTTCGGCTCGTCGGGATGGGCGGTCGTGTTGAAAGCTGCCGGGAAATCCAGCACCTTCGGTGTCATTTCTCCTCATCATCTACTTATATAACCAGAATCCTAGACTGGGTCTGAGATATTTAGTTCATTGGGGGGATCCACCGTGAGCGTTACTGGACTTGGAATGGAAAACGAAGTATAACTTACCCCCCCGCGAAAACCTCAATGGTGTATAGGGTTTTCCACAGGAGGTTATTAAAATGATTGGTGTAGAATAAATAAATAAGTTATATCCTGTTAATTCTAATAATAAGGCTATCGTGGGCTAACAGACTAAAGGCGCGACAGTCAAACACGTCAAACACAAAGAACTAGAGTGGGACTGGGCTCAAGGGTAGGTAAATCAGAAACTTCGTTCACTCTCTCGTAAACTGACTAGACAAAACAAAAATATATAGAGTGTAAGGAAAACATCTCAACCATTCTATCGTTTCCCACATTCATCTATTTCGCTCCATGCATAGCTCCACCTGCCTGCATAACGATAAAGGAAAAGACAAGCCCACAATTCATCTCCGTCAATCCTTTCAACTCCATCATTCTCCCTTCCCATTGTTGAAACCTACTATAGCTGGACCTAGTGTTTCGCATCCTCACCGGAACCGTTAAGTGTTTGGAAAACTCTTTTGTGTGTTTGACTTTTGTAGTGGAAGCACGGAATATCGGGGATCGAACAGACTAACACTAGCTATTAACTATGGCACTCAATTAGTATCTATGATGCTTGAGATGCGAGACAGTGGTGGATTTCCTACATTTCCTTCTGTCCTTTCCTACTTCCGGCCCGCAAGGGTACTCGCCGGCTTTTCCGAAATAGTCTTGAAAGTGACAGCCGATCTTCGCAACCTTTAATCCCTCCTCCAGCCAGGACCAATTTGCACGGTCCGAGCCATCATTCGTAATGACCTGATGGACTAAGGATGAAGCTTCGAGGCCGGCGGCTGGGGCCACACGGTCTTCCAAAAGTAGACTCACTACCTTTCCCACCCCGCGACGCACCCCTCCTCCGAAACTCCTTGGGTCCTTGATGTCCTTTTCGAGCGTAGGAAACGGCCATTTAGCTACTCTGCCGCAATAGGTCGTGTAATCTCTTGCCTTTTGGAGACGATGTAAGATGTATAGATGGAAGACACCAGGGACGTCAAGCCCACGCACAGAGGCCAAAGCAGCAACCCAAACAATCGTCTCATCCCGACAGGCGTCTCGCTCATTTCGCTCTTTGTAGTATGCCCTGATCTTGGGATCGAACAGCATATCTGTTCTTCCTATGGGTATTCGCCCCTCCTTTTCCATATCACTATTCCAATTGTCTACAGTCAACTCCCTTGCATTGATACGTAGCTTTATGCATTCCTTGATAAACGCCCCAACACTGGCCTCCCCACCAATAGCAGCAATTGCGTTCCTTGGCCATTTATCGTGCTCTAAAAGGGTTTGAAGGGCTCCTGCAGCGATATCGGGAGGATATCCAGCTCTTTTGGCCTGTGAACTAGACATATCCCAGGATTCCGGCGGCATGAGGGCCAAGGAATCTCTTTCCCTCTTGAGAGCTTCGGCCCGAAAGCTAGATTCTGCATTCTCGGCCTCATAGAGCTGAAGCTCGTCTAGCTTCTTTATTATGTATTCGGTTTCCCAGGGCCCCGTCCTCGGAATCGGAGCGTCTCTCATAAACCCGGAACTAATGTCATAGGCTACCGCATGGTGGACGATATTGTCAGCAACCGCTCTTACAATCCTACCGACCCCGGAGCTCTCGTCGCCGATAGCAAGCAAGTGAGACGCTTTGGGTAGGTCGTAGAGGTTGGGAGAACTCATTTCTTCGTAACCTATCCACAAGGGATGCATGGAATGGATGTATTTAGTCATCCTCTGCGTTGACAAAGTCGCAGAGGAAAGTACGAATTGTGGTTGAACAGGTTTCACCTCTTGCTCCAAAGCCTCCGTTTTACGCCGTTTAAAAATCCAATTAAGTAGTATTTCGGTACTCGAAAACGGTGGCGGCGCGAGAGTCGGGCCGCGGATACCGGGGGGGAGTGTCGGTCGTCCTCTGAACCAGGAGGGGTGGGTTCTCGGGATTAAAGCATCAAACTCGTCGAGAACAAATGCTGTCGCATGCGAGAAATCCAATAATCCATTGACGGAATCGGATTTATGAGTGATGATATCTAAAGCGGCTGCAGGCGTGGCGATGATGATGTGTGGATTTGGTTTCTCCGAGAGTAATTTTATCTGCAATTCTGTATTGTCCACTCTCCGATGCAGAAGCTGTACGAAGGAGTCTAGAGACGAGCTGACAGTTTGAGAAGACGATGCTAGTAGCAAATTCTTGATCATTAGGTAATATTGAATTCCCAGATCAGCATTGGGAACAAGGATAAAGGCAGTGGTGGTTGGGGATAATCCCGAGCTCGATCCTTGGTCTGGTTTCCCTCTCATAGCTCTTTCAAGGCCTAAAACCCAGGCAGCGATAGCGAAGCTCTTCCCCGTGCCAGGGAGATCCCGGACAGCCACTGAGTTACCGGCTTTAAGTCCCTGCAGGATCCTTTTCTGTATGTTAGTGGGTCTGATAGTATTAGGGTACGTATCCAAGAGCGCCTTGGCTACCACAGGTCGCACTCCTGCCTCCTCCCATGTATCCGGGAGTGCTTGGAGAATGCTGCGTTGGTTATCGGTTTTCCCGATACCAGGCGCGGGCCGACGAGGAAGAGAAATATTGCTGAAGGCACTCTCGATAAATGAGTCTACCAGAGAATCCATGTAGTCATCAGAAACATCCTCGCGTTTTGGTTTTGGGCCAGGGGCCCCCCCCGCGAGAAAGGTAGAGTTGTTCCGCCGCCGTGAATTTGTAGCGAGTGAGAGCCGAAGCAACCCTGGAGCGACATTCCGTAAAACGCGGTATCGGCATTGGGCGCAGATGTAAGATGATCGGGTTATGGCGAAGAGCATTATCGAGGCTCTTGCTAGAGCAATTGGAATTGGCCGCCCGGCGGGAGAGGCGGGTGGATTGCGATTGGATTGCCGTGGCGAATAATAGGTAGAGTTTTTATCAGTTTTGGTTGGGGTTGCTCTCCAGCAGAAAGAAGAAGAAAAAAAACGAGTTAGTCCCAATCAGGTGAATGCCAAGAAAGAGCCTCACAAGTAAGTGGTTGGCCTCTGATGGTCAATGATCCACTTGCCTCTCTCCCAAAATGCCTAGCCTCCTCTTCATGGATTAAGACCAAAATTTGCTCGCAGCATCATAACAACAATACAATACCCCAGGGCACCAGCCGCATTACCAGGACAGTGCTCTAGCATCTTGGGTGTTTTCCTAATCGGCCCGGCGGTGAGGAAGAGACCATCTGGTTCCATTCATACTGAATCCACATTTTGTGGTGATTAAAAATTTGAGAAAAAATGTAATTAACAGCAACACAAGTGATTGGTATCGTACTCGAGTACTATAATAGCTACAGCTTGCACAGGATGGCACACAAATCGAACTTAACGAGGTTAACTTTTCACCTCATATAATACCAGTACTGTCCCCATCAAAACTTCTCCCACCTTACCGCATCCACTTCCAAATCCCTCTCTACTATACTTCGCACCTGCTGCCCTCCTCACTGCACACAGTAATACTCAGTCCTGCGCCTAAAATTGAATACGAGTGATATACCATGACTGCCAAGTTTTCACTACAAATTTAATGCTATCATACCAGCATCACTCCCTCCAGCATAGCAACCGCGTCAACACCACAGCCAAAACACTCAAAGCACCATGGAATCCCCACACGAGCACCAGCAAGGTATCTTCCCCCCATTTCCCATTTCCGCTTCATGCTATTGTATTTTACCCGGCCGAGCTGGAGTTGATACCTCACAGGGCTTCTCCTTTCCCGCATAATCACGAATGTTGTGCGTATCCGGCTTCGCCTCTCTCCTTGCCTCACCGGTCGTTGCCTAACACCATGTAGGAAAAACTCAACGAAGCCGTGATGACGTTGAATAAAACCTTGCATGTATGGCTATCTGGCCCGCGGGGAGGTGGGGGAGAAATGCGAGGCTGACCACAGCCTTGAACAGGAAATCAATGTGCAAAATATGAACACCGAGCTAGTCGCGCAGATGTTTAAGAATTACCAATCGAACGTTCTATTCCATCTTGAGGGTATTTTTATTATTATTATTTATTTTTTCTTCCCATTACAGGAACCAGAGGTTGTGCATAGGTAGGGCTAACGGGGGTTGTGGTACAGCTACGGAGAGTTTGAAGGAGCCGGTTTAGATTGGGTGGGGTCTATGATAATATTGTAGAGGGGAGGGGGGTTTGAAGTATTCAGTTGAGTAATTGATGCTACGATTGCGATAATATTATAGTTATGAAAATGTGTGAATGAACGAGGAGGTGTGGATCCTAAGAATCGAGGGGATTGAATTAAGCTCGAAGTGAATAGCTTTAGTTGATCGTATCGAAGATATCAACCTCATAAGATAGGTGATGTCAATTTGTGCCTGTTTCCTCTCGGACTCCTGTAAAACCCGGCAGATATTAGTCTCGACAGCCGAAACAGTTCCTCGGGCCAATACTGTACTGTAAATAAGTCACCCTCTCATGATATCTCTGCATCCTGATCGCATCGGAAGATTCCATCTCGATAGCAAAGAGGCTCCAAAGGCGGCCGTTGTGCAACAAGCTAGCGACATCCCCTGCAGCCGCAATTATGAGGCGTGGAACCCAATTCCAACCTCACAACCACCACTATTACACCACTCGACCCTATAGTAAGCTCACCGCCACCTCCGAACAACACTACGATAAAACACGACATACCTCCATGAACTAACCATCCTACCTACCACTGCCATCGACACCTCCGAGGGAAACCAAAATCAACGAAAATGCCATCCCCCTCAACACCCCCTCGAGAATCTACCCCCTTACCACCTCCAAAACTCTACGACATCCGCGAAGCACCGACTTACACAACCTCAAGTACAACAAGCTGGAATGACTCTTACAAAAACAACTCTGAAATCGCTATCGTAATCGACAATGGTACTCCCATTTCCTCCTCCTTCCGGCGCCTTACATGCTAATATTGTCACAGGCTCCTGGCAGACCCGCGCCGGCTTCTCCCATGATCCCCTCCCACGCTTAACCTGCCCACCGATGGTGTCCAAGTACCGCGACCGCAAAGCGCAGAAGACATACACGGTAGTGGGGAACGACGTGTTCGCGGATCCGAACTCGCGCGGGCAGGCCAAGAATCCGTTCGATTCTAATGTTGTTTGCAATTTTGACCAGATGGAGACGTTGTTGGACTATTGCTTCATCAATCTGGGTGTTGGTGAGGAGGGAGATGGTGGAGTGGGGCATCCACTAGTTATGACCGAGGCGGTTTGCGTACCCGGGTATAATCGGAAGAGTCCGTTCTACATCTTATTCTAGTGTGTGGTGGGAGTAGGCTGACCGAGAATAGTGATGAGTGAACTGCTCTTTGAGTGCTACAACGCGCCGTCCGTAATATTTGGTATAGACTCGCTCTTCTCGTACGACTACAACAATGGGAAAACCGGCCTCGTCCTCTCTGCCGGACATACAGCCACACACCTCATCCCCGTGGTAGACGGGAAAGGTCTCGTAAACCTCTCCACGAGACTAAATTGGGGAGGTTCCCAATCTACAGACTACATGCTCAAGCTTATCCAGTTAAAATACCCCGGCTTTCCAGCAAAAATTCAAAGTTGGCAGGCCGAAGCACTCATGAAAGACCACTGCTATGTAAGCTCGGACTACAAGGAAGAAGTAGCAAGCTACCTGAAACCGGAAACCCTGCTAGAGAAAGATAGAATTATCCAGTTTCCCTTCACCGAGACGATAAAAGTGGAAAAATCCCAGGAGGAACTCGACCGCATCGCCGAGCGGCGCAAGGAAAGCGGTCGCAAGCTCCAGGAACAAGCGGCCAAGGTCCGTCTGGAGAAACTCATCAAAAAAGAGCAAGAACTAGCCTTTTTGAAAACACTCCAAGCGCGGCAGGAGACGGACTCAAAACGTGACTTCAAGCGCCTTCTCGAGCAAAACGACTTTCGCGACGAAGCAGCGCTGGAAAAGTCCATCCGAGAGCTCGACAAGACCATCCGCCGCGCACGCAAGCAGGACGTAGGAGCGGAAGAGGACGCGGCGAACAGTGCCCCACCTTCCTTCCCACTACTCGACATACCGGACGAGGAATTATCGGACGACAGCAAGAAGATGAAGCGCCACCAGAAGCTGATGAAAAGCAACCACGAAGCCCGACTCCGCGCCAAGGCCGAGAAGGAAGCCGAGCGTCAGCGCCAGGAAGACCTAGAACGTGCGGACGCAGCAAAGCGAGAAGCAGACCTACCCGCCTGGCTATCCACCCGCCACGCCGCGCGCGCAGCCGTCCTAACAAAGATAAAAGACCGCACACGCCTACGCAACGAACTCTCGGACCGCAAGAGTCTCGCGTCACAAATGCGCATGAAGTCCATCGCAAACCTAGCCTCCGACTCCCCACCATCCAAAAAGCGCCGTCGCGGTGCCGGCGGTGCCCCCGGAGCATCAGGTGGGCCGGGCGGTGGAGGCGGCGGCGACGATGACAACTTTGGCGCAAACGACGACGACTGGAGCGTCTATCGCAACATAACCTTAGGCACAAACTCGGACGAGGACGAAGAGGACAACGAACTCGCCAAAGAGCTCAAAGCAATCGAGGACCAACTCCTCCTGCACGACCCACACTTTGATCGCAACGACACACAGGAGGCCAAAAGCGACTGGCGCGCCTCCCTCCTACACGCCTTCACCCGCGGCGTACGGGAGCACGACCCCGAAGACCAGGCCCAGGGCAGCCAAATCCACCTAAACATCGAGCGCATCCGCGTCCCCGAGGTCATCCTCCAACCCGGCATGGCGGGTCTCGACCAGGCCGGCGTCATCGAGATCGCCGGCGACATACTCCTCCAACGCATAGCGGACGAGCGAGTGAGGGAGCGCGTGCTCAAGGACGTATTCTTAACCGGCGGCGCCGTCGCCTTCGAAGGATTCGACGAACGCGTTCGCCGGGAGGTCCAGGAGATCATCCCGGCCGGGAGTGAGCTGCGGGTTCGCAGGGCCGGGAATGTAGTCCTCGATGCATGGAGGGGTGCCGCGAAGTTCGCGAAGGAGGAAACGGGTGGGAAGGAGGGGGTGGGATGGGTCACGAAGGGGATGTGGGAGGAGGCGGGGGGGGAGTATATCTTGGTTCGTCCTTTTCCTTTCCTTTCCCTCTTGCTATACGACATTACTCATAGAAAGCTGATTAATTGACTAACTAATTGGAATAGGAACATCGACTTGGTAATGCTTTTTGAAGCAACTTTTTTTTTCTTTTCTTCTTATCACCTGTCTATTTATCTATTCACCTTGCAGTCGATGACAAACCCCCCCACACCCTTACAATTATACTGTACTGTACTGTACCCTAAAGCGCACCAATTATCACTCGCTCACACATTCGAATCCAAACTACCGTACCGGTATTGAAAAACTCAAGCCGTATTAGGATGAGAGAAAAGAAATTCAAATCCACCATAATAATAATAATGATAACAAAAATCAATCCATTTTCTTGATATATATATATATAAAATTGAAATAAGAAAAACAAAAACAAAACCTGCGCCAACAACAAAAGGGAGAAAAACATCTTTTCCTTCGTTCACTTATTGTCTATGGTTCACTTATTCATTGATTATGATACCATAGAAAGGTGAAGGAACTAAAAAGAAGAGAAAAAAAAAAAGAAGAAAAAAAAAAAGACCTTTGTATGTACCAATTATCATCTGTTCAGTTTCTGTCCCTATCTGTTGTTGTTGCATCGATATCACTTCGCCTACATCCATTCTACTCCGTTCCATTTCGTTCCATTTCGTGCGTTCGCGCATCAACAACTAAGGAAGAAAAGGAGCAAGAAAGAAAGAGAATAACTACTCACTCCATTCCGTTCCGTTCACCCCATCCCCACTCCGTCCCATCCCATCCCATCCCATCCCATCCAGCCAGGCATCCCACTTCCAGTATCAACAATTACAGCCCAACAGACTAAAAAAAAAAGAAGAGAGGAGAAAACCAAGGAAAAAATAAAAAAACAGAACAGGAAAGAAAAGGGGAAAACCCCCCGTTCACCACTTCCATCTCAACAACCCCCCCTCCTCCGGAATCCGTGCAGAGGTTCTGAAACTAAGCGCCATTAACACTAGTCTCATCCCCATTCTTCAATCTCTTGCCTCCACCGCCCCCGCCATTTCCAGCTCCAGCTCCAGCGATTGCAGCCGCAGCAACAGCTGCCTGCTGCTGCAAAAACCCATTCCCGGCCGCCGCGACGTTCTGCAGAAAGGCGTTCGCCGCGTCATCCTCGTGCGCGCGCTTCGCACCAGCGGGATTGTTCGCTGAGGGGTTGGCCGCCGGATTGTTCGAGAGCTCGACGACGGTGCCCATGTTTGCTGTGGGCGCCGAGGGGTCTGTGAGTGGAGAATGTGGAGGTTGTTGCTGTTGTTGGGGGAGGGTAGCAGGGGTAGTGGTGGTAGTGGTAGGTAGAGCGATAGCACCGGCGGCAGAGGAGGAGCCTAGTAGAGGTAGGGGTGGCGGTGGGACAGCTTCCTCGCCTTGGTGCTCTATTAAGCGGGACTGCAGGTTGATGATGTAGTCGCGGAGTTGATAGTTCTCAGCCTGTATCTGCTTATAGGATTCTTGCATTTGGTTGAAGTCTCTCACTTGTTCTTCCAGCTTTTTGATGTAGCCTTCTTTGCGTTGACGGAAAGCTCTCTGCGGTCATTCATTCCGTCAGACCCTCCTCCTCTTCTTATTCTTTTTGTCGCCTAGAATGGATAAAACATACCTGCGCCGCACGGTTCTGCGCCGCCCGTTTACTCGTTGACAATTCGCGTTTCCCGCCACGGCCCCTACCGGCAGAAGATCCCTCCGCCTGTGTCTCCTCCGCACCGCTATGCTGGTCCATCGCCGCCTGCGAACCCGGAGACATGCCCTGAATCGCCATTGTCGTTAAACCCGGACTCTGCGGAACACTACTCACGCCCCCGGGAGCGCCGACACCACTGATAGCTGGATCGATGTTCAGATCGGGACTTGCCGAGTCGGTTGGTTTACTGTCGGGGCTCGTGACGTTCTGTTGTTGCTGGACCTGCTGCTGCTGTTGTTGAGGAGAGTGAATGTGTGGGAGCAGATGCGCACGAAGAGCTGTAGCGCAATTAGAAGATATTTGATTCGTTGTTAGCCACCGCGCAACAACAATTTACTCGCGAAAACAAAGAGGGAAGATTAAAGGATAAGAATAAGAGGAATTCAAGGATTTGGGGGATGATGTGCACTCTCTAGGGTAGTAGCGGTAGTGATAGCACTGGCCAGGAAGTGAGGAGGGTACCAACTCTGCTCTGCTGTATTCGCTGCTTCCTGCATGGACCACTAATGTTAGCTGTTGCGCACTTGCTGTGCGTTGGGATGAGATGATGGTGATGACGACGATAGAGGGGAGGAGATGGAAGGGTGGGTATGGTAAGTGTGCAATAGGTTCAAAGGGTGAAAAAGTAAGGTGAGGTAAGGCGGGATAGCGGGACTAGTGGAAGAGCGAAAGGGAAGAAAGGGAAGAAATACCTGTGCACTAGGCGACTGTAACGGATGAGGAGCCGGGGCGAGCGTTGGCTGCTGCATTTTATAAAAACGGCCTACTTTGTGTTTCGTTGTTCCTCAAGGTTTTGCGTAAGAGAGAAGTGCCTGTTCCCGTGCTGTCCTGTCTTGTCGGCGCGGGGGGGGGGTAGTTTACAGGTTGGGGGTGCAGGATTATTATTTGACTAATGCGGTTTTTTTTTTTTTTTTTTTTAAACCCTTCTAACTATCGTCAGACAAAGCATTTAGTCAGTCAGTCACCTCAGTCGAAATCAGTCAAAGTAAAAGAAGAAAAAAAGTGGATGTCAAGTTCGGGTCGGGTTGGGTTGGGTAGCGGGAGTGTCAATCTTGGAGAAACCAGCACCAGCACTACCAAACCAAAACGCGAGGGGAGCAAAGGGAAACTTCCCCCTCCAAGTACCGATATGATACATCCAAGGGGAAAAAATAAATAAATACCTTTCTCGAGTTGAAAGAAAATACACTTTTGCTTGGAGAAAGAAAGGGGGAAAAAAAACAGAAAAAGAAAAAGAATAATGTTTTATCACACTTTCGTTCGTTCGTTCACTCGCTCGTTGGCTCGCTGGTTCGTTCGTTCTTTGGTGAGAGGGAAAAGGAAAAAAGGATGTGGTAAGTTGTGAGTAAGACGGCGGGAAGGGGTTCAATGATAACATAAGGAAAAAAAAAAGAAAAAGAAAAAAGAAAAAAGAAATGGAATTTCAAAAATGATCGATTGATTAAAAAAGGAAAAAGAGGGGGTGGCAGGGAAGAGCCCTGATTGGTTGGAAAAAAAGCCAGGCTGATTAATCTATTTCAAAAGAGGAAGCGATTTGTCATCGACCCACACACAAGAAACAATCAGACGAGAGAAGAAGACGGCCAGACAAGACAAGACAGGACAGGACAAGACAAACAGACAGACAGACAGAGAGACAGACAAGACAGACAATGCATCCAGAGAGCCCCCCCCCACCGAACACAGCCGAAAGTTGTTGTTGTCGTTGTTGCCGATCAGTAATCGCCGAGCCCTGCGCCCTTTTGCTCTTCTCCAGAACTCGGGTTGCCATGGTCGGGCAGTTATCGCACTGTAAAGGTAACTTGGCTATTTCACACCTAGGTGAGAATAGGAAGAGGGAAGGGGAGGTGGAAGCGAAGAGTTTCGGGAATGCCCCATCATACTTGTACCGTAGACGCAAATTGCGGGGGGGAGGGGAAAGCAGGGCTGAAAGGGAAGGGACGTTCGGTGTTAAAAACATTTTATTATACGAGACACCGATAACCCAGATAATCAGGGTCCTGCCATATTCGCCTCACTCTACCCTGCTCTAATTCACAATACAAGCACATGGCATTACAGGCCATTCCTCAACCACAACTTGATATCTAAACAGAGAAGAGAAGCGGACTTCATCGGTGATATGGACAAAACAATCTTCACATTCCATTCATCCATTCCATCCATTCAACCATGCCACCACCAGAAGGACACCGTATCATACCTCCCCCATAAATAATATGACTCTGCATACATTCACGGCAATAACTACAGCCTCCGGGGGGGGGGGGGGGCCCCCCGCCGCCGCGGCGCCCCGCCCCCCCCCCCCCCCCCCCCCCCCCCCCCCCCGGTGCGCCCAGTCAGTGCCCCGCCTCACACCAGCTCACTCGCTGACAAAGACAGCAAAACAAAATAGCAATAAAACAGCGGTTTGGGCGAAAGCAGGTAATCACACCCCAATGTGGTAAATACGACAGCATTTGCCCAGGGCCACCCCGGCTGCTTATCTCACCGCTCTAAAATAGGAGAGGATGCTTACCCGAAATACATGTCAGCAGGCAGGTGTACGAGCACGCTAGGTGTGGTTGTACAAGCAATTATGGTACTAATACGGTATCGTCCATAGGTAGAGCGCTTTTAAAGGACAGCGCTCGAGCACATGGGGGAGAACAGTTCCATATTGTGCGAGGATATAAGAGGGCAGGATGAAAGTGCTCTGTGTTGTGCGGTAGTCGTACTTGGGCAACACTCTACGGCGCAATGCAATAGGGCAGGATATGCTATTGCAGTCCAACAGCACTTGTGGTACAGGTATGGGGGTATGTACTCGAGTACCGTACTCGAGCACAGTAGCGGTGGGTCAGATTCTGTTGCTATTTCGGTCGCAATAGATGAGTCATGATTCAGGTGGGAGACTCCACCATTCATGCCGTGTCAAAGTTATCCAAGTACCGTACTCGTACCTGTATGCCATTACTACTATCCTAGATAACACTGTGGATTCACAATGCATTGTGCTTGCGGGCCTATATGATATAGAGCGCTGCATTGCGCTCAGGCGTGATTTACCGTAGACAGAAAAGCGGACTGCGGGTATCACTCTGATCCAGTGTGCGCCACGCATGTCGTGTGCGCGTACCGTACTGGTATTGCACTGTCAGCGATTTGCCCTCAATCCACATTTATCACTCGGTCGGGAAGTGAATCCTCCCTTTCTCGTTTTCTCGTTTTCTCTTTTCTTTTCTTCCTTCACCCTCTTATAAAACGCCCATACTGTTGCCGAATCATCATGTCCTGTCACAATGATATCTCATGCTACACTCACTTGAGTGCTCGTCATACTGCTTTCTACAAATACAAACGTCTACCTATCGCTTACCAATAGCCCAGCAGCCATCAAACCCTCAAATCGATATATTGAGTGAGACCCGTTTAATGCAAAGGCAAATACTATAGCCGGTAGTTCACAACGCTAGCGGTAACCACCAGCCAAATAGGCGGTGACATTCAACTGAACTCACTCAATATATCATCTCCGCCATAAACTTTCCCAGCCCATTGGGAAGCTCCCGTGCGTTCCAGTCTCGAACCACTCGATGTGCCTCTGCCGGGTCCTGGCACCGCACGATCCACTTTGATTCTGCTCCTCTGGAACTCCCATCCGCCCTCATTCTCACCCTGAACCCACTATCAGTGATACGAAGCAGCAATATCCTCTGCACACCGACTCCTCCCTCTTCCTGGTCTCTGGCACAGAACTTGACATCCGCCTCCTCGAGCATTTGCCTGACTTCTTCTGTCCTTGGGAGTTTGCCATTCTCCTTCGTGTCTCCACCTAACCCGGAAGCCACTAGTAATACCGAGCAGCCTAACTGGCACTCTCCACTGGTTAAGGTCCCGCGCAGTGTTCGCAAGTCATTCTTTACTTGCTCAGCCGCCCGAGCCGGGAGCGAAAACTTTGGGGTAGATGCTGGAGGAAGGGTGGCTGTAGTCATGGGGGACGGATTCGCCAGCTGGTAGTCAAGGTTAAGTGAATATACAAACTTTTCGGCACTGGCGGCATCAGAAAACTCAATCGTGTACTTTGGCCGCTGCTGCAATGTGACGGGATGACGATCTGGGGTGACTAGTTTTTCATGAATTAGAAAAAAACACAATTCACCACCCGCCAAAGATAGAGAGGGGGATGAGGAAGGGGGAAGAGGAGCTCATACTGCGAAGAATACCGAGGAATTTTCCAAACCCCGGAAGGCTGGCTTCTGACGGAAGAAGACGGCTGATATCGCTTCCCAGCATCGTGGTCCCAACGTCCCTCAAGAATACAACCGATGCTTGTTCCGTCTGCACTAGATTAGTGTAAGTTGGTAAGAATTGAAATAATGCCGACAGAATGTCAGCCCAACAAGGGGGAAAATCATCATCATCACGCTCAAACAGAGTTGATACACAGCTCAACTGAAGCAGCCCGGAAACACCATATCGATAATTTCAAGGGGTGGAGTGGAAAATGTGAGGACGAGGCCGAGGAGATGAAGGGAGCCCGCAATTGTAGCCAGAGAGGAAAGGAAGAAAAAAGAAAAAAGAAAAACGGTAAAAGCTGTGAGGAGAAAAAAGAAAGAAAAAGAAAAAAATCGGCTGGGCAATTCTGTGGAGGCTGGGGGAGATCCTACGTGTGGAGGGAGCGGTGGTTAGTCTCCCTAGTGGCTTTTTTCTCTCCGACTCCAATTTTCCGTAGCGAGACATCTTTTCTTGGGGTCCGTATGCTCTAGGCTTCGCCCAATTCCCATTGTCCACCCTTTTACGACGTGCCAACCCCCCCATCGGATCCGGCAGATACGTGGAATCCTCAGAGATGTCTAGTCTGCCGATTGGTCGGATTGGCCTAGAGGCACCCTCGGGGAATAGGGAATCAAAGAGAGAGGATTGCCAATTCCCAATTCTGCTACCTTTGATAGTACTGCTTCTAGGATTGCTGTTGCTCGAGCTGACAGCCCCTTTACCGATCACACTCCCGTTGCCTTTATCTCTCACCTGCGATGGCTCCGATTCTTCTGGCACCGGTGAGGCATTTTCAGCAGGCCGGGGAGAGGAAGACGATGTAGGACGATGTGAGCGGGATTGGGATACAGCCGCGGATGAGAATGAGCAGCGGAGGAGGGAGGGCGGGGCGAAGGCAGAGGCAAAGGCAGACCCTGAATCGACGACGCAGAGGAGACGGAGGGGCCGAGGAGGGATAGGCGAGCGGAAGACGTGCATGTGGCCGGCGAGCCCGTGGCGGAAAGAATATGATCGGTCGGGAGCGATGTAATGACGGAAGCTATAGGGTTGTGTTTATTGTATTTGCCGTGGTTGCCCAGGTAGTGTTAGTGGTAGTTGCAGCAATGAGGGAGGGAGGGTGGGGGTAGGTGGCGGTGGGGGGAGAAAGGATGGGAAGGTTGGCGGGGTTAGAAGAATCGTCGTTGGGGGTTTAGAAAGGAAGTGATACACGGAGGGTACCAATTTACAAGTATAGCGATAATAAAATTTAATAAAAGCAAATGAAAAATAAAAAGCTCAAATGAAAGAACAAAGATCGCCAAACAAGGCTTACTCAAAATACCGACACCTGATCATAGGCCAATGCAATCCCAATCATCCAATGTTTGCCGTTCTGTCAAGCAAATAATTGCTCGCCAGCAGAATTGCAGCTATATCGCTATGCCGGCCGGCTCTTTTGTTTCTCTCTGACCAAACTCTACCGTGCTAATTATTCCCCGCGCCACTAGTAAAAGCTCTGCCGTCGGTGATACCCAAATGCTTGGTGCTATCGAAAGCTGCGTGGCTGCGGTGAAGAGGGCGGGATGATAGCAGAATGTATGGGGTGGAGTAGGCGGAGACTCGTTGGCGGTCTCTCACCCGGAGAAAATCCCTTTTGACTGCCGTACCCTATTCTGAACGGACTACCGTAACTAATTAGACCAACCCGATCCCGCATCCAATCTTAACCATGAATCTCTCACGCGCACTCTATACCCTTATTTGGATTCTGTGCTTGTACTTGTACCTAAATGGTAACATTGAGGCTTCTGCCTGTACCGGTACTCGAGTAGCAAAAAAGCGAGGCACTTCGTTGGATCATCAGGATCAGCCAGGAACGAGAGAATAAAAAAAGAAAGAAGCTGCACCAGATACTGTATGTCAGGGCCGAGATCTCTCCACGCTTAGAATATCCCAAGTCAGTGAAGAATAGCGGGTGCGGCTCTAGAAAATGCGCTGTCTCGACAAACCATCCATGACTAGTGCGCACTCGTTCCGATCCGTCGATTGACTTCCGCAACCCGCCAACCGAAGTCACAGCCGCAACTTACAAGGTTCCTGGTTTAATTCATCTTTCTCAAAGTGAAAATGAAAGACAAGAGAACAAAGAATAATGTGAGCAAAAAAAAAGAAAGGAAAAAAAGAAGAAGAGCGATCAAAGGAAAGGAAGGGATAAGAGTAAAACTGCCGTTCTCTCCTATTAGAGATTATCATATCATACCTCTGCAAGAGAATAGAACAAAGTAGAGAAGGACGAAGGTCAGATTAACCCTCGCATCATCACCCGCTATCATGAATTGATCATATCCCTCCTCAGCCAAGCAAACAAGGGGTAAAAAACAAAAAGAAAGAACGATGAAGGAGAGGAAATGGGAATCGAGTAGGCCTTTTTGTCACTGGCCTGGTTTGTTCTATGCTAATACCCTTTCCTTACTAGTTTCCCATCTCCCTATCCTCCAATTCTGACCAGACTTCTCAATACCCCAATCATCCATCCTTGTGCTCTTACCGTATTATCTTTTTGCCTAGCAATAACTTACTTGTAATTCGTAGGCCAAAAACTAACCCCAACAGCACCGAGACCCCTCACCCCCCCACCCAACCGCCGCTGTCACTCGTCATTTTCGTAGCGCCTCAGTTGGCCCAATTCTTCGTCGGCCCACGACAAGCTTGCCCTGCCTCTGCTCACACCTTGTTTCCTCTTCTCACCCTCCCCCGTTTCATTTCTTCATTAAATTTTCTCACTTCTCACTTTTCTCCCGCGTGCATTTCCCTGACAACGCACGGCCTTCGCTTGCCACCTTCTGCGTTCGTACGACCTACGACCCCCCATCAAAGAGAAGCACAAGAAAAACGAAAAATTGGAAAGAGAAAAAAAGAAAAGAAAAAAAGAAAATGTTAGTGAGGAAGGAAAGGAGTAGAAAGAAAAAAATGGAAGAAAAAGGAAAAACTCTGGGAAGGAAGAAGGTGGACGATAGAGGGGAGGAAACACAACACCGCAGATCTACCGGTCCCGGGATTCTGGATGACCCAATGATCACCAGCGACTCGAACATCAAAACAATATTTCTTCCCTCCCCCCCAAAACTTCCCATCCTTCGATATATAAAAGTCTATAGATCCCGCCCTGCACTCAACACAAATCTTCATCAGCAACAGCAACTCCCTTCATTGTGCTGAACACACATCTCTAGCTCTCCCCAGCGTGAGAACAGTATCCTTGCAGAGAAACGAAAAAGAAGTACCTTTCCAACTTTGACCCAAGTCATTTTTGGGGCAGTTTTCTCACACGTAAGATGGGATCGAAGGGTAGGTACGCGCCACCCTTTCGATGCCATCTTAAGTGTAGATTAAAGCCTACTATTAGATACTTTTTATCCTTTCCTCATGCCAGGCTACTTACCGGTATTTCGTGTACTTCGGAAGAGTGTTGTTGGGGTTAGCATTGAGAAGAGTATGCACTGAAGTGATGAAGTGTGATACCTTTTGACAAAACAACGCCTAATATATAAGGGTCGTTTGGGTGTTCAATTGATCCTCACTACTGCCGTAATGTTCCTGGCGCCTGTTCTCTACTAAAACGCTCGATTTTAATACCAATATGGATACCGGCATTACTATAGAACAACAGAAACAAGTTAGCCTGCAACTAACAACAACCAAACAATACGATTATGATATTACTATTACATTTTTTCCCACCGTTGCTCTGCCCTAATGTGACTTTGGAGGAAATAAAAATAGAGATAATGACCGTAGCTTCTCATCCAAAAAAAATATCTTGAGGATGAGTAATACCTAAGAGAAAATGGATAAAATAAACAAAATAAAAAGAGCAAAATCACGTTACCTTACTCACGCCCTGTCTGCACCCCACGGTAATCCCCCGGTACCCAGGTTTACCTCAACAATGTGGTGGCACCACTCCTGGTAAACAGTTCGAAGGAAGGGTGTGTGTACCGTAGAGTACCGTACAGTACCTTTGAAACTTTTGTTTCGCGGGTATGTACATTCTAGAGGGTTTCGGTTCAAAGAAGAATTTTCATGTCGACTGCATAATTATGAAGGTGGGCTCAAGATAAAATCGCGATTTAGACTGCAACAAAGTTTCGTCCGGGGTAGATTTAACTTTTTTTCGCTTGTATCCCTTTTCGCTCGTCCGCCACGTATTATAGAGAAAAATGATTTTGTCACTAGGGACAGTGAAATCTCAATTCTTGGGGTTTTTTTCCTTGCTATTTTGTTTCGAAGAATAACTGCACCATTTAAACAAAGTTAAAAGAGATGTGCAGAAATGGAGAAGAGAAAAAAGTGAGCGAAGGAAGAAAAAAAAGAATAAAACCATTTCGTGAGGCCTCTTGCCTGGACCTTATCAACTAAGGTATCTTTTTAGGGCTGCTTGCATCAGGTATTGCCGCATTGACTCTGCCCCTCCTCCTCATGTGGTTCAAGATTGAACTGCTTGCTTGCGTCATTCCCGTAGCGCACAAAGGATGAGAAATAATAGGGCAGGAGGTAATATCACCAAGTGAAGTCAACAAATTCCTTCCCGCACTTGCATGCTTCCGTTTCAGTCTGAGGGAGGAACTCGAGTACTTTCAAAGGAGGTAGAGAAGGCACAGGCTATGGATGGAGATGAGGGGCAGTCAGAAAGAGGAAAAACGTCAGAAAACGTGGGGAATTCGGTAGTGACCATGGTTGGTCGGTCGGGACCCCTCGTTTCCTTTCTTTTTTTTGATCCAATTGTGTTTTTTCTTTTTTTTTCCCTTTTTCCTTACTTGTTTTTTGACCGGGGTTTGCAAGTCGGGGAGGAGCAAGTAGAGCGGCAAGAACAGGAAAAGAAGGAACCGCGAGGAACTGAAGAAAACGGGGAAACGAGTAATTGGGAGGGCTGACGGTAGGAGGTTAGGGATGTTTGAATGAAAATTACCTTGTTCCAGAGAGTAGCAGACAATGTTATCGTAACATGATGAGGAACATCGTTGGGTTCAGTGCTTGAGTACCTTCCCGCACAATCGGCAGCCCGAATCCTTGCTCGTGTTAAGCCAATGTTCAGGACGGGTACCGGTACCTGAACTGCCTGCCACATCTCTTCTGAACTCCACAACGTTGTAGATTTCCGTCCCTCCCGTAGCGAGTCAAAGAAGGGGTTGCTCCTTCAGGGTTGGGAGGGGTGGCTCCGCCAAAAAAAAAGAAGCATCGCGGCGGGAGCGGGTATCACAATCCTTGGGGTGCATGCCCGGTGACACCAAGGGAGCGTTCCTTCTGTTGGATATGTGAGAACTGCTTACATAATAAAGTGTGACATATCCGAGGACACCCCCGGCTCTTTGCTTTTTACTTCTCGAGTAGAGGGATTGGTTTAGTGTTCGAGAGATGGCAGTTACTGAGGGTGCTTTCTTAACTAGATATCACATGTTGCCCTTGCTGTCGTTTGTTACTGTCGTGACTATAGTTATACCACTAACATAATTCGATCCGAAATTTTTTGGAGAATCTTACAAACTACGATATGGACCATGTGTCAGATCAATTGGGACTGACTGATACTGCTAAAACCCCTATTTGTTATTGATTATCTTGAGCCGCTGGTTTATCTCCGGGCTTCGTCCCAGAATGACAAGGCCAGTGCGTAAGAATGAGAATGGCATTAAGTTGGAATACGTCGGAGGCTTCAATGTGGTGAAACGTTGTATGATGAGTAAATATGAGGGGTTAATACCCTGAAGAACATCCTCTCCGTATACTGCATGTCCTGCAAAGATGTGTTATTGCCAGCTGGCTTCAGAATTACCCCTCCCTCAAGGGTTTCGGGGGTGGTTTCGTGGGGAATTTCTAAGCTATAGACTTGAGCTTTACTGAGTCTAGTGTGTGTAACTAACTATAGCTCATCCGCTGGATCTATTTTCATCAGCGGTGAGAAAACAAACCCTGCAATAGGCGAGTGATATCTCGTGAAGTATTTTACCGGTCGAAACGTGTCTCATCTTTCATACGGTGCTGTCGAGCTGTATGCACTGGTGATGATTGAAAGTATGTCGGGGTGTTGTCCTTCGCGACCGATATGGAATCGGGGACATCTACGATAGAGGCGAATGTCGTTAAATGCATTTTGTGATGCATCGGAAAGACCATACTTAACCCTCCCTCTTCCTGGTCCGATCCGAGAACAGAGAGAGGAGTTGCGCCATTTCCTCAACTCATGATATGAACCGACTTTAATGTGACTGACGAATCTTTTTTAGTTACTTGTGGTGGTAATTAGCAACAGCCCTTGCGTTACATGACAGGAGTGACGTGGGGGGACACAAACAATCAACAAATATCTGCATGCATCCGACACCCATTAGTCAATCATATGGAAAAGCCATGCGTCAAACTTGTGGGAAACTAGAGCTCCATCATCATACACCTTGAGCCTTGTTCAAGATTAAAACCATCTTCTTCAGGGAACCTACTTGGACATATTCTCGGGTTATTACTGGGGCAGATCAGGATACGGGAAACGAGTGTGTCATAACATAAAACGGCACGGGAATTATAAGCACTCAAGGAGTGTCGATCAAACATCATGATCATAGATCGTAAGGCTTTTCCTACCTGCCGGCCCACAAGGGAGCCGGGGGCACTTTGATGCTATGTGCAAAAACATCCAATGGCCTGGAGACAGGTGCGAGTCCTAGCACACACCCTCAACAAGTATAGATGCCGTCACTTCATACCATCGTTTGGTCTTGAACTGACCACTAGCAGAACCTTTGAGAGGTTTGCCCGAATCCCCGAATCAAATAGTCCGGGCACTAAGGCCAGGAATTGATATTCAAGGCGCCTCTGCCCAGGGCAATAACCGGCCATCGCACTGGTAGAGCACCGGGTTACCCCCTTGGATGAGGGCTTTGGGCTTGAAGGTTTGCTTCGTAGCCTCTCCACTATTTCAGCCCAAATTTTTGTTGCCCCTCACTCGCTTGCTCTACTCGCAGCAGGCAAACACCCAAAAACAGGGATTCAGAAAATATATTGCAAAAGACCAGTGCGTATCTGAGCGCCCATACAAATCCATAGCCTTGTTTTCGGATACATCTTGCCTGCTACAAGCACGAGCCGGAGAGACAGATTCTTCACCCGATTTTTTCAAAGATAAGCTGTGCAAGTTCAGACAGTAGGCTATCGTGCCATGTTAATAATTGTTTCGCTTGACAAATCCGAGCGAGTGGTCACTGCGCACTGTAGTGTCATGCAGCGGAATCTAGACTTGCTAGATGTAAAAAAAAGCGCTAGAAAAATTAGCAGCCATCCCTCATAGCTGTTTGGTCATAAAATGGGCTCGATCAACGCGCCCCCACCAATCCCCCACAGAATTCGTATCTCAGCATTTGGCAAAAGCACAAGCTATTCCGATTGCCGGCCTCAATCCTTCTTAGAGGTACGAGCATCAAGACGCGCAAGGGCACAGCTGCCCCTAACGGCTGGGTGTTGTAGGAGCACATTTAGAGCAGCACTCCCATTTTCGTCCTCCCCTCGTAGGAAAAAAGGAAAATCCTGCGCATAGTATAGGCAAATTATTACTATGGCTAGTATTCTTTGTTCGCATGTGTACTGCACAGCCCTTCATGAAGGCCGCCAACGGGAGCTTCCCACCCGCTGCCAGAAGCAAAGGGGGACGAGGACTAGCCACCGTCAGAGTGGAAGGCGATCATGAGCCCGAACCAGCAAAGAGCTAACCTGCAACCCTCGTGGCAAGGTACAATACACGACAGTGCTCCATGTTTGAAGATACTTCACTCGGAGGAAGAGAAGAAAAATACTTTAGTTTTTCACCCCCCATAAGTTCAGGGATAGCTCAGAATGCAATATATCCCTTACTATGATCCAGGCTGCAACAGTCGGTGCATGTTCACAGAAGACATTGGTCGATACGAGGGGTCCATTGGATGGACAGTAGAGTACTCGGGTGGGGGGCTAATCGGTGAACACCCCCGTATTGGTTAAACTGCCATAGATACCCCCTCTGGCAAATAAAAAATTGTAAAGCGTTCCCAGAATCTCCTTCTTTTCACAATCAATAGGCCTAGCTGCATATCAGAAACGACCATTCATTGGGAATGTTCGCGGACTAACCCTGGTATCCGAGTACACGCACGAAAATAAAAAGAAAAGAAAGAAAAAGGTCAAATGTAAGACCAGGCGTAGTCAAACCCCAAAAATCGAAAATTCTTGGGACTCCGGCTTAATCGTGGTCTACCAGAGAGAAACCGGCAGACAAATGCTAGCCCTCTGGGGCCCCTCCCGTTTTAAGAGAGAAGTCACTCACTCTGTGCCCCACCATGTACAGGTTACCGAGATATTACTATGAAATAAATCAGTTACAGACCTCTCAAGGAGAAACTGTGGGTGGGGCCGATTGATTCTGTAAGCAAAGTGGAAATTAGGGATGGTTTTGGAAGAAATCAATGTAAGCGTTCGTATATGTACACATATTCTCTTATCCCTAAGACTAGTGTAAGCTGACTGGTTGCCTTGGTACGATTGGTGGTGTTGGGGGGAGAGGTGAGGTTGGGTTCCGGGACTTGCGAATTTGAAGGGCTTGCAGCGGCGAAGGGTTAAGGGTCAAGGGCTACGACGGAGGGCTACACCAAAACAAACTTCTAACCTCATAAATGTCAGTACCAGTATCGTACCTAAGCAAAAGAGAAGAACTGCACAAACCAAGTCCAGTTTATTCAGGTACGTGGGATTCGAGTCGCACATTGTCCTTCTGTACTAATATTCCCCGATAATTATCACCAGAATGCAATTGCTCCTTCACTACCTGCTTCGAGCGCGACCATTTCTGACCCAACATGGCACTTTGCCTCGCTTCATCCCTTCGAAGGGAAGACCACGCCGCCTGTCGACACCCACGTTTGGGAAAGCGCAGGCTCCTACAAACGAGCCTCAGTGGTCTTCAGGGACGAATGAAGCCACAAAGAAGGAGGCTTTAGGGTTGATCTCTGGGGGAAGATGGTCGCTTAGCACAACGCGAATGGGGATAGAGCGAGAGTTCAAGTTCAAGACTTTTGCAAAAACCATGGCACGTGCCAACTGCTCTGCATCGCCCAAAAGAAGTCGTTGCGTCAAGGATGGGGAACTTAGTGTTTATTGACTGAAGGAAGATAGCTTTTCATCAACCAAATTGCAGACCAATGCGAAGTCAAGAAACACCATCCAGAGTGGGCAAATGTGAGTAAAATTTCTCTACCCACCTGTCGAATAGCAATTGCATGGGGCCCCGTAGGTATCAAGAGTCCAGTCACAAATTAATTTTGGAGAATCTATTCTTCTCTGGGTAAGAATTAGGCCTACAACAAGATCGCTATCCGCTGGACAACTCACAATCCGGAAGGGCTATCCTACAAAGACGTAGAGATGGCGAAGTTCTGCGATGATAAAAGTACAGAGTTGGGGGAAATTGAGAGGGGCAAGTGAATAGGGTGCTGGAAAAGGAGGCTGTTAGGAGGAGGTGCACCAATGTGGGCCTTATTCAGGCCCCCAAAGGCCTCGAAAAGCCCTTGGACGAAGGATGAGGGAGGGATGAAAGGAGGCATTGAACAACTGTCTAGTTCAGTCAGATAACGGTAACAGCAGCAGCGGCATCATTATTGTCCCATGTAATTTTTTCGTAAAAAAAAATAGTCACCAACAAAGTTGCAACGACCTTCGACGAATCCCAAGAGATCACATGTCACGTGACATTTATGCGTAATGACACGCGGAACTGCCGCCGTGGCTTCTTTACAACGGGAAAACACCAAAGCTTCTTCTCCAACAACCTTCCCCCTTCGTTCAACTGTTTGTTCACTCACTACTTCCATCCGCTTTTGAAACCTTACCTTATTATTTGTTGGTGCGAGAATATTCAAACCCTTGACTTCTTAGCTACAGGTTATCAATACCTGCTGGCCGTAGAGAAATCAAGATGGTTTTGTTCTGGCCATTTAGTAGGGTGAGCTTTCTTCCTTGATGGTGTACTTTTGTTCTCAGGCACCTAAGTAATTCTTTACGGAGTACTAACAAAAAAATTGAGATTTCTAGGGAGACGACAACTCCCCTGATTCGTTCGAGCGTATCCTTTCGAAATTGGCCAGTCAAATCCAGACTCAAACAACAAAACTAACCGGCCTTCGCCAACGCTCTCGCCGTTACAAAGCGCTATTCACTCTATATACAGTGATAGGGTACATTCTTTACGTTGTGGTTATAGTCTTAGTAGTGGGTTGGAAGGAGGTGGGACCGGTGGAACTTTCGGGAGTGATAGGTGGACCGGTTTGGTACTGCGCTTACCTGCTTTACCGGAAATTGTACTAACTCAACTTCTTTGAGCAGTATCTGGTCGATAAGGAAGCTATTCGATCTTTACTATAACTATCGTATCGGGAATGCGGAGGGTGCTTTGGAGGAGCTACAAACGAAGCAGAACGACACCATTGAAAAACTTAAGGCTGCCACCAAGTTCTCAACAACGCAGTCCATCATCGAAAAGTATGGTCGGGGATCTTCCTCAGGGCCGCCTTCCCCAGCAGATATAGATAAGAAGCAACAACAAAGGCCTGGCGCGCCCCAGGGAGGCTCCGTCAATCAACAGTTACGTCAGCGCCCACAGGGTCAATCAGGACTCCAAGGCCCAGCGCAAGTTGCTAGCCCGATTGCACCTTCAACCACCCAACAAATCCAACAACAGTTGATCCAACAGCAGATGATGGCTCAGCAACGTGCTGGATTACCTTCTCCAGCACAAATGCAATTCCAACCACACCCCGGAATTAAACCGGACACCCCCGAAATTTCGAGCCGACCAAGTCCAAACGCTCCCCTCCCTAACCTTCCACAAACCCAGCCCTCTTCCCAACAACTAATCCAGCCTGAAGAAGCAACTACTCCAAAATGGTATGATCGTCTTTTAGATGTAATAGTCGGGGAAGACGAGACTAGCGCAAAGAATCGGTATGCCTTAATTTGCGGAAACTGCCGCATGGTGAACGGTCTTGCTCCTCCGGGAACCACGAGTTTGGAGGATATGGAGGGCTGGGGGTGTGCAAGGTGTGGAACCTGGAATGGCTCCCCGCCTGGCCAGAAAAGGTGTGCAAAGAGCGAAGGTGGGACTCGCAGGCTTACTCCTGACATTCTCGATGGTGGTAAGACGAAGGGCAGAAGAGCAACCCGGAGCCCATCACCCAATCCTGAAAACGCAAGAACTACTAGGAGTAAAGCCAGAAAGGAGCAGGAACTACACTCGAGCAGCGATGAAGAGGATGATACTCTGGAAAGGGAGGTCAAGCTGGAAGGGGGTTCAAGCGATGAAGAGATCCTTGAAGCTTCTCAACCAAAGACCAAAGGAGGGAAAGCGAACCAGAAGGCCTAAGTCCAACTAAATGCTATCGTATAACTGTTCTTTTCCGTCCTTTCATGTTTCGTTTGTACTTGTCATGGTTTTCCTAAGGAGGAGTTACGCTGGGAATATAATGGTCCATTCCCATTTCCTTCATACTCTGGTAATTGAGGCAAAATACTGTAAATGCTTGCTTTGCATCTATTTCTTTTGTTATATCCTCTTCCCCCCTTTTCTTCCCTTTTTTCCTTTCTCCTGTGGTCGGCATAGTGTAGAGCGGTGTCTGTCTGTCAAACCGTGGGGCGGGGGCGATATCAATCCCCCTAGCATTATTATACCTCATTCCATTTCTTCCAAAGACTCTATATCGTTACAATATTTTCCCCTATCGGAGCGCAGAGGCGAAAATTGAAAGGGCCTGGAAAAGAGAAACCCCCCCTCAGATCATACTTCATCATTCTGCTTGCTCGTTCCAAATGTGCCCAAAATCTTGGCACTATTTAGGTCGAGGAAACGCCAAGATTTCCAGATGCCTTAGAGTGCCGGTAGACAAGTACTAGGGGTAGGGGGGAAGTATGGGGACAAACAGGGGTAGCAAAGGCCTGCGCATATACCTTAATAGGAGTGTGAAAGAATCAAAAGAGTAGGATAACTACTAATTCAAGTAACTCCACTACCCCCCTGCATGTCCCAATATTTTCCCCCTCACCCGAGTATCATACCTAGCTACCTATACTACGGGTACAGCCCATAAGTATTGTATATTTTACTAGCAGGGGTGCTTGTGCTAGCAAGGGTGACGGGTGAATTGGGTAGCTGCCATACCCCATTCGCTCGAATTATACCCAATTCGTTGCCTTTACCCAACGCTAGCCGAACACCCCTGCTAGTAAAATATACAATACTTATGGGCTGTACCTCCGTAGAGATGCTTGGAAAATGACCCCCCTCGCCTGTGCAAGTGCCCATGGGAAAGATAGTGAACGGTTAATTTAGGCCAACCTGCCCAATAATCCCTGTTTTGTACGAAAACATCTCCCCACGCATAGGAGTGCGGTAGGAGCTACCGCAGGATTCCTGAAATAGGGCGCGCGCCTTAACCAACATTTGCGTTGGCAGACAAGGGAATTTAAGGTTTAGGGTTTTCCGATTGAACCGAAAATCTATGATATCGTATCCGTATCTGATGCAAGGTGCCCCTAACTTCTAGATGGGCCTTATTTTAGGAATTCTACGGTATTAACCGAAAGGACAGGGGGTATATTTTGCCAGTTAACCGTGAATAACTATTTCATAAATTTTTATTATACCCGACCCTTGCGCTTGTTCAAGGTATAATAATATCATAATATTATTATTATTATGATACGGGAGGCAGGGGTTATTTCGCCTGTTAGCCTAAATTAACTATTCATTAACTTTCCATCTAGCACTTGCATAATAATATTATCCCATACAAGCCTAGTCACCTCTCGAGCCTCAAATCAATAAAAAATCAATAAAAAGCTGACTAACTAACAACCCTCCAAACAAACAAATCCCGTTCCACTCACCCCATCCATCCATCCCACCAAACCAAACCAAACCAAACCCCATCCCATAAACCGAGTCCATCCATCATCTTCAACTCAATCCCATTCCACTCCACTCCACTCCACTCCAACAGCAACCACAACCATGAGTGTACATACCCTCCCCTTATACCCCCCGCCACCACCACCACCGCAATAACTAACTAACTATTGTACCCACCTACTACCACAATAGCTCTCACAATCAATCTACAACGCAATCTTCCGCCGAAACTACGTTTTCGTCGGAAGTGTTTTCGCGGGTGCTTTTGCTTTTGAGATGTTTGCTCTGCTCCCCCCCCCCTCCTCCCCCTCCTCCTCTCTTGTGCTAGGAGTAGTAGTAGCAGTTGTGTTGGAAATGC
>Ga0307507_10003046_pt1 | contig 33526 bp, 35 predicted proteins | sample 7_EM_MG_FD_207223 | JGI IMG/M metagenome (GOLD analysis project Ga0307507, IMG submission 207223) | Populus trichocarpa ectomycorrhiza microbial communities from riparian zone in the Pacific Northwest, United States - 7_EM | ecosystem: Host-associated > Plants > Roots > Unclassified | place...
ATTTCTTCTCTTTCAGCAGTTCGATTTCCTCTAAAGGGGGTAACGGTTTGCCACACCTTCTTTATCCTTGCTAGCGTATTCTGGGTTTTCCCAATTTATACGGTACTCCTTCCGAAGGAAGGGCTTTTCCGCACCCTAAACCTTCGACCACCGAATGGAGACAACATCAACTCGAAATAGGGATGCCTCTCTGGTAACAGAGAGGAAGAAGATGGCAAATTTGGCCGGACTGTGGGTTTTCCTGAGGTCTCCTTAACTTTGTCAACCAGACGACTAACTATTGGTACTTGGTTGTGAGGTGCAAGTCTCCTGCTTAATTTGACACCCAGTGGTATGAGAGAAAAAGGTTGGGCAAGAACTGGCCTCTCTCCGTTCGAATAGTAGTTTCACTTCTCTTTCATGTCTATTCTCCGCAGCACAAGAGAGCAGTGTTTGTACACACACCGTCTCTGGGGCCCTGATCTTGGCCTGTTTCGTCAGCAATGATAGCCCTGCTATCCCTTCCTGCCCATTCTTGGACAGTATTGCCCACAGGTGGTACTTGGCCATACTTAGCGTCTGGCATGCCGGGGTCCACATCTCTGGGTACCAAGAATAGCTTTACTATTACTTCATGAGCCTTCTGGACAGCCTGTGAGAAGAGTGTTTGGCTAACTTGAAGTTTAGCAGAGATATTGTGGTTGACATTTGTTTGCATCAAGAGTAGCTTTACTATTCTTTCATGGCTGCGCTTGGTGTTATTTTCTTAGTACATGTTTTTCATTATATTTTGTCAAAGTGTGGGAAGAAGAAATGAAATTAAGAAAATAAATTCACAACTACAATGTAGATAAGAAAGAAAAGAAAAAGTAAATGAGAGTAAGAAATACAATAAATATTACAACTTCGGATTCTCAAGTCGCTTTTCCAAAAGTCGCATCCGAATCAGAGCTTCCTCATGCCGATTTTCTTCTCTTTGAACTGCCAAGACCCGCTGAGATTCATCCCGCTGAATCTCATATTGGAAACGTTCTCTCTCAAACATCAGTCTTTCCTTTTGAACTGACTGAAACACTTCTTTCTCTTCGCTTATTTTTTCCTTCTTTATTCCTTTCTTTTCTGTACCACTGGAAGCACCACGTTTACGAGGATTCTTTGACCCACCAGCTGGTGGGTGTTCGGTTTCACCATTATCTGAGTTACTCCCCGTCTCACTTTCCTATACAATATAGTCAATTATTATCTCCTTCCTTCTTTCCTACTATATAGAATACTAACCAAAACAAATTGATTTTCTCTGGAATTTATAACTCCACTAGAATCATTTGCAACCTGGAAGTGTGACTTCCCTCTGCTCTCTGAGATATAGAATGGGGTAAAACTTTTATCTCGGCGTAATATATCATCAAGGGCCTCATAGTAGGGGCATAGCTTATCAAGCCAATTAGTACGAATGCTATACCATAGCTCGCTATCGTATCTCTGACCTTCTCCTGTAGAGTTTAACTTCGTTTATGCCATTCAATATTTATTTTTTATCGCTTCCCATTGACTCTTAACAGAACTGCCTGATCTTATACCACTCTAAACCTCTTGTGATATTCGATCAGCAATACGATTCTTATCAGTCTTAAAGGATTGGTAATTGTGTAAATTCCGCCCAAACCATTCTAGTAAGTTCTCCCGATCATTTGTACTCCACTGATCCGGCCCACTTCCTTGAGTTGTACCACTTACTCCTTCCCTCTCGTCAATAGGCATTTGATGAAAGCTCGGCGGTACTCTGTTAATGTCAGCTGTAGTGGCAGCTCCGGCAGAAGGTACACATACTTTAACAATAGATGTCCTTATTCTGGATGATGCAGGAGGATTTGAGGTGGGCCCAGGTGTTGGGCTAGATGTATAAACTTCTGGTTTGCGTATGCACTGTATTTCATACTCTTGCTTGTCCATGAAGGTATCACAAGAATTGTTTTCTGGTAACATGCTTGGTGTGTTTATTGCTTCCTTGGTATGTTTCATTGCGCATTCACCTAATGTAGTAATTTAACTATAGTATGTCACTCTACCGTCATGGCAAGCGGATGAACGATCTTTTTTTTTTCTTCTATTTTGACGTCACTTTCCTTTTGCTAACTATCTCCAACTACATCTCAGATTTGTTTTTGGCACTAGATAGTTACCATCCACCACTTTTTCTAGACGGGCAGATCAATTTGCTTGAGTTTGAATGAACTATGAATCACAATTTGAGCCAATCAACTTTGCTTACAAATATCCATTCTGAACTGATCCCAAACCCATCCGAGGTTTGAGGACCCCTATTGTTACAGCTCCCTGCCCTTTTTAGCATGTGCGATCGCTTAATCCCCATATCATATACCACTCTAACTACACCTCACCAGCTGCACTTTTCTGTTAGTTTCTAACCCGCTGCCGGATAATTATAGAGAGTCTAACTATCTCAGCCCTACATAAATTGCGTTATCATAAATGAGCTCCACTACCCACACGCCACTACGCTTCACTCACCACCCCATTCAGCTACCGTATCCAGTTATAGTGGCTGGGGATTTCTTTCTTTCTCCTCTTGGAGGCTTCCTTGGTGGCATACTGGTACGAGGTTAGGATACTATTAGCGGAGACATATCGGGATGTTTTTGGCTAGTTGACTTCAAACAGCTTGTTCCAGGGATTTCTTGCTAGATCTGGTATCCGAGGGTTGAAATGTTGCGTTGTGAAGCACTGCCTCGGTGACAGGTTCATTTGATCTGGTGGACGGTTTCCTTCTAACATTTTTCTTTGTCTACTGTACTACATTCGAGTACTGTCTGCATGCAAGTTCGATAGCCACCAGACCAGGTTTGCGCCTCGCCCGCTAGCTCGAGAAGTTTAGTGCTCGAGTAGTACTCGAGTACCGAAGATTGTGCTACATCGTGGACATGCCTCCATTGGTAAGGTCTGGTCTTTGTTTTGTTTTTTGCTTTTTTTATGTCTCTCACTGGGGCTGAACGACTCTTTTTTTTTGTAGTGCTTTTAACCCCTTTTCCAAAGTAGGGAATCCTGAACGACATAGAACAAACTTCGATTATTCTAGCTCTACCGGCATGTGATAGAATACTCGGTCCGGCAGTATTCACAGAGAGAGACTGAGATTACTATTCCTTCCACTCTAGCTTTTTTCTTTTACCCTTTACTCATAATAACACAACAGCACGGCGTCTATGATATTATGATATTATGATATGATATGATATGATATTCCCTATTATAATACTAGACGATGCAAATCAACCCCCACTAGCACTAACCCCGAGTATGGTTGACTTTAAACTCCTGTGTTCCAAGGCTTGCCAAGGCATCCTGATACTTTACGATCGTCCGAAGAAACGGAAAGGATTTATGAGAACTGAATTTCCGCTTGGCGTAATGCGAGCACGATTCAAAGTTCTGCTATTTTTGTAAGTGAGCTACCAAATTAAGGTAGCCCGCGCTAACCATGCCCAGCAATATCTCGACACTACTATCTCCACCCAACGAGCTCTCGATCCACCGATCTTTAACTCGATATATCCAATCCAACCCTTCTCCATTTACAACCGCCATGCACAATCCCGTACCGCACTATAATACACCCCTATCATGGGAAGCAGTACTTGTACAGTCCGTTAGGCATAACCACACTAATTAATACCATATGCAAAGTCCGAAACCATCCTTGAACTTTAAGCACGGTGGTACAAGTACGAGTACCGTACATACAGGAACTAATTAACTCTAACTACGGTATTACGGGGTACGGGTTTGTGCAGAATGTTAGTGCATTTTTCGGTACGTACTCGAATAATACCGCTTACGGTACCCTTGTCGTGCCGTCCGTCTGGTTTCACAAGCGCATACAGTTGCATGGCACATTTGCCGGGGCCAAGTCAAACTGGGTGCATGTGTAACGAGGCATTATAAGTTTGATGCTGGTACGGGGGAGGAGGTATTTTATATTAAATTAATTGACTAATTCATTCTGAATGATTACTAGACTTGCTATGTGGCCTGCTCTAGCGCTGGACGAGAATTGGTACTCTACGGTATTGTGACAGTAACCATCGGTTTACAATGCTGTATGGTCTGGACTGTGAGGAAAAACGATAGTTCTCTTCTTCTATGGCTGGAGGAATGGGGGAGTGAAGGTATAGTTAGAGGTTTATCAGTGCGGTGCTGTGCAATGCTGGTATGGATAATTAGATCCCCCCGACCAGTTCTTTTCCCGCTTCTCTTTTCGTCAAGGCTGATTGTGAATTTAATAGGATCAATAGAAACTTAGTATGAAAAAGTAAAAGAAATAAGTTTAATAATGGTAATGAAAAATTGAAATGTAAGTAAAAAGACCCATGTGATGATATACAATGCGCCCAAATAATGATTGAGGAAAGAGTTACCCCCATCCCGTGCCGCCATTCTAACTCGACCCTTGTCTCCCTTTTCTGATAGAGCTGCTAGCCAAACTAGTCGAGCACCCAACCGATCAGTTGCGTTCATCGTCCATCCGACACTCTCCTTCCCTCCCTCCCATCCATACATCCAATCTGCTTCCCCCCTTACTGTACAATTTTATGAAGCAAAGTCCCATAAACTCGAGTGATTAAAAGCAACACAAATAAATAAAAGAAAACAATGCCAGGTTTTTTGTTTAATGGGAAGGGAAAAATGTGCAATTTTGCCTTCCATCCGTCTACCAACTTTCGACTTGAGCCAGCCTCACACCCTAAACGAGATGACCGAAAACCAGAATTCCTCCAGCAAGTAGTAGGCTCCCGACCACCGACCCGGCACGTAGCGATCCAACACCACTGCTGTTGTTTAGGCCGGCAGTACCAGAAGCCCCGGCCCCAGACCCAGTCGTGGACCCACTTCCACCAGATCCACCAGGGCCCCCGGCACCATTGCCACTACCCGCACCACCAGTCTCCGCAGGTCCAACGACCACAACGCTCGTCTCCGTGGTCAATGAACCATCACTGTTGGTCTTGACGATGGTGCTCGTGATATTGGTCTTCCCAGTAGGAGCCTTGGTTGTGGTTCCATTCTTGCCCCCTGTAGTGCTGGTACCGTTCTTGCCTGGGGTAGAGGTAATGGTGGAGTTGTGGGCACCAGAAGTCTTTGTTGAGATTGTCGAGTTGGTGCCTGGTTTGCCTGTTGCAGTGGTGTTTGCTGTGTGTGTTCCCGTTGGGAGGAGGGTAGTGGGCTTTGTGCTGCCGCTGCTAGTAATGTTTGTTGCTGCGGGGGAGGTTGTAGTAGAGTTGCCTTGGGCGGTAGCCAGTACCGGGAGGAAGGTAAGGAAGACGGCGGCGAGGACTTGAGTTGACTTCATGTTGGCTGTTTGTGTTTGTTTCGTAGTATTGATGGAAGATGGAATTAATCGAGTTGTGTTCGTGGTAGGTGGGTGGGTGGATTGGTAGATGTCTATTCTATGCGAGGATGGAGGAAATATATAAAGAAAATGGGACTCGTGGATGGCTCACTTAGGGCACAGGTAATGAGTAGTAGGGTAAGAAATATGGTTGAAAGGAAAATAATGAAAGCAACCAGAAAAAGAAAGGTAGAAAAATAAAGAACGAACGAAGAGAGATCTTGAAGCTTTTATCAATGGGCGGCGGAGAAGCTTTTTGTACCTACACTTGGTCCTCCTTCTCCTCATCCTCCCCCCATCCAGCCTTCCCACCCCTGTCCTCCCACCTACCCCCTTCCCATTCCCATCGCAGTGATTCTCAGCGAGTCGGTCGTGTGAGTGGGGGAGCTCTAGCAGAGTGTGTGGCAAGGGGGCTCATAAGTTCTAACAGAACAAAACGTACGAGCACAGGACTGGCATAGTGCCCTACCTTAAGCCAGCCCACCTCGTACAGTAGCTGACACCTGTGCTATGCCATCCCAAACCCATCTCAGCCCCCTTGACAACATAACCAGCTCTTCTTACGCGCTCCTTCAATTTTCATCCGAAAGTAGAAAACCGCCCTGTCGATCTGTCACTTGAGTCGAGTCGCTGAACCTATCAACGCACCTGAAGGCAGTAGGTTACACCCTGCCATCCCTATTTTTGGTAGGGGCGGGAGTGGTGAAACTCAACTGTTTCTCTGCTGCAGTGTGAGTGATGGGTCCAACCTCTCGAACCTTGCCAGCCCGCCTCCCAACTGCTAGCGTATATCTGAGAATGGGGATCTGGTTGATTTAGTGGGCTGGCTGTGCTGGTTCGTATGGCGGGTTTTGCTCCCTGCCGGAATGAATGACTGAATGGATGGAATTATTCATGTGGCGTTTTCTTTCTTCCTTCCTTTCCTTTTTTTTTTTCCTGCGAACGGGAAATATCTGCGCCTTTAGATTTAATGGTCTATTGATTCAGGTTGGTTTAGGCTTAACCCGACCAACGAGGCTGAGCAGGCTAGCAAGCGAGCGAGCGAGCGAGTGAGGATACGTGACGATAAGATCCCAGCCTACCCAGCGAAGAGAGCACAACGCAAAGCACGGCCGGAATGCCCATGCACAAATAATTACTGTCTTACAAAAGCTGTATGGGCCTTCTCGCACTGCTGTGCTCTCGCTCTGTCATGGACTACTAGTACTGTGACCAGCCTTGAGGATTCTTGTTTTGTGGCCTTGAGTTCGGCCGTGAAATGGGAGGCAGGAAATACTCGAGCCCAGAATAACCCGCCCCAGTTGCCAACAAACGGGTCTGCACAGTGAAAAGTGCACTTCACCCCCGATCCGTAAACTACGATACTGTAATTACAGTGCGGTACTGTAACGCAGACAAGGCAAGGTAAGGTTAAGCGGGGCAGTGCAGGGAATAATCTTCATACTCGTACTGGTACACACACACGCGTAATCCATCACAATTGCTCACTCACTCACTTAACCCATCCTTTCGTTTAACCTAAATACGAAAGACAGAAAAATGTTACTCACCCATCCCTCCCTCCTCACTGACCAAACTCAATCCTCCACTTGCACTCGAGTACTTTGGATGCCTATCGGTAGTGTTCGGGTAACCGACCGCAATCTCTCTATTTTTGACAGGAGCCCCCAAAACAACGGGCCTAGCGGTTTCTCTCAGTCACTTTCACTGTCAAATGAATAACTTCCGAGACAGAGTCTGGGCGGGCGGTCTGGGCTGCAGTCGGATGCGGCGAGACAGAGACACCCGTACCGCTCGGGGTGGAATTTCCACAAGGGAGGAAGGAAGGAGGAAAGAGTGGAAAAGAAAAAACAGAAGGAAAAATGTTTTTTTTTTGGTTGGGAGGTTGGACGGTGCAGCAAAGTTCGACCATCTTTGCTCATATGTGGCCAACCTAGCCCAAAGGGGAAGGATATTATCTACTTAATAAGCGAGAGTTAGCATTGGTGTTGACTTCGGTGCCTCTACCGGTAGGTTTTTGCTTGGCCATGCTGGAATGAGAGCTCCGTCTTGCCCTGTCCATTTGGCCCGTTCCCTTACATTAAATCGGGGATCCCGGGGATCGAAGGTGGAGAAGAGATAAAGGGAAGGATCCTGACGCCGCTTCCGGAAGATGGAAGGCTCGTCTTGTTGGGGGTCATTCATAAGCAGACAGGATCGAGTGGAGTATAATAGGGTAATAGGGGGAAAAATTCTAATTTCCATGTTTATTTTTATTTTACTTTTTCATAGGGCTAGTCTATCCGAGCTCTCGAGCATTTCTTTTTCCTTCACCGTCCAGTCAGGTTTTTCCGGGAACCGTCCGTTTGGGAACAATAACTTTCTTTTGTAAACGGCCAGTGCGCAGTGGTTTTCTGCTGCTGTACGAGTACCGGTACTAGTACAGTAACCTATTTATCTAGGAGAGGGAGAAAGGAAGCAAAGAGAAAAGTGTGACAAGGTGATAGGACTAGAAGTGGCAGGGCAGGAAGGGGAATGAGAGCAAGTGATAAGCGGAAGGGAAAAGAAAAAAAAAATGTAACCTGAACAACACTTCCATATTATGGAAACAATAGCAAACTTGAACGACTCAGGTCGATTGGAGGAGGAGTTAACACAGCTCGACTAATATAACAGCGAACGCCGGACCCATAAAAGAATAACAGCACGGGAGAGAACAAAAGTGTCCAGATATCAACGCCTAAGACTATCCAACCGGGCTTGAAGGTCGTCGTCCATGCTGTCCGCACCAACCGCTTGAGCGACTTTTCCTTCGGGGGTGGTATTCAGATTGCCAAGGCCTGTGGGAGTCTCCCCGAGCTACATTCCACTCACGTGTTAGTGATCGGCCAAGGCAGTAACCGAGGGGAGGGCGTTTATCACTCACCAACTGGCTCATGTCCACACCAATTTCGTCAAGAACTTGATTGACAACTTCGTCGCTCTCTACCTCATCGTCCAATCCAGTGACATCGTCAATAGCATCATCCATGACCTCCTGCCGTTGATCCATGATGTCGTTCTCTTTTTCAAATTCCATAGCGATGCGTTGGAGTGCGGGGAGGTTCATGGAGCGGTTCATGGAGCCAAGGAGCGTGGTGGCGCCTTTCATGGATACCATCATCTGCTCGTTGGAACGGACGGTCTGGATGCGCAGCGACACAGCTTGAAGCTGCGTCTTCATCTGGTAGAACTTTTGGATATACCTGCCGCCTCCTAGTTAGAAAGCTCCTAAAGCACCGGCGTTCCCATAGATGTGAGAAAATGCGGTAACAAATTACCTTCGAGTACGGACGAGATCCTTTGCTTGAATTTTACATGCTCCCATCTGTCCATTCTTAGCTGAGCGCTTGATATCAGCAATAAGCTTCTTCTCCTGCTGCTCCAACTTTATGCGTTCTCTGTCGAGTTCTCGTTGGGCCTTCTCAAGAGCTCGTTGATGCTATTGCCGGCCATGATTAGTATGATAAAGCAATTTTAGATGCAAGTGGCTAGAAAACGAACTTTTCGGAGCCTCTCGGCAGGTGTTTGGCGCCGCCCAAAGGCCCATTCTATGATCCCACTCATTGTAAGCTTATGGAGGTGCGTTAAAACGGAGAAGGTGAAGTTGAGAGCCGCAGGGCAGAGAGGCGATGGGTTGCCGGGCCAATGTCGTGGGCTGCGAGGTGGTCTCGCATGGCTGATGTTGATTACGTCAGACCTAAGGCTCGCACGTGACTCACTGATGGGAGATGATCAGATAACTGGATTAGTAACCAGACCTTGACCCTTGTAGGTCGTGATGGCAAATTTCGAAGAAACTCCCCCTCCAAGGTTGCTTCGAGCGAACCTCGCCCCTCCTTCATTTCTCTGCTTACACCATTCTAATTATTTTTCCTACCCTTCTTTCACCTGGTTTCTCCTTGCCTATTTCCCTCTTGATACCTCCTCGCAACTATCTCAGCGAAGATTGTTTAGGAGCTTTTGTTGGGTGTCGCTTCCTCATCTGGGGCCGTCATGGCTTCTCAGATTCCCGTAGGCCTTGTTCTCCAGGTATAATACATTACATCTTGTCTCTTCGCACCTTCCTGCCCTTGTACTGCAGAATTCTAACTCCTTCCTTAATGCGATTTAGGGCTTACAAACTGCTCCTCCGGGGCTGCTTTTACGTCGCTCGACCGCGATTACCTCTCTCTGGTCTCAACTCAGGTCTTCAGCAAGCCAAACGGTTCGGGCTACAAGCGCGCCCTCTGATGTTAATGGGAAACCTGTGACCTCGATTAAGGTATTACCAGCACTGATGCTCTAGTTGGTAAAAGGATATTTCATCCTGACGTCTAATGTTTTCTAGCATTCGGCCGCGGAACTACCCGATTTTATGAAAGCTTATCCGGAGTTGCGATCGCCTCGATACACTGGGCCACCTTTACTTGCATCCGATATCCTTCGGTCTGGTAGGTTTCGTTTCTATTTACCGCTATTTTATGCTTTCTAATTAGAACTTAGCGTTCGGAAGATCTCATTCTCAGCCCTGGTCTACTTTTTCGTCAGTTCCTGGCACCTCACGACGATTCTCTACTCTCCCGGTCTTCTCTTTCCATCGCATCCTTCCGGCGCCCAAATCTGTTAATCGAACCCAAGCTCGTAATTTTATCCTTCCCGGCCCCTCTCAGCAGATTCTATATCGAGCCGAGCAAGCCGCCAATGCTGCACCACAGAACGCTATTGCTCAGGAAAAGTTTTACGACACACTACTCCGTGCCAACCTTCCACAATTCGTCATCGATCGCTATCAAACTGGACAATATGCTACAAGTCGGGCCTCTGAGGACAAATACGTCAAGGCACTTGAAAACACTGGTCAAATTGAGAAGGCTCGCATGATCTTGGATAGAAGGAATGAAATCGTGGAGAACAATGCTTTGTCAAATGGAGAAATTCAAGCTATTAGTCAAGCTATTGCTGCTCAGTCTCGCGGTGGAACCTTTGCAACCGCTCGTGGCGCCTCTGGAACTGCTGGATATGGTCGTGGAGCTGAAAAGGATAGCCCAATTCATGTTGTTGTCGATGAGTCTATCAGTGGCGTTGTGTTCAAATGGATCAAGTTCCTCTTCTACTTTGGTCTTACTACCTATTTCCTCTTGGTCTTCCTTACGCTCGCCATTGAAGCTACTGGTCCGATGAGGAAAGCAACTGGAACCCAATCGAACGAAGCTCAAGCGTCTCAGCAAACTGCCCGGTTTACCGATGTGCATGGGTGCGATGAAGCCAAAGAGGACCTCCAGGAGTTGGTCGAATTTCTGAAGGATCCTACCCAGTTCTCAACCCTTGGTGGGAAATTGCCGAAAGGTGTTCTTCTTGTTGGGCCCCCTGGAACTGGAAAAACTCTTCTTGCTCGTGCGGTTGCTGGAGAGGCGGGTGTTCCATTCTTTTTCATGTCTGGCAGCGAATTTGACGAAGTCTATGTTGGTGTCGGGGCTAAGCGTGTCCGGGAACTCTTCGCCCAGGCTCGTGCTAAGGCACCTGCTATTGTTTTCATTGATGAATTGGACGCCATAGGAGGCAAGCGTAATGAGCGTGATGCCGCATATGTCAAACAGACACTCAACCAATTGCTTGTGGATTTGGACGGCTTTTCCCCAAATAGTGGAGTAATATTCCTGGCCGCTACTAATTTCCCCCAACTTCTGGACAAAGCTCTTACCCGACCCGGCCGTTTTGATAGGAACATCAACGTCCCGTTGCCTGATGTCCGTGGAAGAATCGCCATTCTCAAGCACCATGCTAAAAATATCAAGATTGCTCCCGAAATTGATCTTTCTATTCTTGCCAGAGGCACACCAGGATTCTCTGGCGCTGAGTTGGAGAATTTAGTTAACCAAGCAGCTGTTCGGGCGAGTAGGCTCAAAGCTACCAGTGTTGGAATTGAACATTTTGAATGGGCAAAGGATAAAATTGTTATGGGGGCTGAAAGGCGAAGTGCTATCATCCCTGAAGAAGAAAAGAAAATGACAGCCTATCATGAAGGGGGTCATGCCTTGGTTGGGCTAAAGACTCAAGGCCACACTCCCGTGTACAAGGTTACAATTATGCCCAGGGGTCAGGCTCTTGGTGTTACTTCATATCTTCCCGAGGGTGACAGACTCTCCATGTCAAAGAAACAGATGGTTGCCCACATCGATTCTGCCCTTGGCGGAAAGATTGCAGAGGAGATTGTTTACGGAACTGAGAATGTTACTGGTGGATGCTCTTCGGTATGCCCCGGGATTTATTTTTACTTGCTCCACCAACACGTCGCGCTAACAAATTCATGCAGGATCTTCGCCAAGCGACTAGGATTGCCCGACGTATGGTTATGGAATTGGGAATGTCCGAGCTTGTTGGAGACGTCGACGTATCAGAAGGCTATCAGTATCTCTCCCCAAAGACCAAAGAACTCGTCGAAAAGGAGGTCCGTCGAATTATCGAAGAATCTCGTGCACGTGCCACTTCAGTCCTTACGGAGCATCGTAAAGAATTAGACCGTCTTGCAGAGGCGCTCATGGAATATGAAAGTCTCAACCTGGATGAAATGAAGAAGGTCATTGCGGGCGAAAAGCTCCCGGATAAGATCAAAATCCTTCCTAATGCACCTATCAAGATCCCCGAGGGTGTGTTTGGTGGGCCAACATTAGAAGGCGGTCCGACACCAGCAGGTGGAGTTGGCGCAAAGACTGGAGAGAAACCAGTCTAAGTTACCACCACTGCCTTTTTTTTCTTACAATCCATAGCCATATGGGCGAATGTATTTGTCAGTTATTGCATCTATCACTTTTTTCTCTCCATAGTTTCCTTTTTGCTCTCTGGTCCCCCTCGTCCTTCTGCTTGTGCGGAACCTCCCTCCACCCAATATTCACCCATAGATTGAGTGACGGAGTTATGACATAAATACAAAGGAAAAGGGGAACAAAGTAGGCAGGGATTATTTGTAAGTCGTGGATCGCTTTTTGTTCTTATTACTTATAGGGAGATGTGTGTTTTTCATTGGTGGGCGCTCATCGTTTTTATTTCCTTCATCTGCTCTTCGGGTTGTAGGGGATGTTTCATAGATGGCAAATCATGATTACGAGATTTTTGCCTAGGCGCTGGTAACTTGAACGATATCTTAGGGAGGGATGTAGGGTGGATTTTGTGTGCTTATAAGATGGGGTGTTTGAGGAGGAGGAGGATGGGGATAGATGTATGAATTGAACTTCCTTTAATTGTTGTAAGAAATCTTTTCGTTTTGTGCCATAAGTTGTGATACTGAGTTTGAGGATTGTAATTCACGGTGTGGGGTGGGGTTGTGTGGGAATGATTTTTCGTTCCTGAATGGATGCTTAATGATTTTCCGCCCTTTCCGTCGATCCCGGGGACTTGCAGGGGCTAAACCTCAAGCGATTAGGTAACCACCAAGGTTCACCTCATCTCACACGACCCCCACGAAGACGAAAATTCTGGAGCATCAATTCTTCCCTCTTTTCTGCTACGAAAAGGCGTCACAGCTCTAGACCCCCGAATAAAGGATAACAGATGGGGTTAAGTGTTGGCGGCGGGGGAGAGTCCGCCTCAAATACCCAACCAGACACTGGGTCATTTCACCCAATCGCATCCTCACCACTAATTTCATCACCTTCTCACACCCTTCACCACCTCCCCAAAAACATAACTCTACGCTTATACCTCTCCCATTTCCTCTCGACCTGGAACTCCCGGGTCTTTGAATTCGGCGCGCCCCTGTTCATTGCGAACTTGTACCCGAATACGCTGTTGCCGGGCTCGCTCTATGCACTGGTGCGCGGCTTCTCAGCGCTGCTGTATTCGCCGCGCGTGGGGCGATACGTGGATTCTGGGGATCGGTTGCGGGTGGTTAGGGCTTCGATCGTTGCCCAGAGGGCTGCGGTAGTGTTGTCTTGCGGGGGTTTGCTGGCGGTTAATGATGGGGTTGGCGGGGTTGATAAGGGGTCGGTTGGGGGTATGGCCGTGATGGGAGTTTTGGCGGTGTTGGCGTGTTGTGAGAAGTTGGCTTCTGTGGGGAATTTGATTGCTGTTGAGAGAGACTGGGTTTGTTTTCCATCTTATTGGTGGCGGTGGTGGTAGTGGTGGGGATACGATGTGCTGATTTAAGGTCGGTGTGCTGTAGGTTGTTGTAGTTGCTAGGGGCAATAGGAGCGCACTTCTCGGTAAGTGTTTGCTTGTCTGTTTGTGCTTGTTCGTATTGTTGCTGATCCGAGGAGTATAGTTTTGAATTCGCAAATGCGCAGGATCGACCTTTTCTGCAAGTTGCTTGGCCCAATAGCGATTTCGATGGCCGATGCGATATCCACTATCGTGGCGATATATGTCGTCCTGGGATTGAGTTTGGCATCTGTGGGTGTTGAGTACTTGACCATTGCCGATGTTAGTTTAGCTCCCGAAATTATGTCACTAAGTTCTATGTATAACTAACGGTATGACAGGTATACCACATGGTCCCAGCTCTTCAGGAACCAAAGACACACCCTGCCTCCACCTCTGCTTCCTTCTCTCCGGAGGAGGAGGAAGAGCTAATCGAGGCACTACCTCCACGGCCATACCCACGCCTCCGCAGCATGTACACTCCCATATCAACATACCTCCACCACTCTGCCGCCCTCCCATCCCTCGCTGTGTCAATCCTGTATTTTACAGTCCTAAACTTTGGCCCGCAGATGATAACCTACCTTCTAACGTCTGGCTACACCCCTCTATACATTAGCGGCGCCCGCGGCATTTCTGTCCTATTTGAGTTCTCCGCGACCTGGCTCGCACCACTAGTGATGTCACGTGTGGGACCCATTCGCGGCGGCCTCTGGTTCGTGAACTGGCAACTCCTCTGTATTTCCGGCGCCGTCGGCGCATTCTGGTTCTTGGAGAGTCCAAAGATGGCGGCTGGTGGATTAATTCTCGGAGTCGTAATTAGTAGGATTGGGCTTTGGGGGTTTGATTTTTGTGTGCAGATTATTGTTCAGGGTGTTTGTTTCCCCTCCTCCCTGTCGTACTTCTGGCTGGGGCTAAAAAGTGAGGAATAAATAGGAAGTGGAGCCACAATATCGAGGATCCTTCTCTGCCATGGAAGCCTCTGTTCAGAATGCGTTTGAACTGGGATCGTACGCGATGACGGTGATGTTTGCGAAGCCGGCGGAGTTTAGGTATCCGGCCGTTGCAAGTGCTGTCGCGGTATCACTCGCTGCGGGGCTGTTTGCTAGCTCCGTGAGGAGGAGGAGAGGCCATCTTGTGCATACCCCCGCGTGCTTTGGTAGGATGGAAATGAAGCATAGGCCGGAGGCGGGGTATCGGAGATTGGTGGATTGAGGGAACTGGGGATATTGCTTGGAGAAACGAGGATACAATTTGATACCTAGTCTATAATTGCTATGTGGTTTTTGAACAGTATATGCGTCTTATTTGTAGGGTGACCGGGAGATAAAAGTGAGTAGTGCGATTTGGGGTGCAGTAAGCATTGAATACTTGATGATACAAGCGGGCAGGGAGTAAGCCTAGCAACGCTACCACTATTGCGATAACGTACTGATACGAACTATAGTAGCAGTCGGGCCAACCGCTAGCACACCCCTATAGACCTTCCAGCCTATCGTTAAAATACGAGTGATATATAGTACCTAACCTGGCCATTTAGTGCGCAAAATCAATACCTACACCTCTCCCAGCCCACCACCGGACCTGAACACCCACGAAGTCCCCCGAATTGATTAGCTCATCGGGAAGTCCCCTGAATTGACGGGATCATCCTCGGTCACTCGGTTATCTCCCACTCGCTTCCGATAGTACTTGTATTACCTCTTCAACGGGTGCCCACCTACCGGTATGCAAACTATTAGGAACTTGTATGGAGGGCACGGGGGGATGAACTGAGATTGGAAGGAAGTAGGGAGAAGGGGGGGGAATGTGAAGTAATGGAATTTCACTAAACGCCTGTTTTTGTTTGCTTTTTGCTTTTTGACATTCGAACTGTTCATCCCTTCTATATACCTTACTTATCCTTTACCCTTAGGGTAGATATGGGGAAATCTTGGAGTTTTTTTATATCAGAGGTCCTGGTATGTGCGTGCTAACTCTTACGGTTATTACTTTAGGAAGGAAATATTGGGAAATATTAGGAAGTTCTTGAGCCTAAATCTAGTACTAAGTTAGTCGGTTGGTATCGTATATCATTGATCCGGACTATAACTATAGGACGGACTAATATGGTGATCCTACATCCTCCATCTCGCCCACAGCTCCAGTGATTGAAATCTAAACACCGTGAAATCATCACCACTTTCTCCTCTCCCCCTCGTAATAGATCCCAAACAGATGATAGTAGTCTATCCGCAATGATCAATTCTGCTGCTCTTTTCATTTCTACCCTTTCTTCTCCTCAACAGAAAGGCATAAGACTGTCTGAACTGTCTGAGTGCTAACCTCATTTCACTGGACTATATCTATTTCCTGCAAAATCCAGGTCTCTAGCAATATGTTGAACTATATATAGTTGGCCAATTTCACTTAAAGGAGGTTAGAAAAGCTATATTTTATGAAAGCTAGCTATTGGCTCTTTGGGATTAGGCAATCCCAATTCTGATAGAGTATTTATTACTAGTAGGAACAGTTAGATAGTATTGAGACATCATTCCTGAGACTTATATTCTTAAAAGGATTTGTGCATTGCTGAGATAGCACAAGTGCTTGGCCATGTTTTTTGGAATAAGGCTGATTGGTATGGTTTGCAAGATAGAATTGGCTGAAGCAGAGTTTGGAAATTTCGGTTAGAAGGTGGAGGATAATCTTTATAAGATTTGTTCTTGTCATTTTTGATATAAGAGTTTTTTGTTGAAGGAAAAGAGAAACATGGATGAAAAAACTTGAAGAAGATATATGTAGAGGAAGGGACATTTATGCAAGAGTACAAATCAATATAATTGATAGAAGGATAGAGCAATAAGAGTCAGGTATCTTTGGTCTTTAATTTATACTACTTGTAAATACAAGTTACAAATAGTTGAACAAGAAGATACTTTGTGATTTCAGGAATATTAAGAGAGGATTGGCCACTTAGTTCCAATTTATGATCCTGCAATGAAGGATTGATTCCTTTGCCTAAGAGATTTCATAATTTTTACAAGAGCTATTGGTACTAGAGTTAAAAGGATATATGCAGCAGAAGTATTTAATAGATTTTCTGATATTAAGAGGGCAAATGGCTATGTAGTACTAGAGTCAGTTGGGAGTGCTTGGTTGATACTATGACAATATGTGTAATTTCCTAAATTCTCACTTATTCTGCTCGAGTATAAATGCAAAATATAATTATTTGACCGAGTTGTTAAATTATATCCAAATTTCAAACAAATAAATTCTTATTATAAATCCTAATATCAAAAGTGATTAATTAAGTAAGATGTGAATAATATAGATTAGGTTATCAAGACAGGAATGACAGATATATGCTAGTTAGTGCACAGAATATCCTTTCAAGAAGACAACGAGTTAGTTAGCCAATTTTCTTCCCGGGTGAGTCCGGGATACCCGATATCAGACCACAATTGGGAACGATCAATAGGTCCGTTGGCACGCTTTCTCTATAAATACAAGATTCACTGCTCTGAGCAGGGACCGTAGGCGTTCGGGACTATTTATGTGCCCGGAGAGTTCACATTTTTCCCTGCGCGGGAGCGGAGCGGTAATCTAACTAGGTGGGGGATTTCTTCCTCACCGGATTCCCTACGGTCTGCTCGCGTGGTTGTCACCAGGACTGTTTTTATACACCTGTAATAACAATATCACATGTTCACATCATCTCACTCGGTCCTCAGAGTGGACAAATCGTTCAATTAGGTCCACTCCACTTGTGCTCACCACATCTTCATAGGTTTATAATACAGTGCAGTCAATTTCATTCTCCTCTCGCTAAACATGAGCCCACCGTCAGGGAAAGGCATGGATTCATCCCTTCGGCTGCGTATTCTATGCTCTCTCCGGCGCCGGCGTTACGGCATTCTTCTCCTCACTAGGCTCGGCAGGCTCGGACTCCGTGTTGCTTTCGCCTTCGGCGCGTTCCCCTGAGCTAGCAGCCTGTTTGTCACCCTGGTCTTCGCTGGTAATCCTGCCGCTATCGTCATCTTCTGGATTTGCCTTTACTGTCTTTTTCTTCATGTCTCCGGCCTCTTCTTTTCTTAATTTTCTTCGACGCTCGTCTTCTTCCTTTTGGAGGTTCTCCCATTGCGAATCGCGGAGATTTTGGAGGTAGCTTGCTGGGCCGGGTACTTGGCTGGCTTCGCCTTCGATCTACGAGGTCCGGGAGGGCGAGTAATTAGTAAGACGATGAAGGGGTGCGGGTATGGATGGATACCTGTCCCCGTCCGACCAAGGTGACTACAATCGATGCCCCAACAACAAAAGTCAAAATAAACCTATATGTCATATACCATGGTGGTGCCCATCCCCATCGGGTCGCCGTCGAATCCGCAAAATACATCCCCGTGAATCCAAGAAACTGAGTAATTAGTGCGTAGTCGAATGGAAGTAATATCTGACGATGCCCTATGAGCCTACACCATCCCTCAGACAAACTCACGAGAGAGGAGGAACGTACGGTCGGCCACGCCAACACCGGCGCAAGAATACTCAACGCATACCTCTGGTATCCGTGCTTACCCCCATACTCCGCCATCTCCAAACCCCAATGTACAGCTCCCAAGAACGACAATATAACAGCTCCAAGACCGACTTGCAACGGCTCAACAAAATGCAACACCTGCTCTGCCGTCTCCGCACTAACCAGATACCCAATCCCATGGTGATGCGCATAGTTGATATCCCAAGCCAGATACAAAGTCAACGCCGATACCCCCGCATACGGGACCGTGCCCCCAAGGCCAATGTAGTAAACTTCCTTGGGAACTTCTCTCAGTGCGAAGGTTTCTTTAATCACATGCTACACCACACAATCAGCAACCACCCCCCTGCGCTCAGTAGAAATTATAGTTGGGAACATACAAAATCCGACTTCAAACCCTTGAGCATATCAATATCACCCGGGGACTCCCCTCTAGGCGCTGCTTTCGGCTGACCTCCGAAAATGGGCGTCATTGAGCTGGTGGTGGTGACCTCTTCGGGATGCGCCTCGAGCTTCTTCTGCCGGGCTTTCTCAAATTCCACTTCCAGTTTGGCTGCTTCGGGCTGCACTTTGCTGGTTTTGGGCGCTTGCTTCCATGTTGGAGAAGTGGTTGTGAACGGTTGAAGGTGTGCTATCGATGAGCGGGGGCTCCACACACGCGAGAGGCCCAATGGGGATTTCTGTGCAAGGACTGGTGTCCGAGAGGGAGGTGGTCTGCTAAAGAAAGACCTCCGGGAATTCGGTAGGAAGTGTGAGCGGGCCACGCTGGTGGGTATTTTGCGGAACATGATTGTGTTTAGGCGGTTTGGGGAGAGGAGGGGTATTATAGAGTTGGTTTGTATTTATCTCATGGACATTAGGTGCATTTGCTATTGTAGCGCACATTTTCTTCTCTAATTGCTGGCTTTGTGGTTGAATTTTTAAAGAGATGGAATCTGGATATGGTGGTTGTAATTGTGACGTCATTAGGTGTTTATCAGTGAATTTATTACAAGTTGTTGATGCGGAACACGTTAAAGTTGGGCATTTGATATGATACCAGCAATACTCGAGCAGGCTACGGGTATTGGGTTGTGACTCCGCACCGGCGGGTGAGTAATTACCCATAGCGGAGGTTCAGCTTGTGGTTTTCTCCCTGGTGAGGAGACCAAGATTGACTCGGCCTAGCCCGGGCTGTGGGTGATCGCTTATGATGCTGACGGTAAAAGTTTACCCTACGCGATTGTCTTGAGAGCTGAGTCTCGCAACAGCCCCTCGGGATAACTTCCAACAGAGCCAGATACCCAACATCACTCCGCTCCCATAAGTTCCCACCGGGATGTCCCCACCCACCCCGCTAATCCTGACTCACGCCGCCATAACCTCCCTCCTCACATCCCTCCCAGCATCCACAATCCACAATATAATCGACTCCCTAGCCGCCTCCTTACAAACCCTCACCCAACAACCTACCCCTTCCTATCACCGTGCTCCCCCCACCCCTGTAATAACTCAACCCCCTCGCCAAACCCTCCAAAACAATGCCGCCAACTACACGACCCTCGTAATGCCCTGCGCAACCCCCAACCTAACGTCCATAAAATCCGTAACCCTGCCAACGCCCCCGACCCCTCCGTCCCCGCCGAACGGCGTGATCACGCTACAGGACGCCGCTGGAAGATTACTCGCAGTTCTGAATGCGGAGGAGATCACCGCATTTAGGACTGCGTGTGTTAGTATTGTGCTGTTACTTGGGAGGATCAGGTATGGGTTGGCCGTGAAGAGCGCGGTGGTGTTTGGTACGGGAAAACAGGCAGAGTGGATTTCGAGGCTTTTGCTCAAGTTGTGCCCTACTCTGGGGAGGTTGACTGTCATCGGGCGGGAAGGGAATAGCCAGGAGAAGATGGATGCATTTGTGGATAGATTCCGCGGCGGGGTAGAATCCGAGACGAAAATAGGTTGGAAAACATATGGCGGGGGAATTCGCCAGGATGTTCAAGATGAGCTCCACGGGGCGGATGCGATATTCTGTTGCACACCATCGACGGTGAAATTATTCCCTGTCGAATTCCTGACGGATGTGAAAGTGCGATATATCTCTTTGATCGGCTCGTATAAGCCGCATATGAAAGAGCTTAGTCCTGGATACTTAAGGAGAGCGTCTGTGACTGTGGTTGTGGACTCTATCGAAGCGTGTCTTGTTGAGGCGGGAGAGGTGATACAGGCTGGGCTCAGGGCAGAGGACTTGATGGATATTGGGAGCGTAGTCAGCCACTTTAATAACGGCCTTGGTGAAAAGTACTTGGGCGACGTGGTGTTCAAATGTGTTGGGCTGGCGATCATGGATCTAATTGCTGCAGAAGAAATTGTCAGGATTGCTAGGGAACACAAGGTCGGGGTTGAGATACCAGGATTCTCTGCGTGAAGGGTCTGTTTGATATTCCTCAACGGGACATTGTTATAGTGCATGCCAAATACACTCAAGGATTACGCTTGTTATGATAAAGTCGGGTGACAAAAAAACTCGGGCCGAGGGCAATTTTACACCAAAACCGAGCACTCTTTACCAACCATTTAATCCCCCCCCCCCCAACACATCCAGTTGTTCCACTTTAGGCCAAATCAAACTGGGGAACAGGTAGAGAGTAGTTTTCAAGAAAGAAAATTGGGTAGAAAGTTTATGGAATTGAGAGGCCAAATATAACCCACAACAAAGGTGGTTGTCATGTATCTTTTGTATCATATGGCACCCTCATACAAAATCTCAAGTCACTTTCCAATCTTACCACACTATTGCACAGCAAATCATAAGTTGTTCTTATGCTTCCTGCAACTTCGCGATATTTCTTACCTAGGTAGTGTTGAGCTATGAATTTCTGAAAATGGCTATTTTTGGTGTAAAATAGCCAACGGCCCCAGTTTTTTGTCACCCGAATTTACTATACGAAAAATCACATTTAGGCCAAGATGCGGGAAAAGTCCCCGCGACCAGATGGACAGAGCTGCCATAGTTGAAGGAATAGATTAGATACAATAACCTAAGGAGTTAATCGAGGGAATGGATAATCCGCTCGGACAGGTTAGATAATATAGATATATAAAAAGAGAAAAAGGGGCAAACGAATCGGGTTGTGAGAACAAAGAAAAGAACCTGTAAGGCAAGAAAGAGGATAGAGGAAACATCAAAAAAGAGGGAAAGCGCCCCACCCGTACTCCAGACTTGTTTTTTCTTTTTTTTTCCATTCCACCTACTGGTTTCCAGTTTTGTTCCAGCTTTTTTTATTTTTTATTTTATATATATATATATATATAGATATTATCCACCGTCATTATCATTTCTACAGAATCCCCGTATGTCACTTTAAAACCCAATCCCCATATGCAGATCTCCAGGAAATGTAATGTCATAGTAGCGGTAACTGTTAGTTTGGGTGGTGAAGGTTTGGTGGAACGAATGGGAGGACAAGAGGTAGAGGAAAGTGATGAACAAAAAGTGAGGGAGATGGTGTTTCGGGTTGGGGATGGTGGAAATTATTGTGTAGAGGATGCGGATGTATAGCCCTTTCGTTGGAGTTGCTCTTTCTTGAGACCGCGTACAACTCCTTCCAACCTCCGGCGTTCGTCTTGTTCCGCCTTCGCCGCCCGTTAGCTTACCCAGTAGCAGGAAAAAGAAACAGGGGGGTTGTCATGACATACTCGCAGCGCTTTTGTTTGCTCGGCCCTCATATCTCTCATCATCTTCTTGAACTCGTTTTTGAGCACTGTCGTACTGGTGTTTTCCCCTGGAATGTCTCCAGTATGCCTTCCGCTGAGCTTTCCATCATTAGGAGCCCGAATCCCTAACCAGCGGACCCTCTCGTCAGCTAGGCTCGTTTCGAGATTCTCACATTTGGTTCGGAGTCCATCGACGAGGGCTTCTAGCTTCATACGCTCGTTCTCGAACTCTATAGATTGCTTAGTGAGGTTTTCGAAATCGGCAAGCATGCCATCAAGCTCGTTTTGAAGGAGCTTGCAGCGTTTTTCGAGGTTGCTGTCGGCGACTGACGTGGTCTTCTCGGCCTTTAGCTGAGCAATCTCCACCATCAACTCATGGTTCTTCATAGCGAGAGCTTCGAGTTCCTGCAGAAGACCAGGGTCTACAACCTGTGGCCGTTTGCCAGCCGCCTCTAAAGCTGCCGCGGCAGCTTGAGCCTGCGCTGTCTCTGCAGCCCTTTGTTGTCTCGATCCATAGGCAGAATCAAGCTCAGCCTTGAGCAGCGCAACTTCAGTACTCAGTTCGGCAACTTTGCCCTCCAATCCTCTCATCTCTTCATCCATCCTAGCCATCTGCTGCTCCCTCTCTGCCATTTCCTTTATCATCACCCCCTCCTTCTCCAGATATTGCCCTTTTCCATCTTCCACGTTTCTCCTAGCCTCCTTCAAAGCCACAATTTCCCCTTGTAACCTCTGCAGCCGCTCGTCATTCTCTCTAGCTAGAGCATCGAGTTCTACCTTAGTGATATCTCTATCCTCCTTCACTTCGTCAAACTGAATTTGGAGCTCTGTAAGCTCCTCCTCCTTCTCCCTAATCTGAGCAATGAATCCTTCCTCCGCCTCCGCCCTAGCCTGCTTCTCAGCCTCCAACGCCATCGAATCCTTCCCACGTCCAGCATTGTCCTCCATGATTCTCTGCTGGTCCTTTCTTCGCTGAATATCCAGTTGCTCCATTACCGCAGTGAGCTCCTCTCTCGCGTTTCTCGCCTCCTCTCTCTTCTCTTGCACTTGAGCACGAGTTGCGTCAAGCTCGTTCATCATGTTCTTAACTTTTCCATTTGCTGTCATAATGTCACTTTCTCGTTGGTCAACGATGTTCGCCAATTGTTCCAGCTGACTGCTGAGTGTCGAAAGCTCATCACTGAGATTGTCTACTCTGGTACGGTGCTGCTCTTTTAGTTCTTCGGTCTCGGTTTCAAAGTGCCTTCGCTGCTGGTAAACCTTTTGCCGCAGCATCGATCTCTCAGTGTAAAGTTGTGTGGCCCGGGTGTAAAGCGCCTGGACTTTGGCCGAAAAGGCTGATATTGAGAATTCTCCGGCTTCATCATCGAGCTCATCCTCCGACTCAGGATACTCTTCCGCAATTGGATCATGTCCTCTTGCTCTTCGCTGACTCCGAATTTCTTCTTCGCCCATCACTAGCATGTCCCACAAGGTCGATAGTATAGCCTCAGTTCTCTCTAGGTCATGAGCTGATTTAGGCTTTCCAGGGCTCGGTGGGGGATGGAAGTTGCTTTGCTGCAGAACTTTGACGTTCTGTTCTAATAGGGCGAGCTGGTCGGATAAACGAGCGCCGTTCAAGGTACCGTTGACAGGAACGTGACCGGGGGAAGGTAGGCCTTGGTTACTGGTGAGCCGGATCAGCACAGTTCGTAATTGGTTGTTGGCCTCCTCTAGGCGGCGCGCAGTATATGGTTCGTCGCTAGGAGCAGAGCCTCTTCGGGAAGAAGAAGGACGCCCGTCTCCGCGCTGAAATCTGCTGTTTTTGTCGGCTGGCGGGCTTTGATCATATGACCCAAATTCATCTAGCTTATCAGGGGTCCGGTAAAAGCTACGGTCGTCGAATTCAACGTTCATAGAAGACAGTGTGCCCCTTCTATTGACCGAACTGAAGGTACCTGAAGGGGAATTCGGGGAGGGTGGAAGCCTGGGGAGATTTTTGATACCACCCTGGTGGGTCATACCTAGGATTCCGGCTCCATGCTGCAACAATCTCCGCTGTATTTCCACCGCCCTGTTGTTCAATCGCCAAAGTTCCTGAGACAACTCCTCACATTTCCTGTTGCTTGACATTAATTCCTCGTCGGTATGCTTTGTAAGGTCACTAACACCGCCGAGCAAGGACCGCCGTTGTCTGCCTTTCTTCGAGTAGAGCCTACTTAGGGATAAAGCGGCATCGCGAACCTTGGATTCTAGGGCAAGCTTTCGTTTCGATGCGTCAATGCGATTGGCGAGAAAATTGTACTCCTTCTTGAGCTCGTCCACTTCTTCATAAGAAAGAATTTCATACTCGGTAGAATCTACTATGGCAGTTTCAACCAACAAATGCATTGCCATGGGATCATTAACATTCAATAGTGCCGACGACCGCGGCCGCGTCTTGTTTAACTAGAAGAGAAGAAAAGCGTTAAGCAGCTGTTGTTTTCAGACGAATTTAAGGAAAATTTGGGTGATCACAGCCGCACTATGGAGGAAGCAATCATGAAAGAAGACAAAATAATAAACCAAACGAGAAAACAAAGCGAAGGGATTAGAGGAGAGGTCATTCTCACAGCATTAAATCGAGGATGGGACTCTTCGTTTGGCGATGAGAAATGTTTTTCGAGTATATGCGACGGTGGACAGCTATTTGTGGCCGCCGCAGTGTATCTCGGACCGCTGGTGCGCGGGTCGGAGTCGTTTGTAGACGGGTAGAGGGGCTTTGCGGAGCCCACGCCATTCAACATGACGAGAGGGGAGGGGGACTAGTGTTCAAAGGTCGAAATACTCGGACAGATAGTATCTTGGAGAGCGGTTGAAGCAAACTCAGTCACAAAAGGGAGGCTGTATTGTAAGAGCGATAATAGTAATCAACTGATGGTACTGAAACATTCAAGCCCGGGAATGCGTGAGTGCGGTGCACCATACCAAACAGCTGTGGTCAACCAGCACGCTGTGGGCAGAGAAGGGCAGATGGAAAAGCAAGCGACAGGCACAGACAAGGAAGGAAGGGGGTAGGGGAGGAGGGGAGGAAAGGAAAAAAGGAGAAGTGTGCGTTGTGTGAAAGAGAGACGGTGACAGTGGACGGGGATGGAGGCTGCCGCAGCAGACAGGGCTCCGTTTGGTCTGTCAGTCAGCGAGTGCCGGCTGAGATAGTTGGTGACAGGGTAACCACTAGATTCTTACTGAAAAGAAGGGAGGACAGGGCAGTGCAGGATGAAAGGTCTTGGCGAGCTTCTTTTAAAAATTATTTCCGCTTTGATCATAGGCTGCATTAAATTTTCTTTTTATTCACTAGGGGGTATCTGGGTTCCTTGGAGCGGAAGAGAATAAATAGACAAATAAATGCTTGCACTGTACGAGTACTCGTACTGAGTAAGGTCTGATGAATAACAATAAAATCAATTACTTTTACAAGTACTCAAGCACGGTTAATTGTTTGGATTTTCCCCGGTCTCCCTCTGTGTGGTGGGGTTTTGCGGAGTAAAAGTCCTAGAAAGTGTTTAATTGGTGCCGCTGCAACGGCCTTTTTTCACTTTCCCTCGTCTGTGGTAGGGACTAATTTATCGCCTTGGGCTGAACGTGCCATAGCGGAGATATTTCTTTGAACAACTTTACGCACATTCCGGTCCACGTTTATGCATCGGGAACGCAGGGGTAAGCAGGCATAGTACATTTAGGGTTTTATTGGGAAGGTGCCAGACAGTGTGAGAGCAGATCCAGGGCCGGTAAGAAGTTATGGAACAGTTATTCAAAGTTGACCACCCAAATATATCCCTATCCGTCCGGTTAATAAGTTCCTAACCTTGTAGCTACTAAGCCAGTCATTGTTCAGGACAAGAAGTTATTCCTATTGAGAGAAAAAAATGAAAAAGAAGGAAAAAGAGGAAACCAGCTGGTCTCGTTCCGACGGGGCAGCGGATAGAGGGCGCAAAAGAAGGAGAAGCAAGAGGTAGAAACAGTTTCCCCAAGAACAAAACAAAGTGCCAAGAAAAAAAGCAAGAAAACCTACTTCTTGGAAATATGGGAAACCTAAGAGCTTACTTTGCAGCCTTCTCCAGTTTCTCCTTCCAAGACATCCTCAGCTCTTCCATCTGCTTCCAGCACTCCCTGCCGAGCTCCTCGAATTCCAGCCTGTTTTCCACACCCTCAACATCGGTAGCTTTCAACATCTCCTTGCCAGATCTGGTACACGCACTACCCCACTTTACCTTCTGAGCTCGCGCACCCTCCAACTCGTCATCCGGCGCGAGGGCCAGCCAGGAGGCGGCTTTCGCACCAGAGTATGTGGAGATGTTGTGCCAGGGGCTGCCGAACCAGCGCGCGATGTAGAAGGCGAGGAGCATGCAGTTGAAGAGTATGAAGTTCAGGGGGATGATGCTCGTCCCGCAGATGCCGGGGTGGCAGACGTATATCTTTGGGGCCCGGTCATTTGGCCTCTCGAGTCGAATGCCATTATGAGTTCGCTTCCGCCAACAAAATGAAGTGGTAAAGGCGAAGTGCACTCCAACCCGGACGTCAACGCCAAAACGTCCGTGAGGCGCTTACTGCTCTCGTAGGAATGGCTCGCGCGCACGCCTTGCAAGTCCTCGATGGAAAGCGCCCACGGGTACGCTTCCAGCGAGGATGTCCAGATAATCCGCCCGCCACCCCCGGCCAACAAGTCCTCGACCTCATGCGCGAGGAAGTAATGGCCAAACACATTCGCCGCGAACACCGTCGGTATCGCCTCACCGCTCAATGGACCCTCTTGCGAGGTCATGCAGCCTACATCCTGGATCTTGTATGTGGGCACCGTGACGGCCTGGATCCAGTTCTTGGCCAGCGAGACGAAGCAGGTCAGCCAATCGATGCCGAGGAAGGTGCCCATTCCCGCGTTTAGGATCGCTGCATCGAGGTGTGGGTAGGTACTACGTAGGGTTTGGGCGAGGGCGTACACGGAGACGAGGTTAGTTAGGTCGACGGAATGGTGGGCGAGGGTGCAGCGCGGGGTGGGAACATTGTGGATCTGGAGGTGCTTGCTTAGGAGTGCGAGGGTGGCTGAGCCTTTGCTGTGGGAGCGGGTCGTTATGATTAGTGTCAAGTGGTGGTTTTCCGGGTGCGTGGTCAAGAAGTCGTCTAGCAGCCGGTGTGCGAGGGAGAGGCCGAGGCCGCTGGAGGAAGGTTAGTTAGATTAATGAACTACTGTTTTTTATCAGGTAAATAATAGAATGAGAAAGTTTTGGAAACGTGAATATACCTATTCGCCCCCGTGAGCAGAATGTAGAATTGAGTTTTCTCCGACATCACTTGGCGTATGATATTATTGTATTTTTGTCAGATGCTGCGTGAGGGTAGTTGGCTAGGGTTGTTATGGGAGGAAGGGGATGAAGGTGGTTGTCATGCAGTGTTTTTTGTTTTTGTTAAGTGCTTACCTGTAGATTTGTTCGCGGATACAAGATCCTGCCAAGCACCCTGAAGTACGGGATGGGATCCGAATGGCAAGGGGGCCTTGCAGTGATTTGCAAATGTTCTGTTCAAGGGGCGAGAAAGGAGTTTTTTTTTAATTTTTTTTAGGTGCAAGTAGGAGAGACTATTGTGCACTATACCAATTGTAGTAAGAGTACATGTGTTGCAAAATAGGGGTAAGGCAGAGTGTGCGACAGAATTAAGGATGGTGTTCAAGCTGGACTCACAGTCAGGGCAGGTGTCTTTGAATCAAACTCTGAAAATCTTGTGATTTCTTGGCAGAATTGCATTTGCATATCAGATAATCATTGATACTCAAGCTTTCGCTGATGTATCTATCTAATCCAGCCTCTTCAGTTACAGATAAACTACTACTTGCTCTTACTTGGCAAGCCTTCTATTTCCTGCTATCATTTTATAGGCACTTATTTCTTTACTGACATCCTTTCCATCAAGCTCAGAGTCGGCTACCCAGCATATCAAATTCACATGCTGTACCAATGCTATTTGGCTTTTGAGCTCTTAACAAAGTTTCAAAGGCATTTTGGATACAGGCTTCAATTTAAGAAAAGGTCCCAGCCATTTTGAAACAGTATGGGCATGTGCTGTAGAATTTTTGTTGGGTTACTGCTTCAGAGGGATGTTAAGCTGATAAGCAACGTCGAGTTATTAAGCATAGTGTAGGTTGACTGCGAGATTTAGATGCTTTCTGTTTGCATAATCGGAGCAGGAACCTTAGCACGGTTAGCAGTAATAGACATCTTGCCCGGATGCTTCTTGCCTGTTACCTGTGGTCGTAATAGAATTATTCAAATTCAGTGGTACCAGTATCCTATCTATCCGTTTTATCATTTTGTACTCGAGTACATATTTCCCTCGAATTACTCTGGCCAAGTTAACTCAACGCATGGTACACGTATCTGCGCCTGCCCACTCATGCCTCTGGAACTAATACCTACAAGCACGACACTGCTGCCACGCATCTTATTTCAATTCACAATCCCCTCCTCCGCCAACTTTATAGCTTCTATTCCACGCCGTAGGCTCGAACTAGCCTCTTCATCTTCAATCCCGGCTTCAACTTCTACTGCCGTTTTTGGCCGATTTTTATTCAGACCTTCTAGCAGTGTACAAGCCTTACACAGTTTCTGTGAGGTCAAATACCCGCAACGAGTACAATTCGACATCGTCTGCTCGCGAATTTTCTTGGGCGTCTGCTTCGTTTTCTTCGGTTTACCCGGAGCAATAGAAGGTAAGGGGGCAATTGAAGCCTCTAGGCCAGACATTTCGGCTATAAGCGCCTTCTCCATATCTTCCATCTCACCCCCTGACGACCGTCCTGTTCCCCCATTATTGCATCCCGCACCACCGCCTCCACTATCAACGTCCACACGAGATTCCTGGGGTGACTTGGCGCCTGACGCCTGGGCTTGCGAGAGTATCATCCTGGAAAATGCCTCGCCGGACCGGACGATATCTAGGATAGCCGATGGGCGGACCTTCTCGAGTGCCTTAATTAGTGTTCTTGCACTACCGCGGAAGGCCTCGGGGGAGTATATGCATTCTGTTGAAAAGTAATCCAATTTCTGATGGAGCGCATAGAGGACGATTTCTTTTTCATAGGCGTATTTTAGAGGTTTACTGCGCGCTATGGGTGAGGATGAGGAGGATGTGATTATCGATGTGCAGCGGTGGAGCCGGGGGAGGTCGCCTCGTAGTACTACACAAAAAATCAGTCAAAAAAAAACTCGCCAAGATGAGGAAATACGAGAGCACGTACGATTCATCAACACAGTCTCCGCAATGTCATCTGCATTATGCCCCGTAACCACGTGATTAATACCCAGCTTCTCGGCCCCTCGATCCAACGCCTGCCGCCGAAACACCCCACAATAAGTGCAATTCCCTTTTTTCCCGATACTCTCAACAACTGAGTCCATACTCCACCCATATAACTCTTCGTAACTGACAATAACCAACTCCATCCCATATTGAACAGCGTTCCTCTTCACCGTCTCTAGGGAGTCATCTCTATAACCTTTAATCCCCTCATCAATACTCAACAGAACAAACTCGACGCCGTAGCCATGCCGCTCGTTGAGTGTCTTTAGCACACTCGCAAGAACGGTGCTGTCTTTGCCCCCTGAGGCCCCGATTGCAACACGGCTTCCTTGTGTGAAGAGGTTTGTACTGACAATTGTGGCGTGGATTTCCGACTCAAAGGCAGAGAGAAAACAGGGCTTGCAGAGCTTCTGGTGGGTTTTGGGCCGGGATATTAGGGCTCGAGCGGAGCGGCAAGATTCGCAGAGCTTGGAGGCGGGGATGGGGAGTGCCGGGGGCATGGTAGTTGTGTGTAGGGTGTAAGCCGTATATTCCGTTTATCGTGAGCAATGAGGTTGGGGTGTCACTATCGTTGGGGGCTGGCGGTTGCCCAGTGGGATGGATTGAATGGTGGGGCGCTGTGCAGTATGGTACCCGAGTCTGCGACTAAAATTCACCGATCATGCTCGTAGCAGGGTAACTCTAAATTAGGTCATGCGCTATCGATAGCCTTCACTAACTTAGGTTCCTTAACCTAGCTCGCATCAGAAAGATCCAGGAACGCTAACTGCTCCAAATGCTTACTAGGAAAATCTAACAGAGTTATAGGGTCCGGTAAGAAGTTGTTGAACAGTTACTTAAGGTTAGCTAGCTAAACATATCCCTCTCTGTTCGGGTTATTAGTTTCCTACCCTTGTACTTGTAATTTCATCGTGTATTCGGAATCAGGTATTATTAAAGATTTAGGTCCTAGTACTATGACCAAATGTGGCTAGCAGTAGTTGCTATTACCGCACCTACCAGGTAAATTCGACCCAGGGCTAGCAGCAACTATCTCAGATTGGGAGTAGTGTAAAGACCACATAGGTTAGTAATAATGTAGTACAACAGGGGTGGAGGAACAAGTGCTCATACTGTATTCACAATGACGAAGGTACAAAGGGTCTAATTCCCATAAAGCAAATAGCTTTGCTTTGTGGGTAGGAGTAATATGAAGGAGGTTCTGGTATTGAGAGTGAATGAACACCTCCCTTCGCTCATCCATAATTATCATTTTCACTATTGTCTGTGGACAAAATTAACTGCGCATCAACGAAAAGGAAGAACTTTGGCCAGGACAACAACACTCCCCCACCAACCCCTCCATTGTTAAAACGGGGAAAAACAATAAAAAGCATAAGTTCAGAGTAGAACAAAGAGAAAGCTCTTTTGATGGCGTTGAAAATGCTGGGTGGTGAGGAGGGTTGCGCCACTGTCAATCTATATATGTACTGCAAGGTTTTATCTCAAAGTGATATCTCATCTCATCAAAATGTCCGATCTGATGGTCTGATAGGCCGTGCTCCAATATATACCCCTGCAGTATAAGCCATCACAACTCCTACCGGTTGCCGGCTCGGCCACTCATCATCCCGCGTGGGCAGCCAGCAGGATGGCAGAGGAGAAAACAGGGCAGGTCCATTGGCCGCATGTATTCAGCCAGCCCCTTCATGGGAGAACGCTACTACCTGCGCTTACTATTGACAGTAGTATGTGGTGCTCAGAGCTTTGATCACCTGAGAACAGTAGATGGTTTGATTCATACCACGTTCAAGGCTGCCTGCATAGCTCTAAAGCTGTTGGAGGATGATGGAGAGTGGGTTGCCCTCTTCAATGATGGAAAGGAGTTCATGACGGGTAGAGCATTGAGGCACCTCTTTGCCCTTGCTCTTCAACACACCACAATCACCAACCCACTCTACATCTGGCCGGAGTTTGGGGAAAGTTTTTGTGATGATCTGCAGCGCCTGCTCGTGACAGGCAGGGTCATCCCACCGGCTGGAGAGGCAAGAAGGGAAGTTGTCCTTCATCTGGACTACGGACTCTATCATATTCAGCAGCTTCTAAATGAATATGGCAGGTCTGTAGAAGAATTTGGTTTACCACAGCCGGTGTTGGATTGGCTTGATGATAGAGTAAGAGCGAGAGGAAACGGAGTGATAGGGGAGGAGTTGGGATACGATGTTGAGAGGGAGAGAGCGTTGGCAGAGAGAATGCGAGAGCAGTTGAATGAGGAACAGATGACCTGCTTCAATGACATTGTGGCTGCGGTAGAGCACTACCATGAGCAGGTGCCCCAGCGGCAGTCATTTGGTGCCTTCTTTCTACATGGCCCAGCAGGTACAGGAAAGACATTCCTCTACAACTGTCTCTGGAGCCACTTCCGGTCTCAGGGGAAGATAGTCTTGTGCGTCGCATCCTCCGGGATAGCGGCACAACTACTACCAGGTGGTCGGACTGCTCATTCAAGGTTCAAGATCCCCCTCTCGAATGACATCAATGCTGTATGCAACATTACTCGCAACTCCGCACTTGCAGAGTTGATCAGGAACACCTCTTTCATCATCTGGGATGAGGTTCCCATGCAGCATAAAGCCTGCTTCGAGGCTGTTAGCAGAACCTTGAATGACCTCTGCGATATTAGTGGCCGGGAGCAAGTCTTTGGTGGCATCCCTACTGTACTTAGTGGTGACTTTGCGCAGATCCTGCCTGTCATTCGTCGTGGTACAAGGCAGGCTACAGTAAATGCTTGCATCCGACATGGTTCAATCTGGGAGCACCTGCGAGTTCTCAAGCTTACGACAAGTATGCGTGTTGTCGCCAGTGATGCCAACCGAACCTTTCTCACCTTTTTAAGAAACATGGCTACCAACCCTCACCATTATGGGTGGCTTCAACTGCCAGCATACATCCGGCAGGTGTCAACTGTTGATCAGCTCTGCAATCAACTCTATCCTCAGGCCTTGTTGAATGAGGCTACAACAACTCACGGTGCCTTACTTGGTAGAGCAATCCTTGCCTTTCGCAATGATACGGTCAATGACTTCAACAATGTCCTTCTGGATAGGATGCCTGGCCAGGAACACCGCTATGAAGCCATCAACCATGTTGCAGTGGCTGAGGAGGCTGCTGCTGCTGAGCCGTTTGCAGCAGAATATTTACAGCGTCTTGATCTTGGATCACTTCCGCCCTCCTGCCTGAGACTCAAGATTGGGGTTCCTGTTATTTTGATCAGAAATCTGAGTCCCAGAGAAGGCTTGTGCAATGGTACTAGAATGAGAGTTGTTGGAATTAGTCGCAACTGCTTACAGGTTGCTATTCTTGGTGGAAGGTTTGATGGTGAGATCCGCTTGCTACCACGGATCAAGCTTACCACAACAGAGGAAGATCTTCCCTTTATTCTGGAACGCACACAGTTTCCTGTTCGTCCATGCTTTGCAATGACGGTTAACAAGTCACAGGGCCAGTCGCTCCAACAAGTTGGTGTTGATCTTCGGACAAAGGCTTTCACTCATGGCCAGCTTTATGTGGCTCTCTCTCGTGTAACCTCACTGGATGGACTAACACTCCTCCCCTCTGAGGATACTCCAAATCACACGGAAAATATTATCTATCCCGAGGTTCTACTTTGATGATTTCCAGTCGGTTGGCTTTTCTTTCAAGCTCCCAATAGCTTGAGTTCGCTCTAACTTACTATTATATCCTTCAGGTCCACAGCATCCTCTTTACATGGCTGCTGAATGCTTTTCTCAGATTCTTCATTCTTCTGGTAAGTTCATGTCCCACTCACTTTCTATCTAATACAATTGATATACTGATGCTTAATTCCTAGCGTAATTATCTTACACACAACTCTCGGTATCGATTTGTTATCATTTAATTACAGATAAGTTATTCCCTCTCCTTCATTGCCACCTGGTTCAACATTACTAACTTACTTATATCAAGACAATTTAGATTTGATTTAAAGGCTATTCAGACATTCTTGGAGAATGGGTTATTGGTGATATTATTTCGAGCAAATTTGATTGTATTTGGCTTAATACTACTTTTTTTAAAACTTACTTACAGAATATTGGTCGTATTATAAAAAACTATTTATTTGGTTTGCTGTGATATAAAAATTTTGGAGGTCTTGAGAAGGGCTGCAAAAATAGTAGCTCTCATAATAGAATTTTAATTAAACTGAAAATAGTGCGCTCTACCGTGCGGTAGAGGGGCTGCTAGTCATATATGTACTGAAGGGTTTATCAAAAAGTAGGATCTATCTGATAAAAATGATGGATCTGATGATCAGATAGTGTGTGCTCTGATATACTATTGCTGTAGTCTCCATCCTTACATATTTCACAACCAGAATGCCAAGATGCCAAGCCAAAATGCGACTTTCACCCTTTACTAATTAGTTAAATTCCTTCTCCTACCCTTCTTTGTATAACGGTAACTCTGCCACCACCATGACCCTCTTG
>Ga0307507_10003047_pt1 | contig 33523 bp, 12 predicted proteins | sample 7_EM_MG_FD_207223 | JGI IMG/M metagenome (GOLD analysis project Ga0307507, IMG submission 207223) | Populus trichocarpa ectomycorrhiza microbial communities from riparian zone in the Pacific Northwest, United States - 7_EM | ecosystem: Host-associated > Plants > Roots > Unclassified | place...
CTAATTAGGTATAGGCCTAAGTAATATCTTATAAATAAACCACTATTCTATTCTTTATTAAGGAGGGAGCTAGTGTAATAATAACTCGCTAACTAGCTTGTTAAATTATAGGAGATTATATAAGAATTACCTTCTTACTATTATTATTGTAACCTTGGATAACAAGCCTTAATTTCTTAAATAGGGCATTAGTAGCTTTGCCCTTAATTTTATTAACTATTCTTAATTTAAAAATACGAACTTTATTAAACTTAATAGGGTTATATTTCTTAAATTTAAAGACTCCTTTTATAATAAGACTATCGATCTCCTGCTTATTAGATACTTGGAAAGGAGCTCCTAGAGTTATAATACAACCTTTCTTTTAGAGCTGTTTTGCGAGTTTAAAGTTAGCCTTCTTCTTAGCTGTTATAAAGGCTATTAACAGCTTAACTCTATTCTTAATAGCGGCAATAAATTGCTCTTTAAAATTAATAAGATGTTGGCAATTTTGTAATCCCTTTAGGCAACCTCTACCGTGTTATAGTTGCGGCGTATCTACTATAATTATATTAGAATCGTAGTCGCCTTCTAGAGTATATTAATTGTGGCTCTTCTTTAGGGCATTTTCTGTGGTATCCTATAAAGGCTCGGAACTGTTATTTTTGTAATAAGGCTTAATAACAATTAAATAGAATTAAGTGGGTCTATAAGGCATCTAAATAGTGCAAGTCTGGCTATTAATTGCAATAAGTTAATATAGGCCTAACTATCCTCCCTTTTTACGCCATACGCGTACTTTAGACTGGAGTGGCAGATCGAGCGTAGTTAAGGTATTTAGGCCATTTCTTATTCCTAGTATATCGTTAACTTGGCGTGTGGCGTAGAGATGTTGTACCTCCTTTATTACCTTGCGAATAGCCTTAGCTCGTTACACAATGGAGGGAGATAGTGGAGAATTATTAGTTATTTAAGGGTAGGCGCCGAAGACTAGTAATATAGGTATGAGTCTATCTAGGCTAGCAGAATCGTTAATAGCTTTAATAGCTATTTATAAGGTAAGTTCTTTACTAGCGTCCTCTAGTTCTAAAGAGATGATCTTATATATGCGGCATAATAGCGTGTAATATCGCTCTACTTTTCTAACACTATTATATGCCTTAATAGGGACTTCCTTGACCTTAATTGCCATTGCCTTTGTCTATTATTAAAACTTTATAGATAAGAAGTTCTTTCCTATATTATGGACAATTTAATTAGGGGGTCCTAGGTAGATATTAATTTAGTATAATTAAAGGGTATTCTATACGTTCCTAGCTAACATATCCTTTAAGAAACGTGCGGCTTAGAAGGAGGTTAAAAAGTTAATAACTTAGAGTACTAGCTTGCCGCTAAGATACATAACGTCAACAATAATACAGAAGTTAAAGTTGTAGTTATCTTTAAGGGTGAACTTAAATCGGCCAAAGGACTTCTGGTTTATTTGGCAGTAATAGTAGTACTTTATAAGATGCTTAATTGCCTTAACCTTAACTTTATAACCTACTCGCTAAAGAACCCTAAGCAATCGGTAAACGGATAGGTGGCTAAAATAATAGTGTAGTTAATGTAACTCTAACTTAGTTAAATGGCTCTAAGCAATACTCCTTTCTGGTTATTAAAGGAGCAGCTAAGGGTAACCCTACTTATATATAATAGGTACCTAATTATCTCCCTACACGAGTATATTCTTAAGGTTGTCGAGCTTAACGCCTAATTTGTCTATATCCCTAATATAGAATAGAAATAGAGTGTTCGCGGGAATAATATGGAAAGTAATATATCCTAAGGGGGTTTGGACCCTAATTGTGCTAAGAGAAATTGCGGTACCCTTGCTAAAGCGTATTATATATTGGCCTGCCATTAATTGGTTAATCTAAATAGAGCTATTAAGCTACTAAAGGGCTTGAACTTAAGGTTCTCCTACTATAGATATTTCTGCGGCTCTAGTATCTGGCATAATACCATAGAAGACGTTTACCGAGTATCTGTTATTAAAGGAGAACGCGGAGCTTTCCTTTGGCTTAATAAAGATATCTAACTTCATAATAGAATGGAGCGTAGATTAGTTATTAAGAATAGTAACGGTTTATATACCATCTACCTTACTATACTTAGTGAAGTATTGGTTAGGAGAGTAGTCCTTAATTTCTATATTTATAAGGAGCTGTTTGGTCTCATTAACCTTACCTTTAAGATCTTTTACGCCTTTATATTGAACCAGGAAGCTTTGGAAGTAGGCTGTAGTAACCTTATAATTTCTAACGTTTCTTGTACTCTGACGAAACTTATTATATACCTCCTTTTGCTTATTAAGGGAGTGTCTAGTTAACTAGCAATTTAGCTTCTTACAAATATAGCACTTCTTCTGGCGATCACTTTAAAATAAACCTCCATAAGGACCTCCATAATTGCCTTATAGTCGATGTTAATTGTACCCTTTACCGTATTCCCTACCACGGCCACCATATATTCGGTCAGTCCAGTTATAATTATATTGGTTGGGAATACTTAGTTAGGTAGGGTTTTTAGTATAGAACTATTAAGATTCTTATATTTGTATTACAGTACCTATAGCAGAGCGTAGCTCGGCACATACTCCTTTAAACATATCTATAGGTTTATATAGCGCCAGATTACACTTAGGAATGCTATAACAGGCTAAGATAACCTAGTCCCTTAGGCTGTTCTTATTTTAGTAAGTTTTGGTAAGGCTATATTAGATTTTCTAGAGTTTATTAAAGAGTAATTAAAGGCACTCTAAACGAGTCTTTGTTAGGTTAGAAGTAATAACTCTCTAGAATATAGTCTCCCGCTATTTAGATATATGAAGTTAGCAATTCTTATTAGTCTTAAAGTAAACTCTAGTAAGCTAAAGCATTACATTAAAGCTATAGTTTTTACCCGCAATATAGTTATAATAGAATATCGCCGCCCGTCCCTTTAATATAACAGAGAAAGCGTAGTAGTACTAGTAGCCTTAAATTCCGACCTTGTTGCAATAGTCATAAAAGACCTGTAGTTTTGTTCTGAGTATGTTGTACAGTTCTCCTCTAAACTTCTTTTCTTTGTCCGAATATATCTTTATTAGATTCGTGACTTCTCGTAATAGAGGCTTACTAGTTAGCTAAAGTAGAGGCGGTAGAGGAGGTGGAGGAAGAGTACCTCTAGGTGGAAAAGTACCTCTAGGTGAAAGAGTAGTGTTCTAGGGGTTTAGATATAAATTAAAGTTACCTTCTAAAGAATATTGGTTGGTTTTAGATTTCCGTAGTTAACATATAATCTTAGCTTCTGTCTATACTAGCTCCTCTGTTCTAATAATAACGGCCTAAATGTTACTAGTAATTGGGTTACTATTCTTAGCAATATATACCCTATTCCTATGGAGAAAGTCTCAAAAATTCTAGATAATATTAATATTTCCAAGTACCCAAGTATCGGTAGTCCATCCCACAAAATCCTCCCTAAAATATTCCTATAGTTGTACATCGGCGTAGTGTCTACTTTGGTAGAAGAGAATATGGTATAGGAGGAAGCCATTAACTTATTTTACTATATAGGTTGTTATATTAAAAATGGGAAAATTGTCCTAATCTTTATTAATGAGTTTCGCGTACGTGGCTACCCCTGGTGGTAAGAAGTCTCTCCAGTCATTAGCTATGTTTTTGGAGGAAGGGAAGTGTTATAGGGTTATAGAAGAGAAGGTGTTATTAATATAGGGATTATTAATTATCATTTAGTACGCGTTTAGACGAGAATCTGCGATTATAGGGCTCAGGACTAGTTCTGGCCTTAAATCGCGAAGACTTGTAAAGCATATTGTTCTGTGTGATGGACGTAAGAATCTGTAATCTGGGAAAGGCTTAGGACTAGTTCTGGCCTTTAGATCCTTAGATTCGTAGAAGAGTTCTATTTAAGGTTTAGGACCAGTTCTAACCTTAAAAAATAGCTTCCTCTAGCACAAGTAGCACTGGTATAGTGGCTTGTCTCTTCTTGGTGGAATACCTAGCTGTTCTATAGTATAACAGTGAAGTTAACTACTGATTAGTGTTGGTAACATAAGGTGATATTACATAGCTACGGTTTGTAGATAGTATGATATTTGTTATTTGATTCTTTTTAGGAATAAGGAAAGGGGTGAGGAACTTAAGGTTTCTTACCACGCTAGGGCCACGTTAACACGTGACGGCAATATGCCTCGCGTGACGGCAACTTGCCTCATTCCCGATATATATAAAACCTATAGACTTAACGGCCCTTAAAGAAACTTAATTAGAAGTTTATAGGCCTATACTAAATAAATAAAAAACTAAGCCTATACACCTATAAGCTTAAACTGCTAACTAAGATAAAAATATATCTAATATTTTATATAAGCTTATTATAACCTTTAAAAGATAATCCTATAACTTATAAAGTACCGCTGTTACCTTCTATAATTATTAATAATGGTAATAGTTCTTACTTTATTAACTTAATTAATAATATATAATAGAAAACATAATCTAAACAATTTAAACTTATTAAGTAAAAAGGATATAAAATATAAACCTAGGAAACCTATAACTAGATTAAGGCTAACACGCCTACCTTAGTAAAAGAATTCTATAAGGACTATCCTTTACGGCCTGCTCTAGCTAGATGGATATAATATAAAGGTAAATAACTACTACCTAATATAAATATATAAAATATAATAGCAGGAAACTTAAAATTAAAAAGAACTTAAAATATATTATGACGCTTATAACGCAATAAGTTATAAATTCTTAACTAAATTAAATTGTTTTGGACCTTTAGCTAAAGGGGGGGGTACTATAATAGGACTAGCCTAGTTATAGTAGGAATGTCTTGGTAAAATACTTAATAAGTAACTGTCTAAAACTGTCTAAAACTATTTACGACTATCTGCAATTGTCTGCTATAATCCACTATTTTCCACCAGCGCTGTAATACTAAAGTCCGTTAAAGACTATATGTATATATACGCACGTATTAATCACCAAGAACCCTAACTATTTAATTATATAATTCTCTTATTATTCCTTTCTCTTCTATATATAATGTCTTGTTCTCTACAAGAGCTATATATCCTTAAATTTAGATAGAATTAATTTTATTCCTTTAAATCTTCCCTAAAGCCTCTTTGGGCCTTACACTCACTTATCTATACAGCTTGCTTATTAAGTACGTTAATATAGAACTTAATAGGGTATTTTGCTAAAATTATATTTCTATTAATTAGTCTATATTAGAAATAGTGTCCCTATAGGCTTATAAGGCCTTTCTAAATATTAATTAAAATTCTTAATTACTACTATATATAAGAACTAATTTCACAATTTATAAGTCTAAACTATAAATACCTAATTAAAAGCTACTACGCCTTATCCTTAAAAGTAGAATTAGTATCTTTTAACCTATTAAAGGGTAGCTAATAGAAATAAGATCCCTTTATAGAAGTATAAGTAGGTATAAAAATAAGGGTAAAATAATAAGGTGTAGTAGGAGCAGAGATGCTTAAACGCTTAATATTAATATTAGGTCTAAACCAGTGCCAATAAAGCTTTTAAGGTATAAGCTTATAGTTTATAAAGACATGTTTAAGCCTAGAATAAATAGATATGTTAATTAGCTAGTATAGTTATTATAGGATACCTTTGTAATACCTTACACACATCTACCTGTTTCCACTAACGTAGTAAGAAAAGACTGCCTGTGAAATGGCAATCTAATAGCAATCTAACGGCAATCTGCCGTATTCTACTATATTTTACTAAGTCTATTAAATCCTGCTAAGTTCTGCCAGGACCGCTCCTTAAATCCTATTCTGCTCTATATATATATTAACTAAGTAACTAAACTAATAATATATACCCTTTCTTCCCATTTCCTTACCTTTTCTCTTTACACAACGTCTTAACTTTATTACGCAGTTTATATATATAGCTTAATAATATCTACTTCGCTATATATTATTACCACTTATACTCGCTCTATAATACTACATTATATTAACCTTATATACCACTCTCTAAAATATAGAATAATCCTAAACCCTCTATAACAGCCGCCAGTATTATATCCGCACTCTAAGAACAATTAACTAAAATATAGAAGTCCTTTATAAATGCCCTCGCACAGAACTAAGCCACTTTAACTTAATAATAAGCCAAACAAGAAACATAACAACAGCAATTAATTAAAGACCTTTTTAATGGAAGGCAAAGAAGCGAGCAATAGGCGCCCCCTGTTAACTCTACAGTAGTAGAGTAAAGTTTGTGATACTAGCGCGTCTATAGGCTTGTTACGGCAGCAGTAGTTCCTAAGAAGGTTAAAAAGTAAGATAGTAGAGCACTATAGGCGACTTGTAGGCGCTAAGTAGGCGAGTCCTAAAAGGCGGGGAGATGGATTACAGGGTTTTCTTAAATAGAGCTTTCTCCCTATATGTATATAAGGAGTAGTCTGCGTAGGCCCAATAGGGATCCAAATTGGACGTTAAGCAATGAATAATTATTTATTAAAGACCTTTAAGAAGAAGTCCGCATCCTTAAGATGCCTATACTAGGGCCTTAAGATTAAATACTATCTTTAAAGATAAATATATAGAATAAGTGTTATGAGACGGGGGCAATGGCTATAGAACGTATGTATTCGGGGAGTCTACAAGACGTTGCGCGATCGATCGTAAGGGTCGAGGGCGTAAGGAGATGATATACCTAAGCGTAGCTGACGTAAGCTGTACGCGAGGTGTACGCGAGAGCACGGGGCTCTCCTATGGAGGCCCCTATGGTGGGGTTCCGTAACACTACCCCCCCTCTTATAAAGGCGGAGCTCCGGCGATGCTGTGGTTGCTATATATATATAAAAGGGACATTTAAGGTATAGAGAAGGAAAAGTAAGGGGGTATTGCTAAGGGCTTAAAATAACGTTATATAATAAGGCTTAGCACCTAAGAATCTAACTAATTAGATAACTTTAACCACTAGTTAAAGTTCCTAGACATCTCATTAATATTCCAGTCACGTAATCACATTTTACCATTATATAATAGCAATCTGCGGCAATCTAACGGCAATTTGCCCTTATATGGCAATATATAACGGTTTAACTCTATAAGGGCTCCCATAGAGGATTAGGTACGAAATCTCTACTTAGGCCCAGTTTCTATAGGTTCGCGTAGTAAAAATCGCTAATTAGGTCCTTTGCATTTTTAAAGTCTTCCCATAGTTATCATTCTAGCTAATCTATATCAAATCCTATATAGATAGCTCTGTAGTAGAGCCACCATCCTCTGCCTTTGCCAAAGTATTTAGAGTTAATAATTTGTTTGGCGGTCCATTCCTCATAGTTCTTATCTTCGTTCTTATCTTAGATTAGTACTAGTAGGGGTTTAGGCTATATCTATCCCAGTAGGGGGTTAGGCTGGTAAAGGTATAGTAGCTATAGGTAAAATACGAGCTATATCCCGCGGGTGGCTAGGGTAGGCAGGAGCTCTAGCTTATATACAGCTCCCCTATTAATAACTCGTTTAATTAGGTAGAGGCCAAGGTTCTTATAATTAAGTGACTTTATAGGCCTTTATATAGAGATATTATATACATCTAGCCATACCTAGTCGCCAATACGCATCTCCGGTGGTGGCGTTCTATAACAGTTAGTAAAGTAGGCCTACTTTACTTAAGCCCAGGCTATTTCTCCCTTACAATAGTTAAGTAGATTTTTTATGCAGTCTATATACTAGTCGGCAAGTAGCATCTTAAGGCGTTTTCTATATAGCAATTTCTTTTTAATAGGTTCTGGTGGCTCTATGCCAGATTAGGGGTAATAACCCTTATTCACAAAGAACAGTGTAAGTCCTATAGTGGTTAAAACATAGTTATTCGCTACAAATTTACCTAGTAGAAGGTAATCTACCCAGTTATCTTAACTATAGGCGACTACCTATTATAGGTACGCTTTTATACTAGCATTAACATTTTCCGGTTATCCAGTAGTTTTATAGTAGAAGGATATAGATATCTTAATAGAGATACCAAGGCATTAGCAGATTTATCTCCATATATTAGAGTTAAACTATATACCTTAGTTAGACATAATTAAGTTAGGTAACCTATATAATCAGTAGACTTCGCGAAGGAAGGCGTTAGTAACATCGCTAACGGCTACGCCTTTAGTTAAGACATAGTAGCGCTCTTTTATAAGTCAGTATATTATTATAAGGATGTTCTTATAGGTACAGCCCCATTATTTACAGAGTAGTAGGTTAATAATAAAATTAATGGCAATATCTGCCCATTATCGTATAGGTACTAGTAGAGGGTACAATAGTCCTTAGTACTTTATATTAAAGGCCTTAGCGCGCTTATAACCATAGTAGGCACCTATAAAGCGTTTAACTAAGTCTATTATTTTAGGCCAGAAGTAGTATCAGCTAAAAAGCTTATAGGTTCCTTCTTTACCTAGGTAGCCACTTAATTAGAGGTTATAGGCCATTTAAATTAGTTACCGTTATAAATTTTCTAAGTTAGAAATAAATAGGCGGCCTCTATAATAGAGCCTATTCTCTTTTACTTCTAAGGCTGCCATATTAATCTAGCCTAAGCTTTAGAGGTTAGTAGGCATTATATAGGTGCTAGCGGTCTTTACAGCAATAAGTTAGTACAGTAATAGGTTAACAGAGGTGTTATATACCATAGTAATAAGCTTATTAATTTTAGGAGGTAACTCTAGTTCTGTTATATAAAGTTAAGGTATAATTAGCTCTATTATAGGTAGTATACCTAGGGCTAAATTTTATACTTTTAGGATTATCTATTGTTAGAACTAGTTATAGGGGTTATCTTTAGACTAAGAAAGGTCTTACAAGCGGTATATTAGGCTATTAGGCTTAATACCTTATACTCCTAGCCTATATATAATTTTAAAGTTAAAACCAGAGAGAAACTTGTTCTAGCGTACTTAGCGTTAGTTTAGCTATTTTATAGTTATAAAGTATTTAAGGTTGCGATGGTCCGTAAGGACTTTAGTTAGCTGGTTAGGTTCTACTAAAAAGAGTTCTGGTTAAAATTCCTTAAACGCTTATATAATAGCAAGGAGTTCTTTATTATAGATCTTATAGTTATATTCTTGCGGTATAAGCTTAGATAAGTAGAATACAACTAAGTAAAGAAGGCCGTTATTACCCATCTAAAAAAGAATGCCTGCGTTAACGTAGTCTAAGGAGTTAGTTTTAAGATAGAGTTGTCATCCTAGTATAAAATAAGCTAGGATAAGTGCTTTAGTAAAAGCATCTTTAAGGTCTTAAAACGCCTTCTTATATTTAGGCGTCTAGGTAAAATATAAATATATTTTTCTTCCTTTTATAGAAAGGCCTTTTATTTATATTATTGCTATAAGTGGTGCTATAACACCCAAGAAGTTATATATAAACTTTTAATAGAAGTTAGCAAAACTAAAAAAGGCTTATACATCCTTAATATAATTAGGGGTTTGTTATTTAGTAATTATATATACCTTCTTAGGGTCTATACAGACACCCTTAATAGTAATAATTAGTCTAAGGTATTTTACTTCTATAACTAAGAATTCACACTTCTTTAAGTTAATATAAAGTCCTATATCCCTAAGGCACTATAGGACTTTTTAAACATGCTTAGTATGCTTAGAAGGGTTATTGCTGTAAATAAATATATTATCTAGGTACGCAGAGCAGAAGTTATTAAGGTAGTCCTATAAGGTGTTATTAATATAGCTTTAAAAGCTGCCTAGGCCATTATATACGCTAAAGGGCATAATAGTATATTTAAACTGGCTAAAGCGCGATATAAATATAGTTTTCCATTTATTACCTTCCCGTATTTAGAGGCGGTTAAAGGCGGCAATAATATTAAGCTTAGTATAGATTTTAGCTTAGCTAAACCGCTTAAGAGTTTTACGTATAAGCGGTACAGGGTATTAGTTCTTAATTATAATAGCATTAAGTCCTCTATAGTTAATACAGAATTAAATACCTCCTTCTAGCTTCTTAGTAAGGAGGATAGGGGCGGCTGCTAGGGATATACTAGGATAAATAAACCCTTTATTAAGGTGCTTATTAATATACTTTTTAATAACTAGAAGTTTATCTTTTAATATTAGGTAGGGTCTCTTATAGGGTAGCATTTTTCCTTATTTAGTATTAATAGCATAGTTATTAGGTTAATATAGGGGGAGTATATCTACGCTCTTTTATAAGCATATATTAATAAAGTTATAGTACCTCTTAAGAAGGAGCTTACGGAGTTCCTTATTAGTAAGTCCTTTTTTAAACTTTATAAATTTCTTAAAGTCTAAAGGTAAAAGTCTATGGAGTTTTGCGGGGGCATTATTTTCTAGGAAGTTAACTATATCTATCCTATTACTATAGAGGACGTAGTCCTGTTCTTTATTAAGCTTATATAGTTATAATTAGGAGGCTATAGTAACGGTTTAGCCTTTTTTTATATACTATACGGTAGAAGGCCGCGGTACTTACATAGTGGCAGTTAGTCGTAGGTAGGGTAATAATAGGTTCCTTAGGTTAATATCCTAGGGAGTAGATAGAGGCAGCTAGGCTATACCCTAGGAAAGTCTCTCTACAGTATTTAGAGTTAAAGGTTACTTCTCTCTTTTTCTAGTTAATAGTAGGGTTATATTATTTAAGCTAGTTCATTCTAAGGATAATAGGGTAGTTAGTAAGTAGTATAATATAGGCCTAGAGCTCTTCCTAGTGCCCGTTTATATCTAGGTAGAGTTATACTATATAGGTAATCTTCTATGCGGTATAACTACCATCAGCAAGTTATAGGGCGCGGGCTTTAGTAAGGGGTAAGATAGGTAGATTATAAGTATATATAAATTAGGTGTTTACAAATTTATTAGTAGCTCCGCAATTAATTATAAAACAGCTTTTATATTATTTTTTGGCAGTAATTCCTATTATAGGTAAAACTATCTATTTCTATCTATTTATCTTTACTAAATTATCTATTAAGTAGGCCGATATATAGATCCCCTTATTATTAAGGCGTCCCAGCCTATAACTTAGGGCTAGGACTTGGTGTTTTCCGTTTCCGTATCTAACTCTACCGCTATTACTGCGTCTTTGTCTTATACAGTGTGGTATATAGCAACGTATTTAGTGTTTAAGGTACTAGGTTAGGTATTAGGCGGCAGCCGCTAAACCTAGCTATTAGGCAGTTTGGGCTATAGCTATAATAGCCTTTTTAACGGCATCTATAGTAACGCTTTAGCTTCTAGAGTAGCTCGCGTTCTCTATTTAGTAGCTTCTATAGGAAGGTTAGTATAGAGAGGTTAATATTAGGACTAGTAGTATTACTTAGGGTAGTAGGCGTTAGTAGTTTAGTAGGTCTGGAGGGCTTTTATAAGAAGGTCTTTGGGTAGAGGTTTATAGTAGTAATCTAGTTTAACTATTGTTTAATCTTCTATAGGGCTGCTACCATATTATAAATATTATTATAGTTATAACTGGCGGCTACGTAACTAAGGCAATAAGTACCTTTTTTAAGAAGATCTTCCTGGTCTTCGGCATTATCTCAGGCAAGGACTCTAGTATATTCCTAGAATTTAACATAGAACTCATTAAATAATTTAGTAGGACTTATCTTTAAGGCATATAGTTTAGCTTAACTAGTGGCTACTAGGTTATAGTCGCGGTATATTTAGTTAAGGTCCTTAAGGGCTTTTTAGTAAGACTGCCACTTCTAGGGACTGCTAGTCTTTTATTAAGCGAAGAGCCTATTAAACAAAATACCCTTTATTCGCCCAATAATATAGCCAATCTTAGCATCTTCTATGGGGAAAAGGTAGGCACTTTAGGTTAGTTTCTTATAGACTTATATCTTCTAGTAGCTATATTCCTTACGGTTACCCTAGAAGATTAGGGGATTAAGGTAGCGTATATTAGACCCTATAGTGGCAGTTTAGGCAGGTAAGATTGCTGGGGGTATAGAGGCTTAGGTAGCGTTATATGCGGTAGAGGGGTGTCTAGTATTATTACAAATGTGCTCATTAAGCTAAGATTATAGGTATTTAATTATACCCTCTCTTTCCGTAACTGTAGCAATGAGTATAATCTTGGCCTTCTTTAATTATTAGACGTCGCGTTTAGACATATGGAGGTCGTCTTTAATCTCTTAGCGCATATTATCGGCGAGCACCTTGCAAGCTTATAGGTCTTAGATAATATCGTAATCTTAGGCAGCATATATCTTAGCTTATATAAGCTTTAGATAGTAGTTCTATAGAAGGCGGTAGTATTTATTAGGTTCTTATACTACCATTTTTAAAAAAGTCTTAGCGTCTCGTATCTCGATCTTAATAGGTAGTAGCCCTTCAGCTTGTTTATCCGTAGTTGTGTAGTTAATAAAGGACTTATTAAGATATTATCAATGTCTACCTCATTAAGGTTATTATAGTCTTTTAAGCCACTAGGCTTCCCTTTAGGGGTTAAGGCTATAGTTAGTAAATCAAATCCTCCTAGAATTAATTGGCGCCGTGGGTTCAATATAGGTATTGGATTGTTCTTTGAGTTTAACATAGTAGCTAGTAAGGAATTTTGTCTTACTATTATTGGTTCTTTAGGAGTATGACGTAGGAGACACGCTACTTCTGGCAGCGCCTGTAGTATTATAGAGACGTAGAATTGGTCGTAGGCTAAGCGTCGGTAATAAAAAAGGCGCAACGTAATGTTACGAGACGGGGGCAATGGCTATAAAACGTATGTATTCGGGGAGTCTACAAGACGTTGCGCGATCGATCGTAAGGGTCGAGGGCGTAAGGAGGTAATATACCTACGCGTAGCTGACGTAAGCTGTACGCGAGGTATACGCGAGAGCACGGGGCTCTCCTATGGAGGCCCCTACGGTAGGGTTCCGTAACAACAAGAGTCCTAAACCTATAGTAGTTATTTACCCTAAATTAACTACTATACTATAACGATCTAAACAACTACTAAACCCTCTAATATTTACTAGTAAATAATAAAAACTCTAATTATTTTTAAGCCAGCTTAAAAATAAGCTAACTAGTAATACTAACCGCTACCTAACTAAAGCCAACTAACTCTGCTACGCCCTAAGTTAACTAGGAGGAGATATAGCTAATCTTATTAAACCTCTTTAACCAAACTTAGTATAAAGCCTAATTATACTTCTTAAAGCTATATATAGTAACCTAAACCACTAAGCTACTGCTTAGAGGAAGATAAACTATATAACTTAAGAAATAAAAAGCTTCCTAGTATACTTCTCTAAATTTAATTATTACGCAAAGGAAATAGACAGAAATGACTCCGCACTAATTAATAGCTTTATTAAATCTCTAAGCCCTAAACTAAAATCCTTCTTAATTAATATAGACCTACTAAGAGCCCTTAATGCCTATATAAACGTTATTAATAAACAGTATAATAATATACTACGCCTAACACCAAAGCCCACTCCTTAGTATAATATGACAGCTCTATAAATATCTACTAAGTTATTATCTTAGCCTAAGCACCCTAACGCTATAGATATCGACACTAGGACCCTAGGGTATACTCTACTAAGGTCCTCTAAATAAGAATAACATACTAAGCTAGGCCTTTACTTTAAGTGTAAAAGTAGCTTCTACCTCTTTAATTACTACTCTGTCCCTATACCCTAATATAATTTATAAATAGCTAACACTAGTAGCTGTTTACTATATTAACCCTCTAGTTACTATTCCTAATCTTTACCTAGTTCTAGCCTTATATTTAATAAGCACCACTTATAAGGACGAAGTTATAACTAATATTCTATCACGGAACCCGACCGCAGGGGCCTCCATAGGGGAGCCCTATACTCTTACGTACACCTCGCGTATAGCTTACGTCAGCTACGCGTAGGTATATCACCCCCTGACGCCCTCAACCCTTACAATCGATCGCGCAACGTCTTATAGACTCCTTGAATACATACGTCTTATAGCCATTGCTCTCCGACCCGTGACATTACGTTGCGCCTTTTTACCACCGACGCTTAGCCTACAACTAATTCTATATCTCTATAACACTGCAGGCGCTGCCAAAAGCAGCGTGTCTATAAGTTACCTTACTTTATACTTCCAAGGAACCCATAATAGTAAGACAATATTCCTTACTAGCTACTATATTAAACCTAAAGAACAATTTAATACCTATACTTAACCAATAACGCCAATTAATCCTAAGAGAATTTAATTTATTAGCCCTGGCCTTAACCCCTAAGGAGGTGGACACTAACAATATCTTATCTTTTACTAACTATATAACTATAAATAAGCAAGTGGAAGGGCTACTACCTATTAAAATTAAAATATAAGACGTTAAGACGTTTGTAAAAATAGTAGCATAAGAACCCAATAAATACTACCACCTTCTATAGAACTACTACCTAAGGCTTACACGAGCTAGATACATACTGCCTAAGATTACAATATTATCTAAGACCTATAAGCCCATAAAGCGCTCACTAATAACACGCGCTAAGAAACTAAAGATAACCTTTATATGTCTAAACACAACATCTAAAAGTTAAAAAAGGCTAAGATTACACTTATTGCTACAATTACCAAAAAAGAGGGCATAATTAAGTACCTATAATCTTAGCTTAATAAGCACATTTATAATAACGCCAGACACCTCTCTACTGCATATAACGCCACTTAAGCCTCTATGCCCCCGGCAACCTTACCTACTTAACGCTTAATAAAGGGTTAATACCAAAGCAGCAATAACAAAAGCCATAATAATTAAACCTAAGCTGCCACTATAGGGTCTAATATATGTTACCCTAATCCCCTAGTCTTCTAGGGGGACCGCAAGGAATACAGCTACTAAAAGATATAAATCCACAAGAAACTAACTTAGAGCGCCTGCCTTTTTCCTATAAAAGACACTAAGATTGGCTACATTATTAGGCGAATAAAGGGTATACCATTTAATAGACTCTTTGCCTAGTAGGAGACTAATAGCCCCTAGAAGTAGCAGTCCTATTAAAAAGTCCTTAATAATCTTAACCTAATATACCACAACTATAACTTACTGGCCACCAACTAAGCTAAACTATATGCCCTAAAAATAAGCCCTACCAAATTATTTAATAAGTTCTATGTTAAATTCCAGAAATACACTAGAGCCCTTACCTAAGATAATACTAAAGACCAAGAAGATCTCCTTAAAAAAGTTACTTATTGCCTTAATTATATAGCCGCCAGCCACAATTATAATAATATCTATAATATAGTAGCAGCCCTATAGAAGATTAAATAATAACTAAATTAGATTGCTATCGCTAACTCTTACCTAAAGACCTCCCTATAGAAGCCTCCTAGACCTACCAAATCCATATATACTAAGCTACTAACGCCTACTACCTTAAATACCACTAGAGCTAATCTTAACCTCTCTATACTAACCTTTTTGTAAAAACTCCTAGATAGAGAACGCGAGCTACTCTAGAAACTAGGATACTGCTATAGATGCTATTAAGAAGGCTGTTATTATAATAACCCAAACTGCCTAATAGCTAGGTTTAGTAGCTGTCGCCTAATACCTAACCTAGTACCCTAAACACCAAATATGTTGCTATATACCACTACTATATAAGATAAAAACGTAGTAATAGCAGTAGGGTTAGATATAGAAGCGGAAAACGCCAAGTCCTAGCCCTAAGTTATGGGTTAGGACGCCCTAATAATAGAGGGATCTATATATTAGCCTGCTTAATAGATAACTTAGTAAAAATAAATAAACAGAAATAAATAGTTTTACCTATAATAGGAACTACTGCTAAAAAATAATATAAAAGTCGTTCTATAATTAATTGCGGAGCTATTAATAAATTTATAGATACCTAATTTGTGTGTACTTATATCCTATCTACCTTACCCCTTACTAAAGCCTACGTCCTATAACTCGCTAATAGTAGTTATACTATACAGAAGATTACCTATATAGTATAACTCTACCTAGATATAAACGGGCACCAGGAAAAGCTCTAGGCCTATATTATACTACTTACTAACTACCCTATTATTTTTGGAATAAACTAGCTTAAGCAATACAACCCTACTATTAACTAGAAAAAGAGAGAAGTAACCTTTAACTCTAAATACTGCAAAGAGACTTGCCTAGGGCATAGCCTAGCCGCCTTTATTTACTCCCTAGGATATTAACCTAAGAAACCTCTTATTACCCTACCTATAACTAACTACTACTATATAAGTACCGTGGCCTTTTACCATATAGCATATAGGAAAGGCTAGACCGTTGCTACAGCTTCTTAATTATAACTATATAAGCTTAATAAAGAATAAGACTATGTCCTCTATAGTAACAGGATAGATATAGTTAACCTTTTAAAAGATAATGCCCTTATAGAACTTTACGGACTTTCACCTTTAGACTTTAAGAAATTTATAAAGCTTAAAAAAGGATTTACTAATAAGGAACTCCGCAAGCTCCTCCCTAAGAGATACTATAACTTTATTAATATGTGCTTATAAAAGGGCGCAGATATACTCCCCCTACATTAACCTAATAACCATGCCATTAATATTAAATAAGGAAAAACGCCACCCTATAAGAGGCCTTACCTAATATAAAAGATAAACTTCTAGTTATTAAAAAATATATTAACAAGTACCTTAACAAAGGATTTATTTGTCCTAGTATGTCCCTAGTAGCCGCCCCTATCCTCCTTACTAAAAAGCTAGGAGGAGGTATCTAATTCTATATTAACTATAGAGGACTTAATACTATTACAATTAAGAACTAATGCCCCATACTACTTATATATAAGACTTTTAAGCGGCTTAGCTAAGCCAAAATCTATACTAAGCTTAATATTATTGCCGCCTTTAACCGTCTCTAAATACAGGAGGGTAATAAATAGAAAACCACATTTATATTACGCTTTGGCCAATTTAAATATACTATTATGCCCTTTAGCATATATAATGGCCTAGGTAGCTTCTAAAGCTATATTAATAACGCCTTATAGGACTACCTTAACGACTTCTGCTCTACGTATCTAGACGATATATTTATTTATAGCAATAACCCTTCTAGGCATACTAAGCACGTTTAAAAGGTTCTACAGCGCCTTAGGGACGCAGGACTTTATATTAATCTAAAGAAGTGCAAATTCTCAGCCATGGAAGTAAAATACCTTAGACTAATTATTACTACTAAAGGTGTCTATATAGACCCTAAGAAGGTACGTATAATTACGGAATAGCAAACCCCTAACTATATTAAAGACATATAAGCCTTCCTTAGTTTTACCAACTTTTATTAAAAATTTATATACAACTTCTTGGGTATTATAGCACTACTTACAGCAATAATATAAATAAAGGGCCTTTTTATAAAAGGAAGAAAAACATATTTACGTTTTATCTAGACGCCTAAATATAAGGTGTTTTAAGACCTTAAAAATGCGTTTACTAAAGCACCTATCCTGGCTCATTTTATACTAGGACAATAACTCTACCTTAAGACTAACTCCTTAGACCATGTTAACGTAGGCGTCCTTTTCTAAATAGGTAATAACAGTCTCCTCCACCTAGTTGCATTCTACTTATCTAAGCTTATACTATAAGAGTGTAACTATAAGATCTATAACAAGGAACTCCTTACAATTATATAAGTATTCAAAGAATTTTAACCAGAACTCTCTTTAGCAGAACCTAACTAGCCAACTAAAATCCTTACAGACTATTATAACCTTAAGTACTTTATAACTATAAAACAGCTAAACTAACGCCAAGTACGCTAGAACGAGTTCCTCTCTAGTTTTAACTTTAAAATTATATATAGACTAGGGGTATAAGGTACTAAGCCTAATAGCCTAGCTGTTACGGATTCCGGCTGTAGCACCGCCAAGGGCTCGCTATAGGCGAGCCTTGGCACCCACAGTATATAGAGCCACGGTGCCTACGCATCTCTTGCACCTTCGTGCAACATCCTGTCGTGTACCTAGTCAATACTACGACTTCTCAGAGCCTCCTTGACCTCGTCTCGTGACATTATGTTGCACCCCAACGACTTGCATAGGCTTCACCTACTGCCTATGGAGCCGGCACGACGACTTTAACTCATACTGACCGTTGGCCGACGAAATTCGATGCCCTTAATCTACCTCTCGATTCCTAGCGCGTCAACGTCTCTATCTCTGTCTACTGTCTCTACGATTCTACTTGCCTGTGCATACAACTACAACAACGCCGATCTAAGACCAGCACCTCTGTTCCCGCTGTGAGCTCCCGCCGAGCAAGACCAGCACCCACTATCTCACTATAAGGATACTACTTCAAACTACGACTACGAACAGTTATCTACGACTTAATAAACTTAGAAGAATAGTTACAAGACACCTTAGATATCAAGTACCTATCAAATCGTCACCTTAGTTAACCGTTCGTGCAACACCTGCTAGCAAACACCCCAGCCAATTGTTCGTGTAATGTCTGCTAGCGAACACCTTAAAAAAAAACACTTTGCTAGTTGCCAATAAGTACCACAGTACTACGCATAAGGGGAGGATCTGCCTTAAGGGACTTCGGCTTTGTATTAGGGGGGGGAAAGTGTCACGGATTCCGGCTGTAGCACCGCCAAGGGCTCGCCATAGGCTCACCTTGGCACCCACAGTATATAGAGCCACGGTGCCTATGCACCTCTTGCACCTTCGTGCAACATCCTGTCGTGTACCTAGTCAATACTACGACTTCTCAGAGCCTCCTTGACCTTGTCTCGTGACACTAACACGCCGCTCGCAAGACCTTCCTTAGTCTAAAAAAACCCCTATAATTAGTTCTAATAATAGACAATCCTAAAAGCATAAAATCTGGCCCTAGGTATACTACTTATAATAGAACCAACTATACCTTAGCTCTATACTATAGAACTAGAGTTATCTTATAAAATTAATAAGCTTATTACTATAGTATATAATACCTCTGTTAACCTATTACTATATTAACTTATTGCCATAAAGACCGCTAGCGCCTAGACACTGCCTACTAACCTCTAAAGCCTAGACCAAATTAATATAGCAGCCTTAGAAGTAAAAGAGAACAGGCTTTATTATAGAGGCCGCCTATTTATCCCTAACTTAGAAAATTTACAATAATAGTTAATCTAAATGGCCTATAACCTCTAATTAAGCGGCTACTTAGGTAAAGGAGGAACCTATAAGCTTCTTAGTTAATACTACTTCTAGCCAAAAATAATAGACTTAGTTAAACGCTTTATAGGCACCTGCTATAGTTATAAGCGCGCTAAGGCCTTTAATATAAAGTACTAAGGACTACTATACCCTCTACTAGTACCTATATAACAATAGGCAGATATTGCCATTGATTTCGTTATTAACCTACTACCCTATAAATAACATGGCCATACTTACAAGAATATCCTTATAATAATATACCGACTTATAAAAGAGCGCCACTATATCCCAACTGAAGGTATAGCCGTTAGCAATATTACTAACGCCTTTCTCTACGAAATTTACCAACTATATAGGTTACCTAACTTAATTATGTCTAACTAAGGCATATAGTTTAACTCTAATATATGGAGACGAATCTGCTAACGCCTTGGCATCTCTATTAAGATGTCTACATTCTTCTACCATAAAACTACTAGGTAACTAGAAAATGCTAATACCAGCATAAAAGCGTACCTATAATAGGTAGTTGCCTATAGTTAAGATAACTAGGTAGATTACCTTCTACTAGGTAAATTTGTAGTAAATAACTATATCTTAACTACTATAGGACTTACCCTATTCTTTACAAATAAGGGTTATTACCCCTAATCCAGCATAGAGCTACTAGAACCTATTAATTAGAAACTGCTATATAGAAAACGCCTTAAGATGCTACTTGCTAACTAGTATACAGACCATATAAAAAATCTACTCAACTACTATAAGGGAGAAATGGCCTAGGCTTAAGTAAAGCAGGCCTACTTCGCTAACTATTATAAAACGCTACCATCAGAGGTGCGTGTTGGCGACTAGGTATAGCTAGATGCACATAATATCTCCACGCAGAGGCCTATAAAGTCACTTAATTATAAGAACCTTAGCCCCTATCTAATTAAACAAGTTGTTAATAGGGGAGCCGTATATAAGCTAAAGCTCCCACCTGCCCTAACCACCCGTGGGATATAGCCTGTATTTCACCCATAGCTACTATACATTTATTAGCCTAACTCCTTACTAGAATAGACACAGCCTAAACCCCTATTAGTACTAATCTAAAATAAGAATAAAGATAAGAACTATAAGGAGTGGACTATTAAACAAATTATTAACTCTAAATACTTTAGTAAAGGTAGAGGACGGCGGCTCTACTACAAAGCTACCTACATAGGATTTAACATAGACTAGCCAGAATAGCGACTATAGGAAGACTTTAAGAATGCAAAGGATCTAATTAGTAATTTTTACTATACAAACCCACAGAAACCAGGCCTAATCAGAGATTTTATACCTAATCCTCTATAGGAGCCCTTATAGAGTTAAACCTTTATACATTGCCATATAAGGGCAAATTGCCATTAGGTCGCCGCAGAGTGCCGTAAAGTGCGATTATATAACTAGAAAATGTTAAGATGTTTAGGAACTTTAACCAGCGGTTAAAGTTGTCTAATTAGTTAAATTCTAGACGCTAAGGAGAAACTAGCCAATTAGGATTTTCTATCCCCGGGATAAAAAATTGCTATTAGCTCACCTACTACTAGCGCCTTAGCAACCCCCTTATATCTTACCAAGTCTCCCATAGTCTCCTTCCCCCTCTATAGCTTAGCACCCTAGTATAAGCCCTAAGTTAGAAGCATCTATACAAGCCCGTCACATCTATAACAATATTTCTCCTTCTTGTCTATACCCTAAGCGTTCCCCCTATATATATATAGTAACCACAGCGTCGCTGGAGCTCCGCCTTAGTAGAAGGGGTGGTAGTATTACAGAACCCAACCGCAGAGGCCTCCATAGGAGAGCCCCGTGCTCTTGCGTACACCTTGTATATAGCTTACGTCAGCTACGCGTGAGTATATCACCCCCTAACGCCCTCGACCCTTACAATCGATCGCGCAACGTCTTGTAGGCTCCTTAAATACATACGTCTTATAGCCATTGCTCTCCGACCCGTAACATATTCTATAGGAACCCCTTCCCGCTTACTACTAAAAGGTACGTCTTAGAGTTAAGTTACTTTTTAGGACAGCTATATTATAGGATCTTATTAAATATATTAGATATTATAAACCTTAACCCTTGGGATTATAGTATAACTATTAACTGCCGTCTTTAGTAGAAAGGTTAATAGGCTAATACTTAAGTCCTAATTAATACAGGAGCCAGCGGCATAAGATTTATTAATAAGATCTTTATATAAAATAATGGTTTTACCCTAACCCCCCTTAACTGGCATATTAATATATTTAGATTTAATAGCAAACGTACTATCTTAGCCTATATTACCTATGTAGTATTCCTAAGACTCTAATACCTAAACTATAAAGAACTAATTAGGCTTTTTATAACTACCCTAGGTTACTTAGTAATCCTTAGATAACCCTAGATAAAGCTATATAAGGTAACTATTAATTAGGATAACCTTAAGCTTCTATTTACCGCCTTCTATTGCAAATAGAAGTGCCTTATAACTTACTACTTAGACCCTAAACTAAAATCTAAAAAATCTACTAGAATCTACTAGTCTAAAATTTCTACTAATATCTACCCTATATCTAAAAAGTCTACCTAATTTTACTAACCTAAGAATTCCACTTAATTCCACTAATATAAGATTTCTACTAACGTCTACTAAGAACCTAGAAGTTATACTAGACTATACAAACTAACTATAACTGCTATACCCTAAACTAGGCAAAAGTCTAAGTTTAATATATAAAGGTACTAAAAGAACTGGTATTCTACTATAAAAAGGATACTTAAAGAACCTAAAGCTAAATTTAATACTAACTTTATACCTAATACTAAACCTAAGCCTAAATAAGAAACTATATAAAAAACTAAGGACAATCTAAGCCCGCTTAACACTTTAGATATCCATATAATTGGAGCTACTTCGCTAGTATAACTTGCTAGGAAACTAGAATATATAATCTTTACTATTATAATGGTTAATATTAAGAAGGCCTTAGCACTAAAGAAACACACTAACTCTGCTATAAAGGTACTAGTAGAGTACCATAATTATCTAGATATATTATTATAAAAGGAAGCTAATAAGCTACTAGAACGCTGTCTATATAATTATAAGATTATAATTAAAGAAGGAAAACATCCTAGATTTAGACCCCTATATAGGATATTCTAAAATAAACTCTAAGTACTATAGAAGTACTTAGATGAATATCTAGATAAAGGATTTATTAGAGTAAGTTCTTTACCTATAGCTGTACTAGTAATCTTTACTAAGAAACCTAGTAATAATCTGCACTTCTATATAGACTACTAAGCTCTTAATACTATTACTATTAAGAACTAATACCCAATTCTATTAATCTAAGAGATACTAAACTAATTAAGTAAGGCTCGCTTCTATACAAAGCTTAATATTATCTATATATTTAACCACCTATATATTATAAAAGGGGATAAATGGCTTACTGCATTTCGTACTTAACACAGAATATTTAAGTACTTAGTAATACTATTTGGCCTTATAAACGCCTTAAGTTTATTTTAACACTTTATAAATAATACCCTACGCCTATACCTGGACGTCTTTTATACTACTTATATTAACAATATCTTAATATACAGCAATAATTTGGCTAAATACTAAAAATATATTAAACTGGTCCTGTAAGCCTTGCGCGGAGCTAGCCTATAGTTAGATATAAATAAATACAAGTTTTATAAAACAGAAGTTCTATACCTTAGGCTTATTATCTCTATAAATGGCGTATAAATAGACCCTAAGAAAGTTAAAGTAATTATAAACTGGTAAAAACCTAAGAATAATAAGGATGTAAGGGCCTTTATAGGATTTGCCAACTTCTACTAATGGTTTATTAATAACTTCTCCGCCTTAGTTTTACCCCTTATAGCCTTAACCTATAAGGATAAAGCCTTTATCTTTAATAAGAAATATAGAAAAGCCTTTGCTTATCTAGAGGTTATATTTACTACTATACCTATATTGTAACACTTTAACCTAGACTAAATAAGTGTTATAGAAGCTAATTTATTTAATTATGTTATGGGAGGCGTTCTGTCTTAATATAATAAGATAGGAGTATTACACCCTATAGTATACTTCTTAAAATAACTAAGCCCAGCTAAATATAATTATAAAATCTACAATAAGGAATTGCTAGCTATTATTAGATACTTTAAGTAATAGTAACTAGAACTAGAAGGAGCTGGATTTCTAATTAAAGTCTTTAACAATTATAAGAATATATAATACTTTATAACCACAAAATAGCTAAGCTACTATTAAGCCCGTTAGTTAGAGTATTTATCCTAATTTTAATTCTTAATTATATACCGCCTAGGCGTTTAAGACTAGAAGCCTAATGCCCTAACCTAATGTTTATAAAACGTACTAGCTTAAGAAAAAGCACGCTCTTACTATAATTAGACCCTACTCCGCCCTAAATTATTTAACCCCCCTATTAAAGATCTTATAATACACGTTCTTAAAATAACTAATTAACTAATTGAATAGATTATAGCTAACAAATATATAAATGACAAGTTTATCTAAGATATGCTTAAGCTAATTTAAGATGGCGTTAGACGCTTAAAAAGGATTTCTTTAAGTAAATGCGAAGCCTATAGAGACCGCTTGTACTACTAGAACCGTCTAGTAGTACCTAACTATAATGAACTTAAGCTTAAGCTCCTTAAACATATATATAATCTACTAGTAGCCAGTTACCCAGGCTAAGGAAAACCCCTAAAACTGCTCTAATAAGAATACTATTAGCCAAATATGTATAATATAATACGAAAGTACGTTTCTAGCTACTATACCTGCTAATAAGCTAAAGCTTTATATAAGAAGTATAACGGCTTTTTAAAGCCACTGCCTATTCCAGACCAAAAATAGAAGGATATCTTAATTAATTTTATTGTTAATCCCCCTATAAGTAAAGGCTGTATAAATATTATAGTAGTTATAGACCAACTATCCAAGATAAAATACTTAATCGCTTGTCCTAATATATTAACACCTACTATTGCCCAAATATTTCTAAATTATATATAGAAACTCTACGGACTCCCTAAAACAATTATCTCTAATAAAGGCAGCTAGTTTATCTTTGTATTTTAGAAGGAATCAACTACCCAACTCTATATTAAAGCATTATTATCTATAGTATATTACCTAGAAATGGATAGTTAAATAAAATATATAAATGCTATAATGGAATAGTATATTTAGATATACACGTTATATTTATAGGACGACTAAATAGACTAGCTTATATTTACTAAGTATACTACAAATAACTCCATCTTAGAAATTATAAAGGTTTCCCTATTTCTAGCTAATTACGGCTAGCATCTATAAATAGGCTTTAAACCCTTTAGTAATATTCCTTGCCTAGCTTATTAAGCCTTATAAGTTATAGAAGTAAATAAATTTATAAAGAAGATGGAAGAACTATAAGGGTTCCTTACTAATAAAATAATATAGGCCCAATCTATTTATAAAGCCGCAGTAAATAAGAACTAAACCCTAGCACCAGTTTACTAAATTAGTAACTTTATTTAGTTAGATATAAAAAATCTAAATACAAAATAACCTACTAAGAAACTTAATTAGAAGAACACTGGCCCTTATAAGGTTAAAAAAGTTATTTCTCCTTATGCCTATTAACTAAAGCTCTTTAATACGGTTAAAATCCACCCTATATTCTATATATTAGTCCTCTACCCTACCGCCCCTATATTAGATGCCCTAACTAAATAGATCTAAGACCCTCCCCCACTAGTTAGAGTAGATAGTAAGGATAAGTACCTTATTAAAAGAGTTAATAATATTAAGTATAATAAATAGAAATGTAAATATATATACCTTATAAAATAAAGAGGCTTTACTAAGCCCTTATAGGAACCTGTTAACTCTATAGGACTTATATAAGCTATAGAAGACTTTTACAAACTCCACCTAGAACTACTACAGCCCCATTTTATAAAAGCTTAAGTTTAAAGGGGGGGTACTATTATGGGACACCTCTATAATACCTTATATATATCTACCTATTTCCACTAACGCAGTAAGAAGAGACTAACCGTAAAATAGCAATTTGATAGCAATCTGCCGGCAATCTATAGTAATTTGACGGCAATTTGCTGTATTCTGCTATATTTTACTAAGTCTACTAAATCCTGCCAAGTTCTACTAGGACCGCTTCTTAAATCCTATTCTGCTCTATATATATATTAACTAAGCAACCAAACTAACAATATATACCCTTTTTTCCCGTTTACTTACCTTCTCTCTTTACACAACGTCTTAACTTTATTACGCAGTTTATATACATAGCTTAATAATATCTACTTCGCTATATATTATTACCGCTTATACTCGCTCCATAACAATAATCTAGAACTACTAAGTATTATAATAACAAAGTATTATATACAAACGCTAGATAAACAAGCATTAGATTTAAAGAATTAATAGCTATATATGGCTATTATAGAGACTTAATAAGAATGCAGCTGCGGGCAAATCTATATAGGGGCAATTGGGGCGGATAAATTAGCCGCCAAATAATGCTAAATAAGGAAGGAAAACAAATAAAGGAATAAAGGAATTCTATAACGCTAGCTATGCGTATAGCGTAGTGCATATAACGGGCAGTCCCGTTACACTAAGACCTTATTATAATAACTATTAGTTACCTATTTACTAGGTACCTAAAGGGTAACCTACCTAGTAATATATTATATTATGCTCTTTAGAAACTTAATATATATATAAACTCCTTTTTATAATAGACGGCGACCTTTTTATTACCCCTATTTTTTACCCTATTTCTAATGTACTAACCTTATTTCCTTATTAGGCGCTACTAGCTAGCTTACTAAGAGTTATAGGTAGTATAGATAGCTATAGTATAGTCTTAAATTTAATCTAAATATTTAGTATTAGCGCTAGAATAAGAGAGAGTCTAGGCGATATAGTAGTTAAGGATATTAAAGAAACGTTACCACTTAGGCCTAGGCTATCAAAGCTTAAAGTTAGTAATAGAAATCTATTAAGGATAGGAAAGCTTACCTTAATACAACTACCACTCTTAGTATGTATATATTAATTATAAGGACTAAAGGTATTAAACCTTATATAGTAAATCTTATTATAAGTCTCCAGAATTCTTTTATTAGACTTTTGGTTTTTTAAAAATATATAGGTAAAGTTATTTAGGTAAAACTAATACTAGTTATAGATTAGCGAAGGTTAAGGTTCTATATATAACAATAGGGCCAAAATACGCTATAAAATTAGCTTAAAATAGTAGTTAGTAGGAAAATAAAGAGGTATATTAAAATAATAATAATAAAAAGAATTTTTTGACAAGTATATTAAGTAAAAGGATAGTAGTTATAGGCTAGTTATAATAATTAGAGAATAAGGATCTATTAGAAGGCGTTAAAAATAATAAAAGTTATTAAATTAAAGATAGGAATACTATACCTTTAATTAACGACTTAGAGATATAGGATATCTTTAAGGATAAAAATAGAGAGAAGGAGTGTGGTATTACGGACCTTATATTAATAGTAGAAGTGCAAGAGGTGCTAAAATTAGTCGAACTATAGGATAAGGGGTAGCTAAGTTACGTAATATGTTACGTGTTATAAGTTTAAAATATAGGAATATAAGAATATAGAAATGTAGGACGTACTAATATACCGACGTACTTAGCACATTTCTTAGAAGTTAGGTTATATATTTAAAGGACCACAGTCCCTATATTAGATAGTTCTCTCTTTATAGTAAATCTTAACATATAATTAGAGCTAATCTATTAGGCAACCACTCTACTAGCTATATTTATATTATTAACTTTTTATTTACCTATATACCTAGCCTATTAATAAGTCTACCGTAATATCTACTACAAGGCTTTATTATATTTAGCTAGGGGTAAAAGTACTTCTCTTTACTACTAGAATATCTGTTCTTATAATAGAAGTAGAACTTAGGCTTCCTTAATAATATTAATCTTTCTATATTAGGTCTTAGTTAATCTTCTTTAGGTGGCTTTTATAACGGGACTAGCCTAGTTACAGTAGGAATGTCTCGGTAAAACACTCGACAGATAGAACTTGAAGCTTTGACCGAATTCTGCCGAATTCTGCCAGCTTGATCAACTTCTGCCAAGTTCTGCCAGATCAATCGAATACTACCGAAGTCCGTCCATGTGTGCACGTGCGCACGCATCAACTAAGACCCCTAAACTATTTAATTGCAAGATTCTCTTGTTATTTCTTTCTCTTCTTTACACAACGTCTTGTTCCTAGCAAGAGCTATATACCCTTAGATTTAGATAGAATTTATATTGTTCCTTTAAATCTTTCCCAAAGCCTCTTTACGCCCTTATATTACGTTGCGTCTAAAATAACTATTATCGAAATGGCAAACGACCTTAAATCCTACGTGTTAACTACGAGCATTATAACCCTAGTTAGGGAACAGTTAACTGCAATACAAAAAGCCTTTATAGATGCTTTAGCTCAGCAGCGGGCTGCACTAGAAGCCCAGTATCAGCGATTAATAGAAATACTCCGCAAAGAACTCCGCAACGTTAATATACTTATAATAGAGACCCTGATAGTAACACCTATAAACAAAATTAAGATAACCGTATGCAAACCTAGCCTATTAAATGTAAACCCTAAACTAGTAATGGTAGCTTAACCCGTACCTATAATAAACCTAGTACCTACTATAAAATTAGAAAAGCTTCCTAACCCTCTAATATTTAATAGAAATTAAAATAACCTATATCCCTTTGTAACTAAGCTCTGCCTTAAACTCTTAACAAACTATAAGCAATACCCTACTAAAGCTAGCAAGATTAGCTATAGGATGTCTTAATTAAGCAAAGACGCTACACAAACTATAGACCCATTCTTCTATAATAGCACCTTCGTTAATTTTAAAATCTTTATCTCTTTATTAGAACGAACGTATGATAACACTAGCTGTGAATATACTACTGTTACTAAACTTAAAAACCTATGATAACGGAATTAAGACTTTACTAGCTTCTTTTTGGAATTTTTAGGCCTTATTAGCGAACTAGATTGGAATAAAGCCGCTAAAGTTACTGCTCTTCAACAAGCTATTTTAGATAAAATTAGAGCATAGTTAGTAGGTAGGGAACTGCCAAAGAACCTACCTAAATTTGCTATAATGTGTTAACAAATTAATAAGGACCTTTAATATAATAAATAAACTTATTCTCTAAAGCTAACCACGCCTCGCGTTTAAGACTCTATGAAACCGATATATACCCTAAAGCGCGACCCTTTTCCGAAACCTACGCACGACCCTATAGACCTTGACGCCACTCGATTCTACGCACCCTTAGGAACCAATAAACAAAGGACTTAAGCCATAAATAGAGAATGCTTTGGATGTGGTAGAAAAGGATATATCTAAAGGAATTACCGAACTTACCCTTTTAAAAAAGTCCGCCGTAGTTCCTCCTGGTCTTTAAATCGCACCCACTCCTTAAATCGCACTTATTCTTTAAGCCGTACTTACTCCTTAACTTATACTTGTTCCACAAATTATACCTAGTTATTATAAAGTATCTTACGCTTAGCTAACTCGGAAAACGAATCGTCCTAGGGCTAAGTCGCGCCTTAGGACAAGAAGTGGAAGAGCATAAGTGTCTAGGCTCTTCTAGCGCTAATATATAACACGACTCCCTTAATATACTTAGCAAAATTTAAATACTTGGAAAATAGAAGGAGGTACAAATCCTTATAGACAGCGGAGCTACTAGTATAGGCTTTATTAATATAAACTACGCAAAAACCTAACGCCTAAATTTAAAGAAACTCAATAAGCCCTAAGGCCTATAAGGCTTTAACGGCAAACCCTTAATACATAGCAAATTAACGCACTACGCTCTTATAAAAACGCGGATAGGCAAACACCTCAAATACATTTCCCTATTTATAACACCCCTAAAGCAATATAAGATAATACTTGGACATAGATAGCTAAAACGGCACAACCCTTTAATTAGCTAGGTTAAAGAAATACTAAAATTCCGCACAACCTATTACTAAAGTTATTATTTAAAATACCACCTGCCCTACAAACATATACAAGACTATTTGAATTTAATATAATACAAATTACCCTTACCACAAACCTTGAACCAACATGACAAAACTATAACTGCTAATCGCAGTAAAGAATGCGAAGATGATATATTAAAACCCCTTAAAATTCATATAATATAAGCCGCACCTTTTATTTCGTTAGCAAGAAAACGAGACCACGAAATCTTCGCTATAACAATAGAAGACATTAAGAAGGCGCTAGAACTAAAGTAGTATATTAACCCTTAACCTCTTGTACCCAAGGAGTACCATAATCTAATTAATGAGTTTAAAAAACAATTCGCAGACCAGCTGCCCCCGCATTGGGATAAACACAATTTTAAGATAGAACTTAAACCTAGTACAACACCAAAGTTTGGTCCGCTATATGGTATGTCATTGTGACGGCTCGAACCATTGAACAAATGTCTTAACGAAGACTTGAACAAATGCTTCCAAGATGAAGCGAACGAATGCTGTATTACGAAGATATCAAGGTGAGGAGTAAGAGAAGTGGTAAGGCCACGTCTAAATACACAAGCCAAGCCCTAAGCGAACCCCTGACTAGGTGACGCGCCCCAGCGCCGTCACAGTCATAAGAAGAACTGCTTATGATATAACAATACCTCAACGAGCATCTAGAAAAAGGATTTATTTACCCTAGTTAATCTCTATTCGCCTTACCCATATTATTCGTTAAAAAGCTAGGAGGAGGCTTAAGATTTTATATCAATTACCAAGCCCTAAACGCAATCACGATTTAAAACTAATATTTAATCCCCTTGATCCAAGAGACGCTTAACCGCCTAGCAAAGGCACAATATTTTACAAAGCTTGATATAGTCGCTGCCTTTAATCGAATTCGCATCTAAGAAGGAGATAAAAAGTACACAGCCTTTTGTATATAATAGGGACTCTTTAAATACCTAGTAATGCCGTTTGGTGTAAAGAACGGTCCTAGTACGTTTTAGCAATACGTTAACAATATGCTCCGTAAATTCCTTAATGTATTTATTACTGTGTATATCAACAATATCCTAATCTACTTATCTTCGCTTTTTGAGCATCAAAAACACGTCTAAATGGTCCTTAAATGTTTGCGAGATGCGGGTTTACAATGCGATATTAAGAAATACAAGTTCTATGTGTCCGAAGTCACGTACCTAGGCCTGATTATATCCCGCAACGGAATTAAAATGGACCCTAAAAAGGTCGCTGTGATTATAAACTGGGGAAGCCCTAGTAATGTATAAAACATTTAAGAATTCCTAGGATTTGCAAATTTCTACTACTAATTTATTAACTAGTTCTTAAAAATTACCTAACCATTAGTAAACCTAACAAGAAAGAATATAAAATTTAAATGAACTGCTAGATATAAACAAGCTTTTAATAACTTAAAATAATACTTTATAACCACTCTGATTTTTGCCCACTTTGACCCTAACCTTAAATGTATTGTTGAAATAGACTCGTCTAATTATGCCCTAGGGGGGGTGTTATCGCAATACAATAAGGACGGTGAGCTACGTCTAGTAGCCTTTCTCTCTCAAAAGCTCGCCCCTGCCGAATCAAACTATGAGATATACGATAAGGAACTACTTGCAATTATTAGATGCTTTAAACAATAGCATTTAGAACTTAAAGGATTATTGTTTCCGATACGCGTGTTAACGGACCACAAAAACCTGCAGTACTTTATAACTATAAAGCAGTTAACGTAGCGCCAAATTCGTTGGGCCGAATACCTTTTATAATTTAACTTTAAGATTACGTACTAACTAGGCAAACTCAATTAGAAGCCTAATACATTAATATAATAATTACAAGATTTACCTGTAAACGCCTTAAATAAATAGATTACAAATTAATTACGGATCTTATTGCCCCCTAAATACTTTAAGAAACTACGTCCTATATTTCTAGATATGGAACTTAACAGAAACGAATTAGAAATTGATAAATAGGAAATAGAAATTAATAAGCTAATAGAATACGAATATAAGAACAATATATAGATAGCAGATGTAATAAAAGCGATTTAAATAGGAAAACAATAGTATAAAGATATTACACTCGCTAAATGCGAAATTCGTAATAATTGACTATACTATTAATAGAAGATGGTAGTTCCGAATTCCAAACCCTTATAATTTAAGATACTCGAATTTATATATGATTCCCCTGTAGCAGGATATCCTGGCCGTGTAAAGACTTATAAGATTATTTAACGAGTATGCTACTGGCCTATAATATATAACTATGTACGAAAATACGTTCGAGCCTATGAAACGTGCGTGCGTGGGAAGACCTCTTATGTAAAGAAGTAAGGAGTACTTTAACCGTTGCCAATTCCAATGCAAAGATAGCGAGATATCTTAATTGACTTTGTAGTTAACTTGCCTAATAGTAATAGGTTTATGAATATTATAGTAGTTGTTAACCGTTTTATAAAAATGCGATATATAATTCCTATGGACTTAATTAATGCGATATTAGTAGCTAAATGTTTTATTAAGCACGTCTTTAAGCTACACAGACTTCCTAATTTAATAATATCTAACTATAGAAGCCAGTTTGTTTCAGACTTCTAATAAGCTCTATATAAACAATTAAGCATTTAAATATAACTTTTGACTATATTTTATCCAAAGACAGATGGTTAAACCAAAATTGTAAACGCGATTATAGAATAATACCTATAAATATACTACTCCTACCTGTAAGATAACTGGGAAAAATGGCTGCCTTTAGCTAAGTTTACTGCGAATAATATAATAAACGTATTAATAGGTATAACGCCGTTCTACGCGACCTACGGATAAGACCCCCGACTTGGATTTAAACCACAACCCAAAATTAACATAATAGGACCCATAATTAAACGGATTTAGTTAATTAACACACACAACTTTGCTAATTAAATAAAGCAGTTAACGGAACTATTATGAAGTGAATTAACGTATGCTTAAACGGTACAGGAATGGCATGTAAATAAAGGACGAGCCCCCATATGGGACTTTAAGGAAGGTAACATAGTTTACCTAAATACACGAAACCTAAAGACTTAACGGCCCTTAAAGAAACTTAATTGGAAGTTTACGGACCTATACCAAATTAAGAAGAAATTAAGCCCGTATGCTTATAAGCTCAAACTGCTAACTGAGATGAAAATATATCTAATATTTTATGTAAGCTTGCTATAACCCTTAAAAGACGAATCTATAACTTGCGAAGTGCCGCCGCCACCTCCCATAATTATTAATAATGGTAACGGTTCTTACTTTATTAACTTAATTAACGATATGCGATAGAAAATATAATCTAAATAATTTAAACTTCTTATTAAGTGGAAAGGATACGAAACACGAACCTAGGAGCTCTATAAGCAAGTTAAGACCAATGCGCCTTCCCTAGTAAAAGAATTCTATAAGGACCATCCTTTACGGCCTACTCTAGCTGGATGGATATAATATAAAGGCAAACAACTACTACCTAATACGAATACACAAAACATAATAGCAGGAAACTTGAAATTAAAAAGAGCTTAAAGAATACCATGACGCTTATAACACGGTTATATAACGTGTAAGATATTAAGGAACTTTAACTAGCGATTAAAGTTATCTAATTGGTTAGATTTGCCTTGCCAAGACCTACTATAAAGATATTAGTTCGGCTTACCGCCTTTACTAAACCAATAGCAATTTTCTATCCCGGGGATGGAAAATCCTAATTGGTCCATTTAACAATTAAAACTGGCAAAACTCTACACCGCCACCCAACATAAAATACGATATAATAAAATTGTATTATTTTGGACCTTCGGCCAAAGGGGGGGTACTATAACGGGACTAGCCTAGTTACAGTAGGAATGTCTTGGTAAAACACTTAATAGATAGAACTTAAAGCTTTAACCGAATTCTACCGAATTCTGCCAGCTTAATTAACTTCTGCTAAGTTCTGCCAGATTAATCAAATACTACCAAAGTCCGTCCGCGTGTGTATGTGCGCACGCATCGACCAAGACCCCTAAACTATTTAATTGCAAGATTCTCTCGTTATTCCTTTCTCTTCTTTACGCAACGTCTTGTTCCTAGCAAGAGCTATATACC
>Ga0307507_10003048_pt1 | contig 33514 bp, 38 predicted proteins | sample 7_EM_MG_FD_207223 | JGI IMG/M metagenome (GOLD analysis project Ga0307507, IMG submission 207223) | Populus trichocarpa ectomycorrhiza microbial communities from riparian zone in the Pacific Northwest, United States - 7_EM | ecosystem: Host-associated > Plants > Roots > Unclassified | place...
TTTATTCTCCTTAATCTCCTCTATATCTCCGCGGTTTTTTTAAATTATTTACACAAGTATTGGGTTGGTTATACTCATTTGAAAATACCCCAAAATGAGGTTCACGCTTATCCCTTGATGCACTATACATGTCGACTAGGAATTAGTTATAGGAGCTTAGCGACACCAGGCTCTACCAATCAGTCCAATCCGAAGACCAGACTACGAGCTCTCTTTCGTATCTTCATTCAAGTCAGATAACCGTAGAATCCATTTTTTGCTCCCTCTTGATTTCGTCCTCTCTTTCCTTCCCCTCTAGAGCACATCATTACCAAAACATCCCCTCTTCCCGCTTCCACTCCGCTCTTATTAATACAATAGTCCAGCAATCTGGAGAGCTGCACTCTCCTTCAGTCTGTTCTGTTATTTCACGAATCCGATCTGTCTTCCTTTACAAACCTCCCCCCCCACTAATATTTTCTTCAATTAAATGCCCTCCTCTAATATTCTCCCCACTCTTTCTCCCCATTTCTACCTGTTACGAACTTGCTAACCGCCCTCCAATTCTGCTAATAATAAAGCCCTGCGTTTAGTGATATCTGCTACTTTTTTTTGCTTCTCGGATTTCCTCCCCCAGTCAAGTCCGCTGGAACGCCTGTTGCGCTGTTGACACAAGGCGGACCTGACGTGACGCAAGCGGGCGGAAAAAACTTTCTGGAATCGTGAATACACTGGTACATTGTCTCTTTTTATCTACGGCTCCATCGTGCGGCTTTATGATAAGAGAGGTTTCTGACTTTGTGCTCAGAAAGAGTGTTCGTCATTCGTTGCGACTAGGATCACAAAAACAAGAAGCTATCAACAACACCCTCTCCAATAATGAAAATCAAGAAGACTGCTACGGCCAAGCATGAGGCCACTCTCGTGTGTTATCCCTTCCCTTATCTGCTTTGTCTCTTTCTTTCTTTGCACTTCAATTCTGCCTTTAGATATCCTGTTGCGTGCCAGGTGATGGTTCGTGACGTTGGGCTAATACCGTGATCTCCTGCCTTAGTCTCCCTTTCTCAGGTCAGTCATTACCACCGCTACATCAATCCCTATACCAGAGCTTTTACCATTCCTTTCCAAGTTTCCCGTCCCTTGGCTGTTCCTTCGTGGCGACCTGTATCACTGGATAGCCTTACCGAATCCATTCAACTCTATTTTAGAGTAGCAGGTACAAAAGTATAAGCTCAAAGAAGGGCTATAGACAATATTATGGGAACGCCAAGATAAAGAATTGGTCATTGGGATTTTGAAGTTTAGTAGGATGCTCGTCGAGAGCTCTGGGAATCGGGGTCTCTATGGCAGCAGTGGGGTGCCTCCTATTTAAGATTTACCGTTTGTTTGGATATCGACACTGACTTTTCGTAGTTTATAAATGACCTACTTAACAGAACCTGCCTGCATGTTTTAGAAGCGTCTTTACGTTTAGATTCTTGCCTTGCTCAAAGATACCATACCTCTCGAACCCGTGGCGCTAGCCAGTCCACTAATGCCGCTTGCCTCGCATTGCAATATCAATCTTGAGAGGGTTAACAAAATTCGGTGGTGGGATATGCAGCGTATAAAGGGGGAAGCGTATAAAGAGCTGGGAAAAATATATAGAAGAGAGACTTTGTTATTTAGTGACCTACTCTCTCTACATTGCGGTCAGAGAGGACCCTTTAAATACATGAATTGATGTCTGTCCTTCCAGATTATCTTGAATATAGTCGCATCATCTTTCATACTTTCTCATGCCATTTCCTCTGCTACCCCGCTTTCCCTTCTTCATTGCCCCGCTTTGCCCCTCTTCATTGCCCCGCTTTGCCCTCTGAGCTACCCCGCTTCCTCTTCTATGATACCCCGCTTTCCCCTCATCTCGTTGCCTTCACCGAGTGTCGAATTCCGGTGAATCCTCCGGAGGACTTCTAGTATGGTCTAAGTGGGGGAACGGTAAGGGTAAGGGACGGGTCCGGGGAGCTCCGATGATTTTCAACAAGGGTCTCAAAACCCGCTACTCCATTTCTTAAGAGCATAGCGGTTACTGGGGAGGTGCTTATGTTAGCTATTATGTTAGGTCCGCTAAGCAGAAATCAGTGACTCTTTCAGGACCAGGAGCTGGCTTTGTCTCCGAGGAGCCCGCCACACCTACCCCAGCTCGAAGGACCTCATTGCATCACGGCCATTAGACACCCAGATCTGTCCACAATAAGAGACCGTCTACAGATGACGCTAAAACCGATTCATCTGACCCCGCCGTCACGGGGGGTATGCAAACGTTAGAAATCCCGTATGGCCAAATCAAAGCTGTGTCAAGCCTCGAAGGTATACTTAAATCGACCTTACCTGAGATTCCTGTCGACACCCATTACGACTTGTTACATCGCCATCGTGTTGCTTCGGCGCTCGCTGGGAGAGCGGAATCGAGAAGACAAATTTTAGGGATCCGGATCCTGGCACTAACAAATCTTGCCTACGTCTATTCTGAACACCAGTTCACAACCAAGATACTACAACCAGACCAGGATGGCCCTTGAAGATTCCAATTAGTATATCAACTCGCAGAGTTGGTTCATAGCGGTAATATAAAAGGGGTATCGGGGAGTTGGAAAGAGATTCCGAGATAGCTTCAAACATTAGTGCTAGGGGGTTTGGAAGCTCTGGCGAGGCACAAGAGCAAGACGGCAGATATCTGTGCTGCGCTAAGTGTTAATGTCAACCATGGGGTGTTGCTCTACGTTGTTCGAAAACCTGTGGAACAGTTGGCTGTTACTGGTTTGCTGATCTCATAATCTCTAGCGTTTTTGGCCTTCCACGGATACCCGATCGCAATACTTATTTCCATTCTAGTTCACATATTTTACAATCACTGCCAAGGAAACCTACCTCCGTCGCCCAACTGGTCTAACCCCAACAGCCCTCCCGAGTGGATTACCGCCCCGCCCGGTTGGATAAGCACTCCTCCCCCGTGGATATATTCCCCTCCCTCATGGCTTACCACTCCTCCCTCGTGGACAAATACCCCTCCCACATGGCTCACCACTCCCCCGTGGTTGATTACCCCCCCCACATGGCTCACCACTGCTCCGCCGTGGGCAAATACCGTCCCTTGGTGGTTGAATTATCCACCATACTGGTATAACAGCGCCCCCCAATGGTATAGTGCTCCACCGAGTCACGTATCCCCTGATTTTGCGGTCATAAAATGCTCCCCCCAGGTCATTCAATGTCCCTCTACCATCCAATGTACCACCCTTACAGTGCAATGCCTCCCCGCAGGGCAAGACTTGCCCCCTCCCCTCCTCGAACCAAGATCCCCCCTCACGCTTGGAAGCCGAAGATCCCCCCCTCTCTCCATCTCAACACCCATCCCCCCATGAAGGATGAACACAAATATGACAAGGAGGCTGAGGAGTGGCGGGAAGCTTTGTTTACCTTGGTGGGCTATCTACCAACCACTGCGCATGCTGGATCTTTGCTCATATCTGCTGGTCTTATTCCCATCCTGGTGGAGCACTTGCAACTACGTACCAAAAAGGCCCTTCGGAACATCTCAAAGGCTGTTAGTTTTCTTGACTCGCTAATCTACAATGTCCAGAACGCCTTCCAGGCTCTGGCTAGTGCAAAAGGCTTGGATGTTGGAGTAGATCTCGTTTCGGATGAGGTGAAGCCGGGTTTAGAGGAAGCCGGGTCTGGGAAAGGAATCCCCGATGAATATAAGAGCTCGTCGACCGATTTCAAAATTGTGCTCTATCGCCAACAGACCCCCAAGACGCCCCTCAAGTTTATGCAGCATATTATGGCCCAATCTGGAGGCAATGCAGATAGGTTACTGAGAAATCCAATTGATAGCCCGAAATTGCTCAGCGCTTGAAATTAGTGGTTGAGAATGGAGTCATATGGGGAGGTAATATCTGGGGTACAGTTGTTGACATATTTAGTGCCTTCATCCATAACGAGCCTACTAGTTGTGCTGTTATTCACGAGGCTGGCTTAAGTCACGCATTACTGGAGACTGTCACGGGAAGATCTGGTTTGGTTGAGGAAGAAGCAAAGAGGAAGAAGGACGAAGGAGATCGGGGGGTCGTAGTAGACAATGCGAGTACGGCAGCTGCTACGGACGTGGGCGATGAATCTATGGAGGAATGCTCTACTCCTAGCGCGTCTAATGACAAAGGAAAGGACAAGGAAGATGAATCGTTAGAGGACTGGAAGGAGGACCTACCACCGAGACTCCATACTCCTGCCGCAGGTGTCATGCATTCGATGGATTCGATTGGGTCAATACCAACGGCGTTTGGGGCAATCTGTCTCAATGCACCGAGTTTGGCGTTATTCCAAACTTCAGGGGGGTTGGAGACTTTCTTCGAGATGTTTGGGAGCACTGCTTCAGAATACCATCCCAGATACTTGGAACGAAGCTACCAGAGTTAAGGCTCTGCAGGAGCAGCGGCCGCTTGTATCGAGGAAGAAGCTGTTCCTGCTGTTGTCGCCACCTCAGCCGAGAGCAGTGTTCGCAACGGGGCAGTCCGTCCGTCCTGAGCCAGGACGAGGACGGACGGCAGTTTGTCGTCCCGTCCGGTCATTTTCGAAAGTTGCCCGACAAGTAAGAATCAAAGACGAGGACGGACGGCATTCTGTCGTCCCGTCCGGTCTTTTCTGGAACTTGCCCCACACATCCGAGTGAAGGACCGTCCCCCACCGTCCCCGGCCGTCTTCCGTTGTTTTCCGCTGTTTTCCGCCGTCCCTCACCACCCCCCGCCGTCCCCTACCGTCCCCTACCGGAATATGTCTTAGATCGTGGGGCTTGCCGTCCTTCCTAATGACGGCCGTCCTGGAAATTCAAGGACGAGGACGGACGGCATCTTGTCGTCCCGTCCAGTCATTTTCTCAAGTTGCCCGACAAGCAGGAATGAAAGACGAGGACGGACTACGTTTTGCCGTCCCGTCCCGTCCCGGGCTCTTGGCAGTCCCCCCGCCGGGCCCTACGGGAGCCCCGGACGGCTGCGAACACTGGCCGAGAGCCAGGTTCACAGCCCGAGGTCACAAGATGAATAGAAAGAAGCCGAGAAAGCCGTGGTAGAGAGAGAGGGTAAGTGGTTCCGAAATGTTAAGACAATAAGGTTTCTCATCAGTCAGATCCCTTCAAGTATCACTCCATTTTTGGAAGGTAAGCCTCTGGCACGCATGCTCCTAGTCATGAAATTGTACTAACTCGGTGTTCATAGGTCTTGACAGAAGCCTCATGTCCAGGAGGAGCACCGATTTACTCCATAAACAGCATGCTTTCAAAATTGCCGAGGCCATTTCTGAGTCCATGTATGATCATTTGACATGGAAGACACTAGGCACTGCTGAAATACCCCTGATATTCCGGAAACTCTCGAGAGGCTTGACGCTGCTGAGACTCCCGATACTGCAGAACCCGTCGGCAGTCCTAATACTCTCGAAATTGTCGTGACTCCCGATATTTCCGAGAGTCAAGGGGCATTTTCCTTTCGGAACCCCAGAACTGAAACCAACCCCCCATCCTATCAAGAGATGATGGCTAAGACAAACGAAAGCACCAAGACCGCCGATATTTCGGAAACTCTCGAGAGGCCTGACGCTGCTGAGACTCTCGATACTACTGAAACCGTGGCCAGTGCTAATGCTGCCGAAATTCGCGCGACCCCCGAGACGTCCTAGAGTCACGGAGCATTTTCCGCTCAGAACCCCAGAACTGAAACCAACCTCCAGTCCCAGGAAGAAACGATGCCTAAGACCAACGAAAGCACCAACACCGCCATTATTCCGGAAACTCTACCGAGTGCTAAGGTTTCTATGACTCTCGATACTACAGAAACGCTCGATAGTCCTGATGCTCCCGAAATTCTCATGACTCCTGAGACTTCTAACCCTCACAAGACACTCAAGATCCCAGAGTCTCCCAAAACCACACAGGACCCCCGCGACCCCAAAAACCTAGAGACCCTCGGTCATGTTAATACTGCCACCGAATGGCTCAATTCACAAGGGGTTAAGACTCCTCAGCGTGGCAGCCAAATATCTGCTTCCAGTTCTCGCCCCATAACAGCTGAATCTCATTCTACCGATGAAGAGGGAGCCGATATCGATGGGGCTAGGCAGGAACCTATCGTCCCAGTGCAGTCAGAAGAGGCGGTTGAAAGAGGCGCAGCGGCTGCTGAACAAATTCTGCCTCCCCCAGCACCACCTGCGTCCGCTGTCGATACCGGGGTTCCTCCGGCTAATGATAGTGTGGTTGCAATGATCATTGACGAATCCGATATCCAGCCCATACCTCCGTCTAGCGAGCCCCAAGCTAGTGAATCCGCTGAAATTCCCCCGTCTGCCGTTGAAAAGGGCAAGGCCAAAGAGGATGAAAAGGTTGAATCGCCGCAAGTTATAACAATACAGGAGCTGGACGAACTCAGATCTGCCATCTGCGAGAGCCTTATTAATCGCTCTTTAGATGTTCTCCGTGTCCATTCAACTGTCACCTTTGAGCTCTCGTCCCTCCTCACTAGCACCTTTGGTAAGGTTTCAGACTCGTCAGATGTCAGGAAGGAGGTGCCTCAACAATATTGCAATCATTGATGTCACTACAGGCGGATCTTCGGCCTTGTGCCAAAACTATAAGGTCAACTTCTCACCTCCTCGGGCTTGTCCTTCAGAACCAAGACTTCTTTGACGCTTGTTTAGAGGACCCCAAAGACCAAATTCCAGCCCTCATTGAATTTATCAAAATGAATAATGGAGAGCCCGCTCCATGGATCGCAAGTATCTTATTGGTCGTTGAGAAAGTCTTGTCAGCCCAACCCAAGCGAGTTACTTTTACGTCGCCGCTTAGTGATCAAGAGCTAGAAAATAGCGCCGAGTTGAATTCGTATAAGATTTGTGATGTCGATCAGTCTACACTTTTCGGGGCTGCTATGGGCGTGGCTTCGGTTATCAGCAAAGATGGGGTTTTACCTTTGGCTGTGGCTCATGTTCTGGTGCTACTCACTCGGAAGCGGGAGCTCGCAATTCGAATGGCCAAAGTGGATAATTTGCGGTGTCTATTCCATATGCTACGTTGCCAAGCTAACCTAAGAGCAGAGCGTATCCAAGCGTCTATAATACTTGTCCTTCGGCATATTATTAAAGACCAAGAGGTGCTCAAAGCAATCATGAGGAATGAGATCCGCACATGGTTCCAGTCGCGTGGTCCCGTCAAATTGATACCCAGTCTTTTGTCCAGCATGGTCATCACGTCCTGAGACACCCGGACGCATTTTTTGAGTTTGTTAACGTGCTCTGCAAATTGACAAGATACGACCCCTACCTAAGAAGTCAGCAAATTGCCATCAAGGAAACAGAACGCCCTAAACCTGAAACTGAATCGAAGCCAGAAGCTGGATCTGACCCGGCAATGGAGACTGAAGAGCCGGCTAAAGAAACTGAAGATAAGAATAGTCGATAAGAAAAGCCCGTGGCCGAAGTCAAACCGCTTGGACTAGCAAACCCAGACGGGGTAATTCATTTCCTGCTTAGTTAACTTCTCGCCAAGGATGCAATAGATAATCCTCTCCCTTCAAATCCTCAGAAAGAGGATATTGCATTAGTGTCAATAGATGTCCAAATGGAGCAAGGAGAGTCTAAGGGGAAATCCACTAAAGCATAGCAAGCAAACTCGTTCTCTAAACTAGAGAAACCAGAGGTTAAAGCGGAGCAACATCATAAATTCATTTACCGATGCTTCATCTTGCAAGCTTTAACTGAATTGTTATTTTGTTATAACCGCGGAAAGATAGAGTTCATCGGCTTCTCCCGCAAAGCGGCACCGCGGGAACGATTACACCATCGAAACCAAGATCTGCAGTCCTTAATTACCTGCTTAACGATATTATTCCTTTAGGCACTTTGATACATACAGAAGATATTGCACACAAGAAGCAAGCGACAACATCATAATGGGCAATCTTGGCTATTGTGTCCTTATTAGCCTAGACTGAGGAGTCTTTAAGCGCTGAAGATGGATTCAAATTTTCTCTTTGTCAGAAAGTTCATCCTTGAGAGCGCGCTCAAGGCTTTTAAGGATGCTTCTTCCTCTCTGGAACCACTAGATGCGAAGTGGTGGGGATGATGAGCGTTACCAACCTTTTTCCCAGAATGCTGTCTGGGCTGCCTAATCACAACAATTCACCGGGCAGTGCTCCATCTAGAAAATGTCAGCAACAAATTGCTCGGATCATGTTTGAAAAGGGCTCCATTGCTACCTTGGCTGGATCCCTTGCTGACATCGACTTGAATTTCCCCTCGGCGCGAAGCGTCATCAAATACATTCTCAGACCACTCAGAGTATTATCAAAGACGGCCATCGAGACAAATGAGATTTCCAGCATATCGACTCCTGGAGCCACTGACGAAGACGAGATACCGAGGGCTACTTCTATCTCAGGCATCGGGGATATGCGGGAGGATACTCCAGATCTTTATCGAACTTGACCTTCGGAATGTTTGAGGGTGACTACGATGACGAGATGCATGATGACGAGGTGGAAATGGAGGAGGAAATGGAAGATGAGGGTGATAGTGAAATTAGCGACGAGGAAGATGAGGAAGGGGAGGGCATGGACGTAAGTGACTGTTTTCCATTGGCGCACACTTGGATAGGAGCTAATAGCATATAGGTTGAAATCGTCGTTGAAGTAGAAAAAGAGAGTGAGGATGATGACGTCGAAGACGATGACGAGGACCCAGACGATATGGACGATGAAGTCGAAATTTTAGATGAAATAGCCTAAGATCAAGTTCATTACGGGAGTGGCGGTGAAGAATATTGGCAATCAGAAGGCAGTGAGTGAGGGTGAGGAGGCCAGGGTGATGAAATACTGCCCGACAATGATATTGAAGCGATTGTTCGCCCTCCTGGGGGGTCTGATGGGGCGCCGGAACCTGGCTGCGGGGGTCGGGATGGTGGATCCATCGAACATGCTGAGGAAGATGATGAGGACGCAATGATTCAAAAGGATTATGAAGATGATGAAGGTGCATTCTCGGCCGTCCCCTGGGGTTGGGCCGGTGAAACAGGAGAAGCTCCAATGATTGCTCGTACTCATCCTCGTGGCCATGCTGGATGGTATCCACTTGGGCCTCCTGAGTCTCCAGTATTCACTAAGGCCTTAGTTCCCCCTGTTCATTAAGAACTTGCAGCTAATATCTACAGTGTCAAGCGCAGCACGCCCTCGTGACTACATAGGGGGAGCCGTAGAATGGCTATTGAGAAATCAGGGATAAGTTCTCCAGTCGGTGGGCAGATATAGTTCTATAAACCCCTCCCTTGCTGACCCCTCCTAGTTATCTCAGCGCCCTTCTAAACTGATGAGATATATTGACATCCACGCCAAATGCTCCCCACCCAACGAAATCTCTATTCCGCAGTATCACTCTGTTGCGCTGCTAAACCTCGCTCTCAGTTCGCTCCTTCTAGCTCTCCTTTTTGTGCTTCTTGTGTGCATTACTAGTATCCCTTTAGATCTACCTACTAATCCTAGAGTATCACCAATTTCCCAAAGCCAATGAAATGTGTAACTATTTAACTAGCTAAAAGAAATAGGAGAACGGCAAAGAGAAATGCTATGAGAAAACTAAAGTAAGGAAAGACATGCCAGGTGATTCTCTCCCGCCATTTGTTGTGAGAAGTATTCCACTGGCGGACTCGTCGTCTCTGGTTTCTGCTCTCTTGGGAAAGGTATAACTCCATGTTGTACAACCATCTTAGGAATGCCCGCCCTAGCGGTTCTAGTAACACCACAAAGTTGAGGTAACCTGTAATTGTTTGTAATTCGAGTAATGACAGGGATTTCTTCTTCATAGCATTGCGAACTATAATCCGTGCTTTCTCCACCTTTTTCATAGGTAGTCAGAGAACCATCCGCTCAGTGTCCAGCGCCACTCCTCTGAAACTTGCGACATTGCCCTCCTCGTTCTTGGCTAGTTTGATCCAGAGTCGCAATTCCTCACACACCTTGGAAAATATTCCCGTATCATCGCTCAGGCTCTGAGATGCCGGGAGTAGGATTAGGAAATTATCAAGATAGTGAATCAGCTCTCCGCCCCGGCCTTCCTGTGCCAGCTACTGCTCCAGGATCCAGTGAAATACCTCGGCAAACCGGTTAACTAAGTAGGGTGCCATGCGGTGGTCCAAGGGGAGCAATCTTTCGGCATAGTGCTTATTGTCCAAGCAGAATCCCAAGACCGGAGCATCAAGGGGTGATACTGGGATGTGCCGAAAAGGCACTCTCCCAATCTCTCTTCACCAACAGACAGTGTTGCCCACGCTTTTGGATTGCCTGGATAGCGTCATCTAGTGTACTGTAGGCTAGAGCACCATAGTCTACTGGGATACCAAGGTTTATTGAACTCGAGTTCTCAGGTGGGTTGGAGAGGTGATGAATGCGGCGCTTTGTACCATCCGCTTTATCTATCAGACCGAGTGGTGATGCAGGGTAGTATGTAGCAAGAGTTTCCCGGTCATTATAACATTCCAAGCGCACCTTTTGGAATTCCGCTTGTCTATCCTACTCATAAGATGCGGATCTTCCCTGGCGGTACCGAGGTTCAGTTGAATTCTGATTGCTGTCTGGTACCCTTCATAACCGATTCTTGCTCCGAATTGGCATATACCAACAATTGCTCTAATGACCTCCGCATTGGGGTACTTGCAAGCAAGTTCCTCCCACCTGGTGTGTTTCAGCCGGCCTGCTGCCATGGGGATTTGATGGGGGGTGAAGAGGAGTATTTAAGCTAGCATGATGTTGGCTAACAAGCATGTGCGGAGGAATCTGATTGGGAAAGATTGGTAAATTATAATCTATTGAGATAATGGTAGGTATTGGTCGGTGAGGTCCTGACTGGAGAGGAAGTGATTGGCCATTATTGCCAAGTGGGCAGTAGGATACCTGGTGGCTGCTGCCACACAATATGCAGATATACAGGTAGCGGCAGTGCATTGCTCGACATTTCTGGTAGTTCCAGTTACGACAGGCTTGTCCGTTTGGGGGTAATACTCCCGTCCTGACCATTGCTGTCCTTGGGGGGGGGGGCCCGGGTTGTCTGGCTGAACGATATTCGCTGTTCTGGCCCGGTGTAGGAGGTGAAGGATCCTCTTCCTGGGTAGGTGTATGCCTGTCGTGGGAAAGGTTAATGAGTTGGCAGCTCGTGTGTTCCGCTTAGTACTAAAGGTGCTGTTTATAGCCAGGTGGCCAGGCTGCTCGTGGTATGTGGTGGGCGAAAAGTCATGAAGCGAGTAGCTCACTGTCCAACTGGCGCGATTTGATTCTCTGGTATATGTTCTTCCCGGCTGCAACCCTTTTCCGGTGAAATTGCAAATGGTAGGATCTCACACCCTCCCACGTATACCTTTCCAGCAGGTCATACAAATCCATGTTGTATTTTGCCAATCCTGCTGCCAGTTCCCCTTGTAATGCGTTTGGGGCTAACTTAATCAGCATTCTACTGTATGCGGACAAGGCTTTCAAAAAGCTGGGCATAGTGTATTCCCCCTCCTTTCCGTCTCGTTCTGCTTGTTCAAATTCAACTTCTCCGATATTTATTGTCCACTGACACTCGGCACATTCTTTTTCGGTGGCTACTAGGCGCTAGATGTTTGTTGGCTTAAACCGGTTTTCAATTATTTGGATTAAAGTTGTTCGTTCGAACCCTGAGAACAAGATCTCCACCGATTCGCTAGTACCAAATGCGCTCTAACTTTCAATACCCATCAATGGTCCAGTGGGGTCATACGTACCCCGTACTCTGTCCTCCAGAACCACCTCCCGGTGCCTCTGCTCTTCCCTTCTAAGTTGACCCAGCTGGCTCTCTAGCTCCGCAAATCGTGTTAACCTTGGATTGCAAGTGTTGGCTGGCGGTGGTATTGTCTCGGCTCTGGCATTCTATGGAGGTATGGTGGTTGGCTTTGGTGGTTGTTATAGAGCTGTGTGCTGGGAGCTGAGACGGCGCACCACCCGGTAGACAATATCATCTTCATGTGATCTCAGAAGTTCACTCATATTGCTGAGGTTGATAGGCGAGTTGGGTGAGTGTAGGGACGGCAATGGGCTGTCTACTGGGATTGATGTAGCTGGGATAGCATGTGAGGTGGAGGCGGAGTTTGGGGTATTGAAGCCTTGTATGTGTAGTAAAGTATTGGTTGAAGGTGACTGGGTATACTCGGGTTCGCTGTGTTCTCTCTCCTCACTGTCACTGGATTTGGTTGCATTACCACTAATGGCTTCCTGTGACTCTTACTTGATAGGATGACCATACCCAGCTGGGGACTGTCGGCTGGTTGAAATTTTTCGAACACCACTGCGTGTTGCTCGACCGATTTCAGGGGTAGATTTTTCACCAACCGTTGAAACTCTTCGGCGTGGCATTGCATTTTGGATGGCTGGTTGAAGAACTGTAGTCCGGTGAGGAGGGATTGGGTGGGGCTTTTATAACGTGTTCTGGCAAGTCTAGTAAGAGGGAGGTAAATAAACAACGCAAGTGGTAGGAACAGGAAGCTAGGTCATCTTGTTATTCTTAGCAGAGAAAGGGGGACTTGTGGAGTATATGTATCCGGGGTCCACGGGCCCCTCATGGTGAGCGATCACCCCGCTCTGGCCAGGCAACCCGGAATACCTTACTTCGCTAGGCTCCGGAGCACAGATCGCTATCCCGATGGGGTTCGCCGTGCTTTTCAAATTGGCAATGGGTTGTACCAACCCCACATTATTGTTTCCTCTTTTTACTTCCAGAAGCATATAGTATAGTGCTTACAAAATGCCGCTTTTCACTCCATGATTCATGACTGTGTTTTCACTTTTATTTCCCCTTTCTCTTCCCGGTGACAATCTTTCTAGTTCCAATATCGTTATATATAATATTTCATGAGAATGGGCTTCATACGAGTAATGTATAATATACATGACTGGCCTATTAATGCTATAGCAATTTCCGCTCAAAGAGTGTTAATTTAACGGTTATAGTTACTCCTGTTCCCTTACTTCTTCTCTGTTTGCCTCTTGCATATATTCTGCACATTTTGGGAGGAAAAAAAGAAAGGTTTTGAACCTGAAGCGGCGGTTTCCTCTCGGTAGCTATCTCCTTTTCTTTTATTTTCTATATTGAGTATTTCCAATTGGATTGACTTTGGTGGACTTTGGAGCGTTTGGTGTTGCTTATTGGTAGTTGGAATGCGAGCAAATGATTGGCTGCTCACCCAGCTGGGCATACCCCCGCCGTAAGTTAACCTTTCATGCTTGCCGGCGTCCTAGATATTCCTCTTCCTTTCGAGGCACAGGGGTTAGAACTAGCCAAAAGAAAAACATTCATCAGTCGTTCTATTAGATCCCGAGATTCCTCCTTACCACAAGGTATAAGTAAAGTACTGCAAAAGGTAGAGCAGTATCCTAATGAAGGGAGATAAACGGTATTCTAATTAGAGGCCAAACGAGAAAAACAAAAAATTAGCCGCAAAAAAGAATAAGATATATAAATGTAAGTTTTTGGTGAGAAAGAATAGATATTAGTGCAGGGTCCTGGACTAGGCTATAGCGCCTAATATATTCTTCCCCCCAACCCAGAGGGACTTCCGGCCGCGCCTACCCCGCATACACAACACAGCAGTAACCCACAAAAACCCAATAATAGAAATACAACGCTTAATAAGGAGGGACTGATACTAGCGAGAAAATAGAAGAGAAAGATGAAAGAGGAAATAATCATCAAGGAGCTAACCAGCATCCAAAATAGGAAGGGTGTGGTTGGTCAAGAGGAAATCGGCGGGATAGGGGTATGTATCCTCCAAATTATCGCCTTTCATCATTTCATTCAACTTTTGTCTTCGGTCAAAGGGTGTGATAGCGAAACAAGGAGAAATCTACATGCCACGGTTAGTGAATATGAAGTCATTTACGGTGGGTAAGTTATGGATACACGTACATCCATTTCGGAGGTTCTTTCGGAAATAATTCTTAGGATATCGGCCCGTAATTCATCGGACACCGCATCAGGCGTCTATTTCTAACTTCTTCTCTGAGTATCTCTTTTTCTCATGACTGCTTGGGCTATGGGTACTATAGTTCCGGAGGCAAAATACCTTACAATTTTGGTCTCAATATGATGCCTCCTAGTAAGAAATATTCGCGTCTTAGGTGACACGATGCTTCGGAAGGCACTCATCCAAAGCGTCAATACAGATGAAAACCCACGGTAATGTAGCAATAGCCCGCTTCGGGACCTTCACCATATCCGGAGTTTGCAGATCTCGGCCGCCGAGATCCCATTCTGCCCTTCGAAAAGCCGTTCGCATGTCCTCTCGTACTTCTCTTCTCGGTACCAGCTATCTCGGTATAGCTCCAAAGATGTTGACAGCTGTCTGTTCCTGCTAGTCGCGAAAATGGCAGTAGAATCCCGTTACTGCAATCTCCTCCTTGCCAGCCTCATAACTAATATCGCTGGCCGTTAGCGATAATCCTTGCTTCTTTCAGAGGACGAGCCACTCACTCTAAGGATGTTTTTCCCACTCCTGGATTCTGTAGCAACCCAAGACAGCCATATGTGCTCCACCGTGACCACTTCTCCACTCCTGAAACTCATTTGTTATTAAAACTCAATTCCCCACACCACCGGGTCTGTTGGTACGCACATCTTGATGCCTTCTCCGTAGGTCCAGCTGCGACAGCCATTGCATCATTTCTAGGTTCACATCTGCTATGACTTTGTTCACATTGATGATATTATTACCACAATTCGTCATGTTATAACTATTGGAATTATGGTCGTTAATCGAGTGTGGATACGCTATCCCTTCGTTCGTATTCACGGAAGGAAGCTAGTGCTGCACTTAACTCGGCTGAATAAGGTGTTAGCTATAAGCAGAATGGTAACCGGGCAGGATTACAAAGAGATTTGGGGGGGGGAGTTAACTAGATTTGAATGTGAAGCACTAATTTATTTCGGTAATTGGGAGAGAATATACGCAGAATTTCTTGTTTACATCATGGCCATACTGAGTGATACTGATTTTGTTGTATTCTGAGCACTACACTACCTGCAGTGAGCAAGGTATTTCCTATCACAATCATGAAAATGAGGTAGTGCTACACATTTCAATAGCGTCTAATTCCTTATTTCTTTTGGGTTTAGTTCGCTCATTGAGTACTTCCTTTATGGCATGGTGTATTTCCTAGTGTGTTGCGAGAATTGTTAATCATGTTTCGCTCTCTGCGCTACGGCACGCTAATTTTCCGTGAATTTCGGCGTACGAACGAAGGGATAGTCCATAATGGCTAGTCCGAAGTATTGCGAGCTAAGGATATCAGGGGATTCATAGAATGCACCAACGCGGTTGAAAATGTAGGGATGCGGCTCTTGCGTTTAAAATTGGTATCCAACCAGCAACCATATCGGTACTCCACTATCCCGCAGGGTGAACACAAGTGAGAATGCAATCGCTGTCAATTTCAAAGAGGTCAGACTTCATCACACTACTAAGTTAGCGCAATGCGTGCAGAACCAATGGCCAACGGCAGAGAAGGTAGAAGCGAACATGTCTAAATATCAAAATATACCAGTGTTCCCAACCGTCCCGTCCGGACGCCAGGGCCCTGGCGTCCGTCTTTTTTAAAGACCGCAGGACTGTAGATTGACGGGTGGGCCCTGCAGTCTTTTTTGGAAACGGTAACTTCCGGTAGGTACCTACCGTCCTGAGTGAGGACGGGCGTTATCTGTAGGTTACCTACCTCCTGAGTAAGGATGTGCGTCCCTTGTAGGCCCTGGCTGTTGCCCGCATCCCCCCATCACTACCGTCTCGGCCCTGTCGTCACCCATATCGCCTAACCCATCGCCTATAGACTGCGTGGTCGCTCCACACCTCTGCCTCGGTGAATAAATACAGCCCCGAGAGACGAAGATTAACCATTTTGAGAAATCCTAGCGATAAAGCAGAGTCCGAAATTTGATACATAATAGTAGAGCCAAAGCTACTCTACATTAGAATAAAAATGTTTCCCATCTTAATAACACTTACCTAATGCTCATGAAATTCTAAAATGAAACATAAACTAAGACACCTATAGGGCCCGGCCGTCCGTCCCGTACAAAGGTCTCAAACTTGGCGTCCGTCCCGTCCTAAGCTAAAGACGGACGGACTAGACGCTTGGGAACACTGAAATATACTAGTAATTCTCAGGCAACATAGTTTACTAGCACATGTAGCCTAGAGTAGCACCCAAGACCTCAAGCTAGACTACAAGGAGCGCAGGTGTCATTGTAGCCAGGCCATCCTGGCGCTGTTAGGGTTCGATCCGGCAGCTTTTTTTCCGCTGGAAGAGTACCGAGAATCATTAAAATCCCCATCCCCATCAGGTTTAACTTCATTCCTATCCTTGCCCAGTACACCTGCCGAGGAACTAGGAGCCTTACGGTTCCGAGAGAAGTTCATCCCAAGAAATCCCCTTTTCAATTTTCCGTCGTTTCCCATCCCTTCTGTTTGGTTCTACCTCTTGCCAGAAGGGCATTAATAGTGATTTTTAACCTTCTTGATACGTAGGGGCCGGGGTGCAATCTCGTTTTAATGTTTTGTCCGCAATAGACCCCTAGGGGTTATCGTGTCCAAGCGACGGATATTCAAGGGGGTGTAACCAATACGGATGGAGGGGAGATAACCAAGGGGAGAAATCGAGGGCATAGAGTGGTAGTTCTGAATTTGTGTAAAAACCATCACAATACCGGGGCAGGTGGAGTGGGTTTATGAGAGTTTTTCTAGGTGATTGGGAGAGATGAACTACAGTCCTTCGGGTGGTGGAAAAGGCGATGATAAATGGGGCTCACGATTGAGAAAAGAAGTTTTACGACGAGGAGGCAATTGCGCAAGGCGATGATGCTGGTTTTCAGGACTCGTGCAGCCCAAAGCACTAGATAATATTATCCCAGGAGATCTGTATGAATAAAAAAGACTTCGAAGGAATTCACTGTGCCCTTGGATATCAAGATTCCCGACCATAGTGATAAACGAGAGAGCAAAGGGGAAAGAGAAGAAAAAGCAAACCCTCGAGAATGATAGATTAGCAATAGTGTGGAACTGATGGTTAGCCCCTGACTCGCAGGGGACCAGCGGGGCCAGAGGCATTAGAGAAAAATAGCAAATGAGAGAACGTGATGTAATATCTCTTGTTTATGAAAAAAACTCGTTTTAAATGCTTGCACCCCAATCAAAGCTCCAGATAAGAATTAACCTCTTTATACACCTCGGTCAAAGTAGTGCCACGCTCTCCCCATTCATAAGACACTTAACCCCTTCTCAATTTGCTGATCTAACTCCACGAAACGAATCTAAGACAAGCCCGGTAGGGCCACTGTACACACTGTTACCGTAGCTGGGCTGGAGCGCACCACCCCATCTCCCTTCTCCGCATGACTCGCCTGAACAACCCTCCGTACCTTGTGCTCCCAACCAGTCTTCCAGCCCCCGGCGTCCTTCGTGACAACACCCTCACCATCAAAGTCGCTTTTGATAAACTCCTCACCTCTATTATACCCTACTCCTCCCTCCGCGCCCACCAACTCTGGCACTAGAACAACCTATTATTGGGCATTGGTACTAGATATCGGGCCAGAACTCGATCCGCCGCGGGCTGTCAGGCTACTATTCTGGCACTTCGGTCTTGGGCGGGAGAACAGCAGATGCATTGGGTCCGCAACGCGGGAAGAATATGTTGTCCCAGGTATTGTGCGATGTTGTACAGAGCGAGGTCTATAGACCTACAGGGGAAGTATGTTTTAGCCTTGCCCTGCGCTAGTTAGTGAGAATAGGTTAGGCAGGAAAGAATGAGGGAGAACAATTCTACCAGCAGGCTTTGCATGTATGCAGTGGAAGCTTGAGAAGTGATTTGGCGGGGCATCTTGGCCATAGGTTTGGTTGGTAGTTGGCATATCGGATTCGGGCAGATTGCACAGTTGTGGGTTGAGTTAAGCTCTTTGGCACAGCCGTTGTGGGTGCTCGTCGTGGAGGTAAAATTGATGCCGTAGCCTTCGCCTTTTCCTTTGAGAAGGAAGACAAACTCTTCGCCTTCAGGGTGGTTACATTTTTCCACTACCTTAATGCGTTTTGAGCCCTTCATTGTGCTCTCGAATCCTAGGAAGCAGTATCTATAGGGGTGTTAGTAATTGCTTAAGAGGAAAATGCGGGATTCAGAGTGACTTACCCTCTTATCGAAACGCTTTTCAAACACATCCAGTCTTTGGGTATAATTGCTGAAGAGGAAAATCTCATCCTTAGTCTCCCCCTGGATTCTTCCAATATTCTGTCCAGTACAAGCTTCTTGCCGGAATACCAAACTTCGACTTTGCTCTCTGTTTTTCGGCCCTCTTTTGGAACGTAACCATCAATAAACCAACTCGCACATCCAGGCCAATCCTCAGAGATGTTGAGCAAATCGGGTTCATTGCATAATTTCTTGAGCAGCCCGCTAGCTTTTAAAGATTGAGACTGGTGGTTGTCAACGATGGAACCAATTCGACCGAGATGATCGACTAAGAGGCCGTTTTGGAGCAACATCTTTAGACTTCTTGGTTGGATGCAGTGGGTTTCGACGCCCGGGATTGGATGATCGACGGATTGAAAGCTGAAGTTTTCCTGGAAGCTATCGATACATCCCGGCAGCGAGGTCCTTGTTGGTCCAATGATTCCCGTGACCCCCTGAGCCACGCAGAGCGTTGAAGGGATTAGTAGGGATGAGATGGTGAGAATATTAAAGCGAAGAGAGAACAAGTTGATAAAATATTTGGGGTGGAATAGCAGTTTTTGTCCATTCGTTAAGGATGGTTCGTTGGGGGTAGAGAATTGTGGTGGGGGTGGTGATGAGCGAAAACTAGATATAAGGTGTCCGGTTTCATCTCTTTAGCGAGATAGCTAGACTACGAGGCCATGATGAAATAGACGCAGGTATGCGGCTCTCTTCGATCGCGAACACGTGTTAAGTGTACTATAGGATACTTTGAGAGAGGGTTATCACGAGCCAGAGGGGGATCCACTCTCTTCGTACAGGCACTGTGCTTGCAACGGAGTCATCCGAGTGTGGAAAGCATTCCGGCAATTCAAACACTCTTGCCGTCATCCTTAAGGAAGATCATTATTGAATCCTCTTCTTCCACGGCCCGGTTTATCCATTTTAGTCTGAGAGAGTATTTATTGGGCGTATCCGCAATGTAGGCAACATTCCCTATATCATCGTAGCGTGTATTATAGATCTAGTTCCTTTTCCTACTTCTCTGTCATTTCTTTTTTTCTCTCCAATGTTTCTATAGAACTCTTGTAAAATTTCTGGCCATCTTCATAATGTTATACATACTGTAGATCACTCTCATTTCGTCTCTCATTAAACAACATAGTGAAACCTCTAATAGCTCCACCCTTTGATGTTTCTAGGACCCCAATATTTGCATCTCCAATTCAGAGACCGGTTTTGTTGTATCAGCCTGAGGGTTCCCTTCTAAGTTCTAGAACTCTATTAATTCCTCTTTCTAGACGGGAAATATACCTAAATTCCAGTGTTTATTTGTGTAGAAAAGATTTTTACATCACCCTTTGCAGGGGAGAGACACTCTAGCCGGTTTGAAGGAGATTAATAGTAGAGGAAAGATAGGAAGAAGATGAAGGACATTCTAACCTTTCCACCTCTGCCAGAAAAGTACAATAATAAAAAAAGGAAAAACCTTCCTACAATCAGAATACCCCCGAATTGTTCAATGCTATGCACAAAGTGAACTCATTGTTTACTTACATACGAAATGCTAGCCCAAACAAAAGATACCAACCTGACCACTGGCAACCTTGTCAAGGTCGAGCTATATAAGGAGAGGTTTCCCCTGAATAGAGGAAAATCACCCACAAATACCTCTCTTGCAGATAGCTATGATGTCGATAGCAAGACTGTAACCAATATTCTTGCAAAAGTATATGAGTATTAGGCAAACATGACAAGGGCAGAGCTCAAGCTGTAGTTAGATATGTGAAGAGTTTGGCAAAGTGGTATACAGAGAGTTCTGAATAGACACATTTGGATGTAGAATAAATGTCAAGGGGAAGGTGGATTGATCAGTGGGCACAAATATGGTGTTTTTCCCATAGAATGGTTGAAAATCAGAGAAGTGTCCCATCATGGAATATCACTCGTTTTCCTTAAGTAGGTAGTGAGGCTTAGGAGAAGTGTATAATAGGGCTTTTCAGACCAGAAGAAATTTGATTACTGCAGAAAAATAAACCAGTAACAGCAGAATACCCTTTCACTCTGGCAGTCCTCACTTCTGCCAGGCCTATTCCCTGTTTTCCATCCCTCTTTAACTTCTATAAACTCGAGTCTCCCGAAGATCTGGAGATAACGGAGGTTTCACTCTATCAATCCCGACAACCCTATTGCTCACTTCGCTCTTCCGTGGATACACTGATATCCCGATGCCCGTACCCGAAGGTCCACAGGGCGGATCATTCCACTAACGGAATCTTATTACATTAAACTGTAGAAAGCAGATAGTTTAAACTATCGGTCAACGATTAGTGATTTTTTCTTCTCTTAATTATTACCTCTTAAGCATGGCCGATTTAATAACGAACTGTCCATTCTCTCCTAACTCTGTGAAAGGCGAAAGTAGAATAGTGGATCCCCCAGCCCTGGAAGGTGATCAACCAATAGTTGACTCTCCACCCTTGCAGTAGAGTATGATACTTCAACCTCACTCTCAGCCAACAACCCTACTGTACAAATTGCCTGATCAGATCGGTATCAGCAAGGTCAGAGTTTTACAAGAATGGAACCGCTAGATGATAACTGAGATCACGCCCTAGCCACCAACGGGTTGTTTTTTCTTTTTCTTTATCCACAAGTGGACATTTGGGGAACCAATAGACTCGCGAACAAGGGTAGGCGTAGGAGTCTTTAGTTTATTGGGTGTCGCCCAACTCCCCTCCACAAAACAAAAATGCAACAAACCCCGTTTACGAGTGTTTGAACGCTAGTCACCATATATGTCGCCCGAATTAAGACACCCCCGAGTACACTTAAAGATTTTAGGAGAGCTTAAACCAGAGATTCACAGCATAAGATGCTGGATTAAAGTGCTCGATACCGCACTTGGTTGGCTTGTCGGGTTGTAGACTTGTAGTGGGCTCTCACGGCGCTAAGTAAGCAACAGTATTTACTTGCACGTTGGGAGCGTAGTTCATATCTGTGCTGCGCTCATGGTAGGAGGTGCTGGTATAATACTCAAGTATGGGTAAAGGTCTGGGACAACCTTTTTTTTTGGCGAGCAAATGCGAAGCACCTACGGAATGAAAGGCAACTTCAACAAGATATTGCTGTTTGCTTAACACCACGAGACTCCACGACAACCTGACGAGTCAGCCAAGTATCACACCGAGCCCATTAATCTAGTATTTTATCCTGCGGTTTTCCGGGAGGTATTACACTCTCGTAAAATCTTCAAGCGTACTCAGGGGGTCCTTAATTCAGGCGGCGCCCATGTATAGTAAATACTAAATAGCGCTTGTTTTTTTTCGAGCACCGTGAAAAAAATTGGGTGACAACCAATAAACTAAGACATTAAGCTTGCTCCCCAAATTTTCACTTTTAGAAAAAAATAAAATCGTTAGTGGCTAGGCGAGCTTTGTCACATGTCTGATTATAGGCTTGTGTTATCCTCTTCGGGTGAATTCTTTCGGGGATTTACATGGTAGGATTTTTGGCTGATAGTGAAGTAGAAGTAGCATAGCTGCGGGGTGGAGAGACAACTATCGTTTAATCACCTTTCAGCGCCAGAGGACCCGCAATACGAAATTTCTTCTTTCACGGGATTCGGAGAAAAATGGGGAATTTATTCTTAAGTTGGTAAATCTTTAAAGGGGATAATTGAGAAAGTAAAAAGAAAAAAAATAGCCGACAGATATTTCGAAATTTCTGCTTTTTACTGTAGGATGATTCCCGTAGTGAAATTGGCTTGTGAACTATCGGGTACAGGCATCGGGATATCGGTGTATTTACGTAAGAGTAAAGAAGTGAATCATGGGGGGGGTGGGGGTTAATATTGTTCAACGAGGGAAGGAACGCAAGCGATCTACTATATATGTGTGCAAATCGGCGGAAATTTTACAAGATCTCAATGTATTCTCATTGACCTCATTGAGGAGCATACCATACCACAGTAAAAACTCAAATAATCGGTCGGTGCTGGTGCTACTCCCGCCTGAAATATGTAGAAATACACTAAAATCTTAGGTTTGTTGCATCATAAATCAACTTATTTTGCGCGGAAGTATGCAGTCGAGAATAACCCACTGTACGCGAGTAGAAAAGGGTGACGGGGGAACAAAGAAATACTAGACCTTACCAGAGGAGGCAACTCCAACGACATAGCGCACGGGCCCATCATTTGGGTTTCTACGGAACCCTACTTCCTTGCCATTCAGGTTCTTCTATCACACCGAGACTGGCTGTGTATCTATCCGGGAGAAAAGGGAGGGAAGGAACGATATAAGGAAAGAGTTTTACTACCCGCTCTAGTTTAGAGATGAGAAAGTTCCCCTCTGTGCGGCTGTAGCAGATGTGTTCTACTACGGACGCGCACAGGTTGCGGGACGGTCAATTTGGAGTTTAGTTCACAGGGTTGGAGATAATCTGGGATGGGTGCTTTAGCTTTAGCGGTAGTTTCCACTGCGAGTGTGTTTGAAATTGTAACGGTTTTTTACATATCATAATATTATGGACAGTGTTTTCTCCCTCCAATGCTCAGAGTCCCACAGCCATTATTCTCCTGTCCTCAAGGTATCTTGCTTGGTTACTTCCACAACTTAACGGCACTCCTAGAACTCCCTCCTCTATATTCTGAATGTTCCTCTTTGTGTTTTCCGCCTTTGGCCTTTTTACCCTGTTCGCTCTTTCCTTACGAAATAGTGGTGCGTTTAGGGGTAACTTCATTCTTAATCGTGAGTTTCTGATGGAGTTTTTTGATATCTTCACTCACTCTTGTTCTCAATCACGAGCCACTAGAGCACACACTCCTTATCCCAACCACCCTTCATTATCATGCAGCCGAGCTTCGCCATCAGCATCGACTTGGGATTCATTCCATCATGATGTTATCACGTCCGACACTTTCACCATTATTTTCTACATTGGTTGGCGATAATCATCATCCCATACGACCAGACAAACAAAAAACCAGCTCCCGTTTCGATTCAAGAGATCTTGGGAACCCCTACCGTCTCCGTTATTTTAGCCACCTCTGATCCCGCTACCACTCTTACCTCCCCCCCCCCCCAACTACCCTCAAGACTACTACTCCCATCCCCACAACGATTATCATACCCCTCCCACATCCACCGCCGCCGACTCCCCTACCTTCCCCACCCACCTCCTCCGCACATCACCCTCCAATCCTTACCACTTTTTCTTCTTTTCTCACGGAAAACACTCCAAAAAATGGCACACCACCCACCAACAAAGCCTGGCAAGGACAAGAACACAATCATTCTCCCTACCTTACCTATAATGACCGCCAAAACTCGCTTATTATTACCTGGCTTCTCGAGAAGACCTTTATCGAACAGTTTGCTACCATAATTTGAACCTTATTTAGCGATTTTTTATTTGATTAATAGTAAGCCAGACCAGGACCTCATCATGGTCGACGGTGCCTCTCCAGATGCCACCCAAGAGATTGCAAACCAACTGATCACCCTTTATGGAGCTAATGGCGAGGTTCGGATACCCCCTGTGGGGAAGCTGGGTCGCGCAAATGCCTATGTCAATGGACTTGAGTTCGCAACGGCTAACTTTGTGATCATCATGGACGCTGACCTTGCCCATAATGTAAGTTCGTATGACGATGGCAAGTGCTACCAGAAACTAACAATGTATTATAGCCCAAATTTATCGGCGATTTCATTGCGCTTGAGAAGATGAAACATTATGACATTGTTACTGGAACCTGTGTTGCAGGCAACTGGGGAGTATGGGTGGGTTTCAAGAGAAAGGTCGTTTCGTGTGGAGCGGACTTGCTTGCTTCTATTGTGCTGAGGCCCAAAGTGAGTGACTTGACTGGAAGCTTTAGGCTTTACAAGAGAAAAGTCTTGGAAATAGTCATCTCGCAGATAGAGACCAAGGGATATACCTTCCGGATGGTATGGTTATTATCCTATATGGTATGGTTCTATTGCTGACACTTCCGCTACAGGAATGATGGTTATCGCGTCGAAACCCAATGCATCTATGCAAGAAGCCTAAAGATGTTGCTCCAAAATGGCTTCTTAGTCGATCATCACAGTCGAATATGTTCCATCGTTGACAACCACCAGTTCAGGTTTGATGGACCACCTGCCCAAGCGGGAACCATTTATACCTGAGGCTGGTCCCTTTGCCCGGATAACCTGATCGCCTTGGGGCCGCGGAGGCAGTTTTATGCCTGTCCGAGCGGTGATTGGAAGAATGGCGAGGCTTTCGTCCAACCCCCGGAGAGAGAGTCTACAAACCAATGGATTTCAGCTATCGTGGCTGTGTCGAAATTTATCATCAAAGCAACCCCCCCACAGGCCACCGATCACGAGCTTCTCAAGCTAGTCAACCTCTTCAGCAGATTACATATGCTTCCTAGCCCGGAGCCTTTGATGTAGTTGAAACCAAGTCCCAAATTAATGCTCTTCCCAACCCTTCCCATCGTCGACAGCACAGCCACCATCTTCATTATCCCGGATTCCCCAGGGACCGACGGTTCCCAGATCAGAAGAGCGCTGGGGGCCTAAGGACAATGCGTTGGATCTCAAACTGAGACGAGGGAGGTAGAGAACGGCGCCGAAATTGGTAGGATACCGATGTGGAATGAACCTTCTTCTCCGTAGAATGAGTCATATGCTAGCTTGAGTGTAAGTTTCCCTTAGTCCCTGATACAATCAGGGGCATTCAAATAGATATTATGTTCTAGGTCAGGAAAGCGATCTGTGAAGTAGAGGGGTTGGATGATAACGAGTTGGATAAGATCTATAAGGGTCTTGCCAGAAGTGTTATAACGATCCGGCCGGAGACCGGTTACCCTAATTACAAGCTTGTCACCCGTGGCGTCGGATTCTGGTGAGTATCAATCGGGATTTGTTGCTTGAACATTTTCAACTAATCGCCTGCATCATAGGGCTGAGCTAGATCGCACAATTTTCTCACTTGGCAAGCCAAACCTCTCATCGAACTTAAAAACAAGCGTGACAATATCATCGAATGCCTGCATGCTGATTTTCGAAAGAGGTTGGTTTGATTGGGATTCTAAAGGGGAGGCCATGGATCTCGAAGATATGACGGATGCCGAGGTCGCATGGTTGAACTCATGTAGGTCAAGCATGAGTTCCGCTAGGCCGATCCCACTTTAAAACGGCTTAGTGGAGGTTTCATTCAACATATTGAGGAACACTTCACTCCCGTTGAGCGACAGGCGCCCTTGCTCGAAAGATACCTCGATTTGGCGATCCTTCCCCTACTGCCGAAAATATTCTAAGTCTAAAGATGTTGCTCCAAAACGGCTTCTTAGTCGATCATCTCAGTCGAATTGGTTCCATCGTTGCCAACCACCAGTTCAAGTTTGATGGACCATCTGCCCAAGCGGGAACTATTTATACCAGAGGAACACTTCACTCCCGTTGAGCGATAGGCGCACCTGCTCGAAAAATCCCTCGATTTGGCGATCCTTCCGCTACTGCGGAAATGATTCTAACCCAGTGCCCGGAGGACAACGCTCAACTCATCCAGACACGGGATATACAACATTTCCTCCTTCTACGTTAAGGGCGCAACTAGAAGGCTGTCCCATTTGTTCCCCCACTTGACAAGGACTTTGAATTCTAGCTCAAGAAGGATTCCCTTTTATAATCGGGAGATCTCGAGCGAGCTATTGGCCAAGCTGTGGGAAGAACTTGAATTCTTTAGAGACCGGTAGCTATCAAATACTCTTAGTGAATGAACTTATCAAGGATATTCACGACGCAATCCACAATGGACACATCTCTGCACTAACAACGGATGCCTATAGCGGTACCAAGAGCCCGATCTCTGTTGTTGAGTATTTTTGTGGAAAAAAACCGACCGCTCCTCCGGATGGCATGACAAGCTCGACGGGTTGACCGCTTCTGAGGAAGGTAGAAAAACAACATTTAGACTGTCAGCGTCCTCCTACCAGGGCACCCTTCCCCACGTTAACCCATGGCTAAGGCTAAATTTCTGTTAAACCTACCCGTCGAGACATGCTTGATGTACCAGCTACGTTTTCATTCAAGGGAACAAATTCCGGGACACTCCGATGAGGGGTACCTTCGCTCTTGCTGGTGGCATTGTCGTCCGGGTTACCGACGCGGGAGATCTCACTAGGGCCGTCATTACTTTCAAAGAGAAAAATCACGCCGGTAGTTGCTATTTCTAGCCTCTCGGCGTTAGAGTGTCGCAAGACAAGGTGGTTCTAATTGACCTGATTGAGGAGTGTACCACCCACGGGAAGCCCGTGCCATTGCCACTCAGGCTCCGCTATCACTCCGAGAGTAGCTCTGAATCAATCCACGATATAATAGGGAAAAGGGGCGGTGGGATCAAAGAATTTTACTACCGGCCCCGGTTTGTCAATGAGAAATCTCTCCTCGACACGACAGTAGAATATGTGTTCGACGGCGGACATCCGCAGATTACTGGTCAAGCGTTTGCCTATTTCGTCCACGGGGTTGGTAATAATGGCGAGGCTTTCATTAAGCGGCCCGAGAAGAGTGTCCGTGCGGCCATGGATCTTGCCTATTGTAATTTCCGTATTTCTTTCATTCATGGTTGCAAACGATTGCAGGCCGATAGTTTTGAAGATTGTCCTGCTTGTGGAGTGTTGATGGGTTGATCGCTTGCTTACTTGCTGGGGGAATTTTTCATATTGGTGTGAGGTTCGCCAGGTCCATAGCGTAACTATAACACTTGTTGCGAGAGATTTTTAGTGCTTTGGGGGGGCATTACAGGCTGGTAGAATTGTTCTCCCTCATTCCTTCCTGCTCAACCTACTCTCACTAACTACTACCGGGCAAGGCTAAAAGCCTAAAACATACTTCCCCCCCAGGTCTATAGTCCGCGCTCTCTTCAACCTCGCACAATACCAGGGACAACGTGTTCTTCCCCCGTCGAGGACCCTGTGTGTCTGCCATTCTCCCGCCCACGACCGAAGTCCTAGAATGGTAGCCTGACAGCCCGCCGCGGATCGAGTTCTCGCCCGATAGCTAGTACCCAATGCCCACTAATGGGTTCTAGTGCCAGAGTTGGTGGGTGCGGAGGGAGGGGCAGGATACCATAGAGTTGGAGGAGTTTATCAAAAGCTGCTTTGATAGTGATGGTGTTGTCATGAAAGAGGTCGGGGGCTTGAAGGTTGGTTGGGAGTACAACGTACGGAGGGTTGCTTAGTCATACGGAGAAGGGAGATGAAGTGGTGCGTTCTGGACTGGTTATTGTAATAGTGTGTATGGTGGCGCTATTGGGCATGTCCTAGATTAGTTTCCTGGAGTTGGATGAGCTAGTTGAGAAGGGGGTTAAGTGTCTTATGAATGGGGAGAGCGCGGCACTACTTTGACTAAGGTGTATGAAGAGGTTAATTCTTATCTGGAGCTTTGATTGGGGTGCAAGCATTTAAAACGAGTTTTTTTTTCATAAACAAGAGATATTATATCACGTTCTCTCATTTGCTATTTTTCTCTAATGCCTCTTGCCCCGCTGGTCCCCTGCGAGTCAGGGGCTAACCATCAGTTCCACACTATTGCTAATCTATCATTCTCGAGGGTTTACTTTTTCTTCTCTTTCCTCTTCACTCTCTCGTTTATCACTATGGTCGGGAATCTTGATATCCAAGGGCACAATGAATTCCTTCGAAGTCTTTTTTATTATTATAGATCTCTTGGAAGAATATTATCTAGTGCTTTGGGCTCCACGAGTCCTGAAAACCAGTGTCACCGCGTTGCGCAATTGCCTCCTCGTCGTAAAACTTCTTTTCTTCATCGTGGACCCCATTTATCATCGCCTCTTCCATCGTACGATGGACGGTAGTTCATCTCTCCCAATCACCTAGCAAAACCTTCATAAACCCCCCCACCTGCCCCAGTATTGTGATGGTTTTTTACACAAATGCAGAACTACCACCCTATGCCCTCGGTTTTTCCCCTTGGTTATCTCCCCTCTCTCCCTATTATTTACACCCCCTTCAACATCTGTCATTTGGACACGATATCCCCTAGGGGTCTACTGCGGACACAAAATTAAAACGACATTACACCCCGGCCCCCCCATATCAAGAAGTTTAAAAACTCTCCCTTAATGCCCTTCTGGGAAGATGATGGGTTGGATTGGTTATTGGCGATTCTGTTTCAGGCACGCTGCACAATTGTGGGTTAGGTTAAGCTTTTCCACACGGACGTTGTGGATGTTTGGCGGGGAGGAAGTTGCCCACTGATGCCTTGGGGAAACAGGCATAAATCATGAAATTCTGGGTATTTTCTTTGTGGAACAGTGGCTGAGTCGCACAGAGTTGTCCTATACGGGAGGCAGGGAATCTGTGTGTCTTATCCGTCCATGGGCTATACAACTCATTACCTATCATATAACACTATTACCGTAGTAAATCCGGTGGGCTAGGTTAGTACAAGCGCGGCCGATACTCTTAGGGTATTCCCTAGCGCCTGTTTGGTCGCGATGGTTCCATTCCGTTGTCCTACAGTATGTAGACGACCGTTTCCCTGCTGTCCCGAAAGGCGTGAACGGAATGGTTGCTTGGTAGCGACAGTTTGACAAATGTTAATGGCAACGTGTTTGGCTGAGAGAGTAATGGATCTACTAGTCATATCTTTTCACAACAGAACCATCCTGAACTGAACCTCATTCTGGTGGGCTACTGAAAATGGCCACGCAAGACTGATAGATCTACTGCGACCAACATCTACTACCCACGATAAACCCTAAACCGAAGAAGCTTCCCCATCTTTATCGCTTTCTACTATCGTCTTAATGGCTTACCGGCTGGTTTCGGGAGGAATGCAACAACTGCGTAAATGTGTTTGCCGCCGCCACTGCCTTTCTTCACCCAACCTCCTCCCCCCGCTTATAACACTTCGCGGTGGTAATTGCTTCCCTTAATCACTTCCAGAGTAACCTAGGACGAAAACCCCACTCAATCATTCGATGAAGGTCGATGGAAATCAGATGCGATAAAAATACGCAAATATATCACATCCCGGTCTAAGACCCACCAGCCGCTACTGATTTCCCTAACAAGCGAAGTAAGGGTTTGTCGGTTTCTGTATACCATCTAGAATCCGGGCAGATAGGGGAGCTACCCCCCTCCTCACTTTGTGTACGACTACGAACCTGTCTCTATTTCAAGATTAGATACCGTGGTATCAAGATGCAGTTAACAGAAAGAGCAGCAGCAAAAGAGGAACCCTTGCCCCCTACTTCTATAAATTCCACCAATGCCGTAGCGCCAACTCCGCGCTCGTCCTCAGACCTTAACTTTACTTTACTTCCAGCACCCGTTGCCTAGCTAGTTTCGCTTACATCAAGGCCGATGACTGTGTCTATTCGGCTGGGGTCCATTATCCGCGGGGGTTTTCTCGACTCTCCACGAGGGGACGCCCTTGAGGTTGGAGATTAGGATGGGTGCTGCCGAGGGAATTCTGGCGAGGGCGTTGAGGGATGTCCGGGATGATGGGTGGACTGATAGAAGTGTAAGTATATACCTTATTTTATCCATGGCAAACCGGGAGTGGCTAAATCAATAGCTCAGGGTAGACAAACTTTGTCAGACCGTCAATATCACTCACGCAACTCCTACTATCTACCTGCTTCGAAATCGACTCCACTACTCTTGTAAGTGTTGGCGGCTTTAGAGCAACCTAGGTTCTCTCCCTTGATCCTCTATTCGGAAGCAGAGACCCGGCGGGCAATTTCTGCGATTGTGACACGATCAACAAGGAAATCGAGAAAAATGAAGCGGGGGAAGGAAGAGTTGGAGTGAGTGATTTGGTGATTGCATTATTGTGTTGCTTTGCTATACTGCCGATGAAGAATAGGAACAGGAGAGCGTTTGCCATTAACATGGGTTTGGAATGGGATTAGGTGGTTGAAGATATCGCGGGCGAAGCTAGGAGGAATGAAAACAGGGGGGTTGTGGCTCGTGGCAAGGCTCTGGAGGATCAGACCGGGGGATTACCTCCTGTTTTGATGTTTTAAAGCTTTCCTGAATGGGTTGAGAAGTTGCCGTGCTTGATCTTCACATTGACTTACTAGGTCTGCCGATGCCCCCCCTCCGATGCTCAATGTCCCTCCCGCCATGGTTGAACTTGAATGCTGCCCCATGGTTCAATGCCCCCGGTGGTACAATGCTCCTCCGTGGTTCAATACCACCCGCGGTCGAAGATCCATCCCCCCCCCCAGCGGTCCAACACTCCTGCATCTGGTCAAGCGGATAATGACACGTTCCCAGGCCTCTCCCGAAATGGATCCTACACACCATTGATATACACTATTCATACGTTGCACTCCCAGACCTCATTACTTGTGGAATCCTCTGCACCGCTCGTATCCCCTTCAGGCCATATAATAAAGAACGTCTCCAGATATATGCAGTTTGCGCCAGTGTCATATGGCTGGATATTCTTTCTCTTATTTGGTATCAGAGATTCCCCGGTGGCATTCTCGGCTACCCCTAGTCATCACACAGAACATCACTCGTGCCAAGGGCACAAAGAAAGTGATCGGGGAGAAGGTTTCCGTTACTGAGTGTGATCGCCACTTTACACCACGCAAGACCTTTTAAAATTTTACTACCACTTAAATAAGGATTAACATATCCGTTCTTGCAGGAAGTACGGGTTAACACAGTATCCGAGAAAGTATTTCAATATCACAGGGTCTCAAACGTCAGGTAATTCCCATTCCGCAGAGCTCAATGAAGGGGATACTGAGCGAGTAAAGGCTGAGAGAATGGAAGAGATTCGCCATGCCTATAGCAGAAGTGTTTCCCGAGGGTTCTCGTGCCCTGGTCCTGTGAAAATCCAACTCTGCTAGCCCATTGAAAGCGGCTAAACACGATGCGAATAGGGTGGATATCTGGAATGGTACTATGGTGGGTAGTTATACTTTGGGTGGGTGCCCTAGATGGATGCTAACGGTGCTCAGAGAGGGAGAGAGCCGGATTCCGGCAAAGATATCATGACAAGAGCCCAGCAGTCTACCCATTACACACCGCCACATGCTGTTGCTCGTGTGCTTAAACCTACCAAGCTTGTTCTTAGCAGAACTACATCAATCCCCACAGTGATGGTTGATGATAACCGTCTTCACCTAGGGATAACCTTAAAATTTGGGGCTAAGAAACTTCGAGAAAGTACCGCTTGAAGTTCAGCAACTTGGCGGGACGCTATGAGAGAAATTGAGGCAGCGGCCTATCACTATCTGCTAGAAGTGGAAGACTGGAAGCCGAGGCGTATAAAGGATCGAACAATTATAATCCAAGCCCTCTATCCATACCTCGCAATAATAGTTATCTCAACGAATCCCTATCCTCGCGAAGTGGTGGCGGCGGTGGTAGGATAGCAAGTCCGGCTATCCCTGGTGACCTTCCAGTGATCTTAAGAGGCCTCAGACCTCCGCTGACAATAATAGGAGTGTTCCCCCATGGGCTAATCTAAACACCCTGAGGCGCGGAAGGAGCGGAAGAGGTGGTGGAAGAAGGCCTGGTGGTGGTGGGAATGGAAAATGGAGTGAGCGGGTAAGAGGAGGCACTCATAATGCATATATTTAAGAGAGTTACCTGATGGGAGTTGGGCGTTTTTTATCTTATTGCTCACTTGATGTGTTTGGAAGCCAGGGCGTTGTCTGGTGGTATTGATGCCTTGTATTGATATTAGGTGGAGTGGACTTTTGGACAAATAGAGGAGTTTTGCGGGTGGGGTGGTTGACAATATAAAGTTTTTTCCTACTTCTTCGCTGTTGGAGAGTTGCCTTTGGGATAGGTAGTGATAAGGTGGTGGATCCCGGTAGGGTACCTATGGTATAATACAAGTTGGCATATCTGTTCGTGCGTACACCAAATTTACTCCGCCCAGCGTAAATTTACAACAAGGCCACCTCGGTTACAACAAATCACTGGAACCGTGTTTCGATTGGCAAGATAGCGAGCATGTGTTGGTGTTTGTCAAAAGTTATTTTGATGGAGAGGCCGCTGTCCTTAAGGATGTTAGGGCTGGAAGGCTGGCTGGGAGGAAAATGTACGGAAGGTTGTTCAAGCAAGTCATACGGAGGAGGGGGGTGGGGTTGTTTGTTCTGGTCTCGTTATTGTAACGCTGCGTAGCGTGGCGATAATAGGTATTTTCTAGCTTCGTTTCGAGAGGTCTGCTGAGCCTATCGAGAAGGGATTAAGTGTGTTTTGAATGGGATGGGAGAGCGTAGCGCTACATTCACTCAGGCCTATCGAGAGGTTAATTCTTAGCTGCAGCTTTAAATGGGGCGCAAGCGTATAGAACAAGCCGTTTTCGTAAAGAAGCGATATTATACCACGTTTTGTCATTTGCTGCTTTCCCCTAACGTTTCTTGTCCCCGCAGGTAGTCTGCAAGCTACCGACTAATTATTAGCACCCGGTTATTGCTAATCCACCATCATCCAGAGTTTCCGTTTTTTATTCTCTTTCCCATTTACTCTCCTGATTTATCGCTATGGTCGGGAATCTCTATATCAAGGGGCACAATGAACTCCTTTTAAGGCTTTTTTTATATTTACAAATCTCATAGTTCATTATCACCAGGTACCACGAGCCAATTTTGCCAAGCGAAGAAGTAGGTACATTGACTATCGTCTATTTGCACAAGAAAAGAAAGAGAAAGACAAGTGAGTAAGGAAAGACACAATGAGAGAAAACATAACGTCCCTCTGCGATTCTTTTGTTCCACTGGGGGAGGCATTGGGGAGGTTGTCGCTGCCCTTGTCACTTGGGGAGGTTGGCACCGATATCTCCCAGTGTGAGGCAGGGTAGACATTGCCAGCCGCAACGTGCCTGCCGTCGAGGTGTCCAACATCCGCGTTCCCAGTGGAGGCAGGTTAGTATCATTATCAGCGCTGTCTTCTTCCTCTCTGAAAGCGCTGGGAGAGCGAGATTCGTTCCTCACTTGAGTACTCAATATATACTTTATATGCGTCAGAGCGCCACGTGCCCAGGGTCTGAATCTGGGACTCAGGAATGCCCACTTCCGCTGCCCATGTTGCAGCTCCCCTACGAAAACTATGGCCATTCCATGCCCCCTGCCCCAAGCCGGCCTGAATCGCCAAGTTTCGTAAGGAGTGAACGACATATTCTCTGGTAAACGGTCGCTGCTGGTGTTGCCCGACGCAAAAGAGAGGAGCAAGTTGCGGCCTATGGCCATCCATGCTGATCAGGGCTTTCATG
>Ga0307507_10003049_pt1 | contig 33503 bp, 24 predicted proteins | sample 7_EM_MG_FD_207223 | JGI IMG/M metagenome (GOLD analysis project Ga0307507, IMG submission 207223) | Populus trichocarpa ectomycorrhiza microbial communities from riparian zone in the Pacific Northwest, United States - 7_EM | ecosystem: Host-associated > Plants > Roots > Unclassified | place...
CGTCACGGTGACGGCGCCGACCGGCAACGGCAACCCACTCCGACGGCCTTTGGCATGGTCTGCACGGTCAACGACCGGCGACGGGCACTACGTCGTCACCTTCAAAGGCGGCTGACACGCGCCTGCCTAATGGCGCTGGAGATCCACCACCCCTCGCGGGCGGCTACCCGATGGCAGCCCTGGCCCGGTGCCGCACCCTGCACGAGATCGCCGTGATCATGCTCGTGTTGACCAAGTTCGGCGAGACGACGGAGCACGCGGACCTGGCCGAGCGGTTCTACCTCCACGAACGGGTGTTGACAGCCGAGGACGCCAAGACCTTGTGCCACTCGAAAAGTCGTCGTTGTTGGTCAAACGGCATGTCTGTACTCGTTGATGAGTCCGCCGAGGATGCGGGTGCGGAGCACTCTGCGGGTGTCGGGGTCGTGCACTGCGGCGGGGTGTTGCTGATCTACGGGTGGTAGCTGGTCGCGGGCTTGGTGGGGTCTGTGTCGGTTGTAGTGCTCTTCGTAGGTCTTCAGGACTTGCCGTGCGTGTCCCTCACCCATGATCAGGATGTGGTCGAGCAATTCGCGTCGGAGGGTGCCGATGACCCGTTCGCAATGGGCGTTCATCCGGGGCGCCCGTGGCGCACTCCTGAGCACGCGCAGATCGTCGGCTCAGAAGACGGTGTAGAAGGTCGGGCCGTACTTGCCGTCACGGTCGCGGAGCACAAATCGGAGCGACTCCATTCGGTGTCCGAGGTCGGCGGCGAGGTTTCTGGCTTGCTGCGCTGTCCATGCCTGGGTCGGGTGGGTGGTGACGCCGGTGATGTGCAGGCGCCTGGTGTGGTGTTCGAGGAAGGCCAGTGCGTAGAGGCGTGTGCCGAGCACGGTGTCGAGGTGCAGGAAGTCCGTGGCGATGATGCCGTCGGCTTGGGTGGTGAGGAATTCCCGCCAGGTGGGGCCGGTGCGGTGTGGTGCCGGGTCGATGCCCGCGTCGTGCAGGATCTGCCAGACCGTCGAAGGGGCGATGCGGTGGCCGAGCCTGACCAGTTCACCGTGAACGCGGCGGTGTCCCCACCGGGAGTTCTCTCTGGCGAGTCGCACTACGAGCGTCGTGATCGCTGCTCGTGTCGGTGGACGTCCGATGCGTCGATGTGCGGAGTAGTCCCACTTACGGGCGATGAACCTGCGGTGCCAGGCGAGCAGGGTGCCCGGCGTGACCGGGAAGACCTCCCGCCAACGGCGACGATCCACCGACCCGGACAAGGCGGCTAACCAGAATCGGTCAGCGGGTTCGTAGCGGATCGGACCAGTCAGCTGCCGTCGAAGGATCGCGTTCTTGTGCCGCAGCACGAGTAGTTCGGCATCCTTGACCGTCTCGCTGCGCAGCACCACCGATGGGATAGACAGCAGCTTCCTGGTCACCTTGTACAGCAGGGACATGATCACCAGGCCATGCTCTCAGCACGGTGACGCCTCCTGGCTCTACCAGCGGCGACGACTTTTCGAGCGGCACAGGGTTTTCGCTGAAGTTGACCTCGATTGTCGACAGCGCGGTGCCTCACAGAGGTTCAGGCAGTCGTCTTGCCCGGCGGGCTCATTGGGCAGACGGCCCGAGCTCTTCGTAGTCCAGAAGGCCGTTCGTGATCACGTGCTGTCGGAAGCCACCTCGGCCGAACGGCAGGAAGTACTCACCTTCCAGCAGTGAGTCGACCAGGTCCTCGACCATGATCGTAGTGAGCTTCTTCGCACGGATCGCGTCGCATAGGAGCGGCACCGTCGCTGTGAGTTTGATGCTGTGCTCCTCAGCGATGGTGCTGGCTGTGGCGTCGTCGATCACCACCTCGCACCCGTACAGTTTCCCTATGGCGAGCACGCCACATTCACCCCGGTTCTTGCTGCCTACAACGAGCCGGTCGCGGTATCCGGCAAATGTCTCCAGATAGTCCGGCTCAAAGCCGCGATAGATCTGGATCCAGTCCGCCTCGAGCACCCCGCGCACAGCTGATATGTGTCCCGCCGCCTCTTCGATCTCGAACGCGACCACGTCCGGGATGTACACAGGCCTGTCTCTGGTCAGGAACCGCAAGACACCCAACCAGCCCTGAGCTGCGAAATGCCTCAGTGGCCCTGTGTCGAAGACCAGGGCATCGTCTGGAACGATCACCAGACGTACTTCCAGATCTCGTCCGCACGACGTTCCCGGTTGATCGGTAGGTCGGTGTCGCTGAAGGTTCCTTGGAGCAGGTCCAACGCGCGCTCGTGGCTGATCCGCTCATCACGCACGAGTTTCAGCACAGCCCGGCTGAAGGGCTGCGGCACAGTGTTGCCGAGAAGCTCTTCGAGCGGGACGAACAAGCCTAGCTCCACCATGTCCGCCTTGGTCGTGCGGAGCATACGCACGACCGCAATCGTGTCTTGATCCGCTAGCCCAGCGTCGTTCAATCGGGCGGCGAGGGTAGCCATGTTGACACGGAACTCGCTGGCCAACGCTATTGCCGCGGCACGCTCGCCCAACCGTTCAACGAGCTCGGGCCACTTCCGTACCAACATGGGCCCTGGGAGTAGAAGGGTCCGTGCAAACCGATCCAGGCGCGACTCCATCGGCACCGTTTGATCTGAATGTCCGGCCACTCGCCAGTCAACCGTATAGTCGTCCGCGATCAGGTAGTGGCCGAGTTCGTGCGCCAGCGCGAGCCGCCTATGTCCGACCTTCAGATGACTGTTGATCAGAGCCACGGCGCCGCGTCGCAACAAGATCGTCCCGGCATCAGCCGTGTCTTTGCCGATGTCTCTCGAGAACGCCAGTAGGCCGATCTTGGCGACATCCTCGGACAGTCGCAGAATCGATGCCTCCGCCTCGAGCCCCATCATGTCCCGTGCTCGAGCCGCGAGTGCTTCTGCTTCGGAGTTGGTGGAAGGAGGCGAGCATTTCGCTTGAGCGATAGCGTCAGCACCGTGCAGCCCAAGGACGGTGGAGTCCAGCGAATTGATGAACTCGACTTCATCGGCGAGCTTCGCGAGCAGTGCGTCGATCTTTGAGTCCGCAGTATCCAGGCCTTGGCTGGATCTGTGTGACACGAGTGCAGGCAGCGGATCCTCGAAGAAGGTGGACATGCGTACGCCGACGGCGGTGGCGATGTCTGACAGCTCCAGCGCGGTCACTTTGCGAGCGCCGCCCTCTAGCCTGTTCACGGCCGAGCGGTCCAGACCGATCTCTCGCGCCAGTTCGTCTTGGCTCAGTCCACTGCGCTTGCGTGCGGCTCGTATGCGCTCGCCCAGTGATTTCGTGTCCACGTTCGCCACGTGTGTGATTATCACACATGCTGGCTACGTGTTTCTAGCTCGTCTGGGGGTAGTTCCGGGTGCTCGGATACTGGAGCCGCGACGAACCTTGTGCTAGTCAAAAGCTACATCCGTGCTGGTCAGGCGGCTTAGTGGTACTCGTTGAGGATGCCGCCCAGCCGTTGTTGTCGGCGGATGTCCACGTCGATGGTGGGTTTAGTCGGTGATCGGTGATCGGTGATCGGTGATCGGTGATCGGTGGCGATGGCGGGTGCGGTGGTCGTGCGTTGGCGACGCCCTGGTGGGGTCGATGGATGTGATGGGACTGCTCGTACTCCCGCAGCACGTGGAGTGGATGCTGGTGGTTTCAGATGAGCGTGCGGTCGAGGAGTTCGTGACGGCAGCTCTGGATCCAGCGTTCCATGATCGAGTTCATCTGCGGTATTCGGACGCCTGTGAGGACGACTTGAATGCCCCGCGTTAGCGAGAACCGCATCGAGCAGGGTGGGGAACTCCCGTCGCGGATCAGGAACCGTGCGGAGCTGCCCGTTTCGTCGAGGTCCATGAGGAAGTTCTTCGCGGCCTGGGTGACCCAGGCCGCAGTCGGCTGCGCGGTGGTGCCCAGGACACGGATGCGGCGGCTGTGTTCGATGACCGCGAGGACGTACTGGCGGGTGCCGCTCACGGTCGGGACTTCGAAGAAGTCGCAGGCCAGTAGTACCTGGGCCTGTGAGCGGAGGAAGTCCGTCCAGGTGGTGGAAGTGTGATCGGGTGCCGGGTCGATTGCGGCGTCCTTGAGGGTCTGCCACACCGTGGATGCGGCGACTGTGATGCCGAGTACGAGTAGTTCGCCGTAGATGCGGCGGTAGCCCCAGGTGGGGTTCTCCCGTGCTAGGCGCAGTACCAAGAGCCGGATCGAGCGCACGGTCCGCGGTCGGCCAGGGCGCTGGGGCAGGGATCTGGCGGCGTGGCGGCGATCGAGGAGGTCGCGGTGCCAGGGCAGCACCGTGTCCGGACGTATCAGCAGCCGGAGTCGACGAAGCGTTGCGGTCGGTATGCGGTGCAGTAGTGCGGCGAGCAATGCTCGGTCGGCGGGGGAAAACCGCGGCCGCGTCTTGCCGAGTTGGCGTTCCAGGATGGTGATCTGGTGGCGTAGCACCAGGATCTCCCTGTCTTTGTCTCGGTCGCTCGTGGGGAGCAAACGCAGTAGTGCGAACGCGTTGGTCAGGCCGAGGTAAGCCAGTCGAGGCAGCATGGCTGGTCATCATGCCGCGTTCATCAGCAGCAGCATGATCATGACTGCAACGGTGCATGGGTCGCCGTGGATCCCTGTCACCTGCATGGATGAGGTTTTCGGCAGGCACAGGGTGCCGCTCAAGGTCGAGACTTCGAAGAAGTCACAGGTCAGCAGGGCTTCGGCTTGGGAGCGGAGGAAGTCGGCCCAAGTGGTGGAAGTACGGTCGGGCGCTGGGTCGACCCCGGCGTCCTTGAGGGTCTGCCATACCGTGGACGCGGCGGCCTTGATGCCGAGTACGAGTAGTTCGCCGTGGATTCGGCGGTAGCCCCAGGTGGGGTTCTCCCGTGCCAGGCGCAGCACCAGGAGCCGGATCGAGCGCACGGTCCGTGGTCGGCCGGGGCGTTTGGGGCTTGACTTGGCCGCGTGGCGGCGGGCGAGCAGGTCCCGATGCCAGCGCAGCACCGTTTCCGGGCGTACCGGCAGCTGGAGCTGACGAAGCGTTCTCAGCGGAAGCCGGTGCAGCAGCGCCGCGAGGAACGCCCGATCGGTGGAGAAGAACTGCGGCCGGGGCTTGCCCAGTTGGCGTTCCAGCACGGTGATCTGGTGTCGCAGCACCAGGATCTCTACGTCTTTGTCCCGGTCGCTCGTGGGTAGCAGGCGTAGTAGGACGAACGCGTTGGTCACGCTGAGGTAGGCCGGTCGAAACAGCACGGCTGGTCATCATGCCGTGCTCATCGGCAGCGACGTGATAACGACTGCGTCCGTGCATGGGTTTCGGCGGAGCCTCTGTCACATGCATGGATGAGGATTTTGGCAGGCACAAGGCCAAAACCCACCTACAGCACGTGTTGACCGCCATCTCCGTCAGCATCGAACGCCTGAGTCGGCAGCCTTCCGGCGAAAACGCGCCCCCCGACCACCAACAGCCTTCCAGAGCCACCTCGACCAGTAGGACATCCCATGTCTACGCTCCTGGCGAGCCGTCGACTGATACGACGGTGACCAAGATCCCCGACAGAGTCAAGCTTAGTTGGCCCGGTCGTCGAGCCTGACATCCGAATGCGGCAGACTGTTCGGGCCGTACAAGGTGGAGGTGGGGTGGGCACGACACGACGGGCGCGGTTGGTTCGTTTCGCGCTGGACACCCTGGCCGAGAGCAACGCGCATCACGATTTCGAGCGGCTCTGCCTCGCACTGGCCCGCCATCGCGTCACCAGCAATCTCGTCCCCGCCACCGGACCCGTTAGCGGTGGCGGTGATCAGGGACGGGATGGTGAGAGCCACTGGACGAACCTGCCCAACGAGGGCGTCGACTCCGTGTTTGCGACGCTGGCGTCGCCGGAGAATGTCGTGCTCGCCTGCACGATCCAGAAGAGCGACGTCGCGGCGAAGATCAGCAGGGACCTCGGGTCGATCTGCTCACGGGGTCAGGCCGTGAACCGAGTTGTGTACTTCACGGTCGCGCCGGTCACCGTCGCCAAACGCCACCAGCTTCAGGAGGAGGCGCGCGACCAGTATGAAGTGAAGCTGGACATTTGGGACGCCGCTGCCATCGCCGAGCACCTCAGCGACCCTGACCTGTTTCCGATCGCCGTCGAGCACCTGCACCTGCCGGAGATCGCCGACGATGCTCGGTGGACGATGGCGATGCCCGACACCAGCGACGCCGTGGCGCGACCCGATCTGCTCGACGCCGTCGTCACGGCTCTCGGGACAGCGCCCTCTAGCTCTGTCGTGCTGACAGGTTTGGAAGGCGCCGGTGGATTCGGCAAGACGACGCTTGCGGCGATGGCCTGCCGGGATAGCCGGGTGGCCAGCAGATTTCCTGATGGCGTGCTGTGGTTGACCATCGGTGAGAACCTCAGCGGGGCCGATCTTGCCAGCGTTGTCAACGACCTGGTCGAATACCTGACTGGCCGCCGGCCGACCTACATTGATCCGGGAGTCGCTGGCAGCCATTTGGCCACAGTGATCGGCAAGCGGATGTGTCTACTGGTGCTGGACGATGTATGGCGGTCCAGCCAGCTTGCACCATTCCTCACGGGCGCGCCGAACTGCGTCCGCTTGATCACCACCCGGATCGGAGCGGTGATCCCTGCAGGGGTGACCTGGGTGCACGTCGACCTGCTGTCGAAGCGGCAGGCCGAGGACGTCCTGAGCCGTGGTGTGGATGTGGAGCGCTTGACGTTGTCTGGGCTGGTCGCCAGGACCGGGCGCTGGCCAGTGCTCTGCGGTCTGGTCAACGGGACGATGCGGCGTCGACTGGACAGAGGAGCGGGCGTTGTCGAGACGGTCCGATGGGCCGAGTCGATGCTCGACCGCGGCGGACCGTCGGCATTGGACACCACCGACTCCACCGCACGGGAGCACGCCGTCGAAGCAACGGTCGCAGCCAGCCTGACCATGCTGAACGACAGCATCCCCGGTGCCGTGGAGCGATACCGGGAGTTGGGTGTGTTCCCCGCCGACGTCGAAATCCCGCTCGCGACGGTCGCCCGGTTCTGGGCCTACACCGGCGGGATCACTGAACACGAGGCCGAACGGCTCTGCCACGCCCTCGCGGAGTTGAACCTCGTCGATGAGTTTCGGCTCGGCCCGCCCGCTATCCGGCTGCACGACGTGCTTGCCGCTTACCTCCAGTACGCCGCCCGGCCGCGTGCAGCCGTGCTGAATCGGGACTTGCTCGACAGTCACCGCGCCGACCTGCCCATCGATGACGACCTGCCGACCGCGTGGTGGCGCCTGCCCGCTGCGGAGCCGTATCTGTGGCGACACCTCGCCCGCCACCTGCGTGCAGCAGACCGGACCGACGAACTAAAGGCGCTGCTGGCAGACTTGCGTTGGGCAAGCGTGAAAATCCACCGGACCGGGTCAGCGAGCGTGGAATCCGACGCCAGCGAACTGCCCGGTGACCTCCACGCGCGGGCTCTGACCAAGCTGCTGCGCGGCACGAGTCACCTCTACCAGCCCGGCGATGCGTTGGGGATTACGATCGCTACATTCGCCGCCTATGCGATGGGCGACGCCGTCTTGGGCCCCCGCGCCACCGCACTTGTCGATCGTATTACGACCCCGCACCTACGGCCCACGACGCAATGCCTGCCTGACCAACCGCACTCCGCAGTCAGCCGCGTGTTCACAGTCCACGGCTTGGGACCGCGGGCGATCGTGATGGCACCGGACGGCTCGTGGCTGGCCAGCGCCGGATCTGGCGACCCGGTGCGGATGTGGAACCCGAAGGACGGAACCGAACTCCGGTCCATGCCGATGAACAAGGGCGCCTGGACTCTGGTGTCCGCGCCGGACGGCAGCTGGCTCGCCGCAGGCGGCCGCAACGGCACCGTTAAACTCTGGGACACCGCTGACAGCTCGAAGTGCCTTTCACTCACCGGCCACACCGATCTCATCCGCGCGATGGCCGCGGCGTCCAATGGTAGCTGGTTGGTCACCGCCAGCGACGACCACTCGGTCATTGTCTGGGACACCGAGGATGGCAGTGCGCGCGAAGTGATCACCGACGTCGGGCCGGTCGGGAAGCTGGTGGTCTCGCCAGACAGTTCGTGGTTCGCGGTTGCGGCCGGTTGGGTACGACACCTGGTAGGGAAGGTGGTGCATCTGGGCGACACCACCTCCCTCGTCAGCTCGCCACGGGCACTAATCGTGGCACCGGATGGCAGTTGGCTGGCCACGGGTGGATTCGAGACGGTGCAAATGTGGGATCCGGTAGACGGCCGCTTGGTTCACAACTTCACCGGCCACCACCGGTGGGTGTCGGCACTGGCCGTCGCCCCCGACGGGTCGTGGCTGGCAAGCGCTGGGGAGGACGGCGTCGTTCGCCTGTGGGACCCGGCGACCGGCAAGAATCTGGCGGAACTGACCGGACACTCCGGACCCGTCGAAACATTGGCTGTCTCCCCGGACGGAGGGTGGCTGGCCAGCGCTGGAGGTGACAGCTTCATCCCAGATGACACGACAGTGCGGATATGGGACTTGGCCGACCACAGCGCGCGAGCCGTGCTGACCGGGCACTCGGCCAAGATCAACTGCCTGGTCAGTGCTTCGGACGGCACCCGGCTCGCCAGTGGAGCGGAGGATGGCACGATCCGACTGTGGGACTTGGCCGACAGTGTCGATCCATCCGACATCACCGGCCACACCGGGCGAGTCGACGCACTGGCGGTGGCACCGGACGGGGCGTGGCTGGCCAGCGCCGGAGTCGACGGGAGCGTGCGCCTGTGGTCCCCCGCCGACGGGACCGAACGCGCGATCCTGTCCGGCCACAACGGCTACGTAAAACACCTGGTGGCGGCACCGGACGGCGTTTGGCTCGCCAGCGCAGGGCACGACGGCCGAGTCCGACTGTGGAACCCCGACGACGGTACAGCCACGGTGCTCGAGACGGGTGACCACTTCGTGCAACATCTCGTGGCCGCCTCGGACGGCACGTGGTTAGCGGCTATCGCCTACCAGGACACTCTGTGGGTGTGGGAGACAGCGACCGGGCGGGTACTGGTGGGTCCACGGCGCATCGCCATCCCGGTGGGCCGCATGTTTACCCTAGGGTCCCTACTCGGCTGCGTGGGGGACAATGGTGACATCAGGCTGTGGGACCCGTTCACCGGCGAGTGCGTCGGTGCGCTGGCTCGCCGTGGAATTCGCGTCTCCGCCGTCTCTTCGGCACCGGACGCTGCCTGGTTCGCCGTCGCAGGCGGGCACTACGACGTGGAGGTGCTCACCTTGGATGGTGGGCACGAGACACTACGTGGACACAGCGGCGAGGTGCATGGGTTCGCAGTCGCGCCGGACGGGTCTTGGTTCGCGAGTGCGGGGGATTGCACAGTTCGGCTGTGGCGCGCGGACGATTTCGCACAGCAGGGTGTGGTGCGCCACGAAGGAAACGTGCTCGACCTCGCTGTTGCCCCGGACGGGAGCTGGCTTGCCAGCGTCAGCAGTGACGGCGCCGTCAAGTGCTTCACCCCGCAGGGCAAGGTATGGGCCTCAGTCCGCTTGGACAGCGGTGCCACGCGCTGTGTCATCAACCCTGTCCGGCCGCAACTCATGGTCGCAGGCTCACGGCACGTGTTTTTCTTGGACGTCCACCAGGGTTTTGAACGGTCGTGACCTCTGCGGCCTCGTGGATCAGGGCTACGGAGAGCTGTCGACGACCGAGCCTGTGGTTGGACAAGCCCACAACGACGTGTTCGGTTAGCTGCCCGACTACGCAGGGGTTGTGCTAGCCGAAAATGCCATCCGTCCAGGTCAGCAGCGTGGTCGCACTCGTTGTAGGTGTCGCCACGACCGTTGTCGTAGGCAGTGAACGACAGATGGGTTGGCGTGGGAGCAGGGGTATGGGAGCAGATTGGGAGCAGTTGGACGCGCTGAACGGCACTGAACTGCTCTCAACGTCCTGCTATGGCACCATAATGACGTGCGGTATCTCTGTTTCCGCTGGTCAGGGCTCTTTGGGATTTACGTTGACACGGTAGTGTTCCCTGCTGCCAGTTTGTGCGGTCAACAGCAACGATGTCCTTGAGTGGTCGTGACGTCAGCGATAGTGGTCACCCCTGTGCGACCGTGGGCAGCGGTGGCACGACATCGCGCATGAATCCGATCCCGGCTCTTGCCGATCCCGCCCGCGCCGGCGATGGCTGCGATCGGCACTCCCGTTCCGCGCTCGTGCAACACCTCGGTGAGGTGCGCCAGCTCGCCGGTCCGACCGGTGAATAGTCTCGGCGCTGCGGGAAGTTGGCGCGGCGTCACGGGGTCGGGTCCGAGGTGCACGTCGACTTGGATGGTGTGGGCTTGGATCACCGGTCCGGTGACCGCGCCGCTGATGTCGTTGTGCACGGGAGAATCCGGGTACACCGTCATCACCTGCCCCGCGTTCGTGCCGGTGACCATGGTCGCCTCTTCGCGCCGCGATCGGGACCGCCGGATGTGTGGCTCGGTCTTCGCGCATCCCGCGGTCAGCCAGGCGGGTATGGCCATGCCGTGCATCGTGGTGGAGAGCAGGCGGGTGAGCCGACCGGGCGTTGGTGGCGGCCGATCGTGCTCTTCCGTTCGTGTGCGTGCAACCGAAGCTGACACGAGGTGAACGTCCGCCTCCGACATGCAGCGCGTCGATGGTGTCGCTCTTGCCGCGCAGTCTGCGGTCGCGTTGGTCGGTGCGTAGGATTTCGATCACGCCGATGTCGCGGCGTCGGACGGCGGAGGTCAGTCCGGCGCCGTAGGAGCCGGTGCCTTCGATGGCGAAGGCGAGTTCCCTGGCGTCGAGCGTGGTCGCCCAGTCGAGCAGTTGCCCGTAGCCGTCCTTGTCGGCTGGAAATGAGCGTGTGTCGAGGTTGCCTCCGATGTCGTCCAGGGCGACAGCGACGTGGACGTACTTGTGGGTGTCGACACCGATGACGACTGGGCTGCCCCGAAGATTCCAGGCACTGCGGCGACGCCTTCTCGTCAACGCCGACTGCCGTGCCCGGCCGGGTCGACCACCTCACCCGCGAAACGATCGGCTCCGACGCGACAACCATGAACCGGTCGAGCACCTCGACCTGGCCGTAGCCACCCTGCGGCGGCTCACCCCGGACCGACCACCGCCTCCGCGGACACCTCGACGCCGCAAGCCGTCACCGGCATCGACCGGCGCCCAGACGTCGGTGATGAATACTGTGCCGTTCTCGCACTCATCGTCGCTAGCCCCACTCCCTGTCCGAGGCGCCATCATTGTTGAGCCCGTTGTGCACACCGCTCTGCGGCCATGCATTTCGCCCGATGCGTCCACTCCGCCACATCAGCCCGCTCGTCCTGGCGGACCACTTTGGCGGCAGGGCCGGGGAGAGTTGGCAGTCAACGGTGGACATCGTCGACCATTCGCGCCCCCAGGGCACCTTCACCACCTTTGGCGAGAGGACCAGGTGATGCCGAGCAGCACCGTGAGTGCTGCGGGCTCAGGCTGAGCGGGTGCTTGCGATACCAGTTGCGCAGCCAGATACGGATGTCGCTGCCGGTCATCCGACTGAAATATGCTCCAGGATTCTCGTAATCCTCCACAGTCTCCTGAATTCCCAAGGGTTTCGTTGTTGGCGACACGCTTCCGATTGGTGTGATATGAATTGAGGTGCATCGGAGGCGTCAGGGGTATCAGTTTCCGGCAAATGGAAACAGGTGATGTCCTCTCCTTCGAGTGGATTTTGTGATCTGTGCGGCATGCGTTGGGTGAGAGCGGGGGAGTGGCAGTGCCCTACACGGGGAGAGCGAGCTGGATCGGCGGCGGCGATGCGAGTGATGTCGCGCAACTCTGCTTGTCGAGGGGCATCGCACTATCGGACGTGCTCTGATGGAAGTCCGACCTCACGATCGTACGATCGCCGAGTTGGTGATCAGTGCCGTTGTCCCGACTTTTTCGGCGGGCGAAACATCGGAGATCGCGGCGCTGCCACTGCTGGATCTTGGCGCGTTGCCCCGAGATGGGTCCATGGTCTATGGCATGGCCACTTTGGACGGAGGACGCGTGAGTGAGCGCTTGATCACGCGGCTCTTGGGATGGGAAGCAGGTCAGAGCCTGGACTTCTCACGAATAGCGGACGTCATCGTGGCCCGACGACATCCTGCGGGTGTCTTCCGTATCCCTGCCAACACACTGATCACTATACCCGCAGCCTTGAGGCGCTGGTGTGGGCTATCCACGGGCGACCGAGTACTCCTGGCGGCCGCGCCGGAGCAAGGAATTCTGCTCATCCACACCATGGCCACGCTGGACCGCATGGTCGTCTCGCACCACGCCAACCTGGCAGGAGGCTCGCAGCCATGACCCGCGCCGCAGACGACCGTATCGACGCCGAGACAGCGCGAATGTTGTTGGCACGACTGGGATTCTCGGTCTCCGATCTTCTGGAGGAGCCCACGCCGAAGCCGCAGGCTCCGACCTTCGCCGAGTACCTCCCGATCGTGATCGACGCCGTACCGGCCGGATCGCTCAAGGCCTACGGTCCGTACTGGAACAAGGTGCTGACGTACTGGGGCGAACGGCACATCGATGACATCACGCCCTCCGAAATCTCCGCGTTGGCCGAGCGCGTCAAGACCACGGCCGTCCGGCGGCGCAACGCCCGTGGAGGCAACTCCGCGGCCGAACACTTGATCACCGCGCTGCGTTGTCTCTACAAACACGCTGTCGCCGATGAGATCATCAGCCAAGCGGCAAACCCGGCCGCCAAGGTGGCAAAACCACGACGGCGACCCTCCACGCGGCGAGGCCTTCCGGACGTCCGGTTGGCAGAAGTACTGCACGTCGCGTCTACTACCGGCAACGACCCACCGCTCGACGCGTTGTTGCTGCGACTGCACATCGAAACGGCCTGCAGGCGGGGAGGCGCCCTCGCCCTGCGTCTGATCGATGTGGACGAACAGCAGTGTCTGCTGCTCTTGAGGGAAAAGGGTGAAACGCAACGGTGGCAACCGGTGTCGCCGACACTCGTCGCCCATCTCGTTGCCCATGCCGCCCACCGCGGGGGAGACCACGGGGAACCACTTCTCCGCTACGCCAACGGACGACCCATCACGAAGCGTCGCTACGACTACCTCTGGGGGCGACTGGGAAAGCACCTGCGATGGGTGCAAGCGCAGCAGATCAGCATGCACTGGTTGCGGCACACCACCTTGACCTGGGTGGAGCGCAACTTCGGATACGCCGTCGCACGAGCGTTCGCAGGACACCTGAGCACGAGGGACGCAGGCACCACCACCACCACCTACGTGCGGGCATCCGTCGAGGAGGTCGCCGTGGCACTGTCCGCCTTGACCAACGAGCCGCATCCCTTGGCGGAATCGTCACACCGCGGGACGTCTTGATGATCGACAGATCGAGCTGCTAGCTTTGCCGCGTGAAATTTCCCTCGATGAGGGAAATTTCCCCTATTAAGAGTAACCGCCGGAATCGTTCCCCATTGTGGGAGATTTCCCAGGCGCGGGGGTTCAAGTCCCCCCTCGGTCACCAAAACGGCTGAAATCTCAGCCGTCAAAGTCCACGGAACGTAATCACGTGATTACGTTCCGTGGACTTTTTGGCGTGCCGGGATGGAGCCGCTACTTGAAAGGAACCTCCGTGACCCGGTTACTGGTGTTGACGTCCGTGCGGTCTCCATCGCTGCGGCTGGGATCTCAGCCGTCATTAACGGCGGTGGCAGAATGAGGCAACGGGCGATTCCTCTGTTTATTCCACCTGCTGTCCGTCCGCGATCGGTACCCGAGGCGCAGCGGTTCCCGGTGCTGTCGATGCGTCGCGACGAGGACAGCCTGGACCTGGCCGTCAGCCGGGTCGACCATTCCGGTCGCTCGGCGACAGGCGGCTGATCGGCGATCTCGGATGGCAGGCTGGCGACTGCTACAGCCTGACCGTGTCACCGGATGGCGCGACTGTCGTGTTGAACCCGGCGGGGGAGTACCGCATCGACCTGCGCCGACATGTGTTCCTGCCCGTGGCCACCCGCCAACTCCTGGGCATCAGCACCGGTGATCGACTTGTCCTGGTGGCACGGCGGGAGCAGAACAGCCTGACGATCCATCCGGTCGCCGTCGTCGCCGACCTTCTTTCCGGGTACTACGCCGCCGCGTCGGGGGCGAGCCATGACCGATGACTCGGCCAAAATCGAACTTGTTCTGAAACTGCTCAGGGAATTGGGTACCGATCCGTCGAGCCTGCTCCCGGCGGCGAGCGCTCCGACCGTCTCGGCCTACCTGCCGCAGGTGTTGGCGGCGGCATCACCGTCTCAAAGGCAACGACACAGTGTGCACTGGACGCGTGCCGTCGAAGCCTTCGTGGACCGCGGGATCGACCAGGTGACGCCAACCGATATTGTGGCTCTACAACGGTTGGCGACCCGCCAGGCTCACGTGCGTTCCACTACCCGCAAAGGCAGATATGCGGGCGAGAGTGCGGTTCGGGCGATGCGGATGTTCTTCCGGCTCGCGACCTCGGACGGTCTGATCCAACCAGGCAGCAACCCCGCCATGAAGGTCGAAATTCCGCGCAGGCTGCCCAACGTTCGTCGGGCGTTGACACCCAAGGAGATGGCGGCGATCAACCACGTCGTCGTCACCACCGGCCGGGACGTCGCTCTGGACTCGCTGCTGCTGCGGTTGCACACCGAGACGGCGTGTCGCAGGGCTGGGGCGCTGGGCCTGCGGTTGGCCGACCTGGACTCCGAGTCCTGTGCGGTGCGGCTGCGGGAGAAGTTCGGCACCGAGCGGGGAGCGAACCGGGATGATGACGAACTCTTGCGCCACGCGAACGGCACCGCCTTGTCCGGACGCCGGTATGACCTGCTGTGGAAGCGGGTGCAGACGAATCTGGGCTGGGCCGGAAAGTTGGGCGTATCGGCACACTGGCTGCGCCACACCACCCTGACCTGGGTGGAACGCCACTACGGCTACGCCGTTGCCCGCGCCTACGCGGGACACACCGACACCAAGGGCGGCTCGACGCTGACCTACATCAAGGGCATGCCAAACAGGAGGTCGCGCGGGCGTTGGCGGCGTACACCCGTGAACCACACCCCCTGGCGGAGTTGGGCCGCCTCTGACCAAGTCGATCACGCCACCAGGCGACGATCGATCCCCACGTTGACCGCGCGGGTGTCGGTCGGCGAGCACGTTCGCCGACCGACACCCTCCGTTGTGGACACCCGACGTGATCTACACGATCGAGTGGATCACGAATCGCGCCGACAACAGAGTTCGACAGGGTGACGCCGAGCGTGTGGGCGACGACGACTCGGCCGAGGCCAGGTGAGAGCCTGCCGCCTTCGGTGTGGATGGACCGGCCACGCGGGCACGAGCGACGTTGTACGCCTTGCCCTGCGAGTGCGCACCAACGGTGGTAGAACTTTCGACCCGAGGCCACGCAGGATCAAACCAGCAGCTCAGCGCCTCGAACACCCCCAGTCCCGCACACCCCAACGAGGATTCGTTGAGCACCGATCCCACCATCGTTCGAGCCGCCCGCCTGCTGATCTCCCAACTCGGCCTCACCCCCGAGGACCTGATGTGGATACCGGTAGACCTCCCCACCTTCCGCGACTACGTCCCCCACGTCATCGCCGCGTCGGGCACCGGCGCCACACGCACCTACAGCACCTACTGGACCCGCATCACCGAAACCTTCGGCGACCGACGCCTGGATGAGGTCACCCCGTCGGAGATCGAGGGCCTCATGCGACACCTGGTTGAGAATCGACACATCCGACGCAACGACCGCGGCGGCCACTCGGTCGCCGAACACCTCCTGGCCGCCATGCGCGCCATCTACAACCGCGCCATCAACGACAACCTCCTACCACCACAGCACAACCCGGCCGCACGAGTGCCCAAACCCCGACGCCGCCCCACCACCCGCCACGCCCTCACCACAAACGAGGTGACCGCACTCGCCGACGCGGTCACCACCGGCGGCCACGACGCCGTCCTGGACACCCTGCTGTTCCGCTTGCACCTGGAAACCGCCTGCCGACGCGGCGGCGCACTCGCCCTGCGCGAGGACGACATCGAACCCACGACCTGCCTGATCCAGTTGCGCGAGAGGATTGTTTCCAGACCGCCAAGACCGAGGTTGGGCTCGACCACTACCAGGTCCGCCGTTACGACGCCTGGTACCGGCACATCACGCTGGCGATGCTCGCCCACACCTACCTCGCCGTGACGGCCGCGATCGCCCCAAAAGCCCTGGCAGCGGCCTCATCCCGCTCACGCTTGGTGAGGTCAAGCGTCTCCTGGCACACCTGATCACCACCGTCCACGACCGTAGCCGCCAGTGGGCCTGGTCCCACTGGCGCAGACGTCACCAGCACCGCGCGAAGACCTGCCACTACCAGCGAAGACAGGCCAAACATTCCGAAGTGCGGCTGGAGTACTAGGCGGCTTTACCGTGGTGCGTCGACGTCGAGCACAACCTCTACGGCAGCCTTGTCGGCACGCAACCCGCGCCAGCTGGGATGACGCAAGCGGTGCCCGCCGGTGGTCGGGTTGACGATCCACTGCCGGTACGCGACCTCGCCCACGAGCACCGGCTCCACCCACCGCGCACCGCGAGCATTCTCGCGCCACAGCGGCTCGGCAAACGGGCTGCCCGGTCGGGCCAGCGCATCCAGTCGCTGCTGCAGTTCCCGCATCGCGCGATCGGTGAAACCGGTGCCGACGGCCCCGACGAACTCCAGACCGCGCTCGGTCTGCTTGACCGACTTGGACGAGTTCACCGACCTGATCGACCTGGCCGAGGACCTCGACGCCCAGGACCGCGAGGATCTCCACCGGTACGCCGACGGGCTGCGCAAGTTCTGCGCCGGGGCGATCCGCTGGTACGTCGAGACCCCTCGGTACAACATCGGCCACGACCAGGTCCTCATGCCGCCATCGACCCACCTCCGCGACGACCTCGGACTGCGGCCGGCCCCGGAAGCGCTGCTCAGGCGGGAACCCGTGCCGGCAGGGCACGGGTCTCGGCGACCACGCGTTCGGTGAACTCCGACTGGCGCACGAGCGCGGAACCGCTCACCGGTCGCCCCTTCTCGTCGTGGTACACGTCGGTGCGGCTCGAGTCGTCGGTAAACACCCGTGCGACCACTTTCGTCGCCGTCTTCGGGTTGCTCCAGTACTTGATGAACGGCGCCAGCGGTGAGAGCACGTACTTCCCCAGCAGACGGAGGAACGCGTTGCTGTCGCGACCGAGGTCGGTGGCCGGGCAGGAACGCTTCCCGTGCCATGCCCAGCGTGGCCATCTCCGCAGTCGGCCCCCCTCACCGGCCACCGGCCCGCGACACCGCTCGAAGACCTCGGCGAACACGGTGCGGCCCAACCGTTTGCGGCCTGGGTGACACCGCTGGAAGTCGGCACCGGCCTTCCCGCGTTCCAGCACCCATACCGGTCCAGCGACCCGGTCACCTTGGTGAGGACCTCTTCATAGTCGTCATCAGGGAACAACGCCAACGCCGATGCCAACGTCGCGTAGGCGGTCACCTGCGCGGGCAGTTTGCCGTCCGAGCGTTTCTCCCGCACCCCGCACAGCTCGATCGCCGCGTCGACCTCCTCCCGCGACACCTCGGAGATCAACACTCCGAGCGTGACCCGTCACGACCCGACCGGCCTGCGTTCCGGGTCGGCCTCCTGGTCGGCCGAGGACACCCGGCAGTACGCCACCACCCGACCCGTCCCGACCGGGTCCGGCCGCGGTTTCGGGTTTTCGGCAGGCGCAACCCCACAGGCTCAGCTACAGGGCGGGGAGTAAGGAATTCTGGGCAGGTACTGCTGCCACTGCTGGGCCGAGAGGGCGCCGTGGGTGGTGGCGCAGACGCGCTGGGCCACATGCTGAGGGTCGAGGTCCCACAGCCGGACGGTGTCGTCGCCGCTGCCGCTGAGCAAAACGTGCTCACCGGGACCGAAGATCACGGAATTGTCGCCGCCGCCGGATGTCGGCAGCGTGCGGATGAGCGATCGGGGCAGGGAGGGATCGCTGACATCCCAGACGTGGATGGCGTCCTCGACGCCGCCTGCGGCGAGCATCGCGCCGTCGGGACTGAACGCGATGGTGTTGAGGGTGGCGGTGGGGCCGCCGAGCGGCGGGCCCAGGGGCTTGGTGTGCAAGGGATCGGTGGTGTCCCAGAGCCGCACGGTCTTGTCGTCGGCCGCGGTGGCCAGCGTGTGCCCGTCGGGGCTGAAGGTGACGGCGCTGATCGACGCGGTGTGGTCGGTGTGCGCGGGCCCATCGGGTAAGGGGTGCGCCGGATCGCTGATGTCCCACAGTTGCAGCGCCCGGTCGGAGGAGACCATGGCGAGAGTGTGCCCGTCCGGGCTGAAGGCGACGGCGTTCACGGTGCCGTCGGGTCTGACCAGCGGCGAGCCGAGCGGCTTCGGCTGGCCGGGCGACCGGATGTCCCACAGCCGCATGGAGTTCCCGGCGCCGCCGGTGGCGAGCAGGTGCCCGTCGGGACTGAACCCGATCACCTGGGACCGCCGGGACCCGGTGTCGAGCGGCGGCCCGACCGGCACCGGGTTGGCCGGGGCGGAGATGTCCCACAACTGGACCGACGGGCCGACACCGACGGCGAGGAGTCGGCCGTCGGGGCTCAGCGCGACGAAGCAGTCGGCCCCGTTGTCGGACCCCTGGCCGACGGGCAGCGACGTGCCGAGGAGTCGCGGCCGGGCGGCGTCGCTGTAGTCCCACAGCCGGGCGGTCCGGTCCGCGCTCGTGGTGGCCAGGATCCGCCGGGTCCGGTTGTACGCCGTGGTGCGCACGGGGTCGGTGTGGCCGACAAGGGTGGTGGCGGGCAGCGACCAGAGCCGGGCGGTGCTGTCGTCCCCGCCCGTGGCGAGGGTGAGTCCGTCCGGGCTGAACCCGACCGAGAACACGTTGCCGCCACTGGTTGCCTGCAGGGGCGGCCCGAGCGGCAGCACGTGGACGGGGTTGGCGAGGTTCCACAGCCGAGCCGCGCTGTCCGCGCCGACGCTGGCCAGCAGCCGCCCGTCGGGACTGAACGCGACGGACCAGACGCCTCGGGCATGCCCGACAAGGGGCTGGCCGAGCGCGGTGGGATGGCGCGGGTCCGCGACGGACCACAGGCGGACCGTCTTGTCGCTGCTGCCGGACGCGAGCATGCTGCCGTCCGGGCTGAACGTGAGTGAATGCACGTTGTCGGTGTGCCCGACCAGCGGCGACCCGTCCAGGGCCGGCCGGGCGGGATCGGTGATGTCCCACAGGCCGATGGTGCCGTCGATGCCACCGGCGGCGAGGGTGCGCCTGTCGGGGCTGAAGGCCACCGAGCGCACGGAGCCGCCGACGCCGGTGAGCGACCCGCCGACGGCGACCGGGTGGGCTGGGTCCGTGACGTTCCACAGTCGAACGGACCTGGTGTCGTTCGCGGTGGCCAGCAGTCGCCCGTCCGGGCTGAACTTGGCCAGGTAGACCACGGAGCCAGTGTCGACCGGCGGGCTCAGCGCGACGGGGTGCGAGGGATTGGTGAGGTCCCAGAGGCGGAGGGTGTGGTCCTGGCCGGCTGTGACCAGGGTCCGGCCGTCCGGGCCGAACATCGCGGTGCTCGCCCAGCCGTTGTACCTGGTCAGAGGGTCGCCCATGAGGTGCGGTCGGGAGCGGTCCGTGACGTCCCAGAGCTGGATGACGCCGTCTCGGCCTGCCGTGGCCAGCAGGCGGCCGTCAGGACTGAACTGGGTGGCGTAGACCGCGCTGGCCTGGCCGGAAATCACCGTGTCCAGTGGCGCGTTCTGGGCGGCCAGCAGCCGGGTGCGGGTGCCGTCGTCGTCCGGCCGCTGCTGGTAGGCGGCTAGGACCAGCTCGGCGGACAGCGACGGGTCGGACTGCTGCATGCGGTCGGCGTCGGCGAGCAGTTGCCGGAACTCGGCGTCGTCGCGCTGATGGATCGCGATCGCGGCGGCACCGGTCGCCACCATTGCCAGCACGGCCAGCAGGGCGACCGCGACCCGGCGGGCCCAGCTCGCCCGGCGCCGCAAGCGGGCCGAGGCGGTGAGGAAGCCCAGCGCGGTGTCGCTGATGGCAGCCGGCGGCGTGGCGGCGCTCTGCGCCGTCTCCAGCCGGCCGCCGGTGTACAGCAGCGACTTGCCACGCCCGTGCGAGGCCCAGACGGCGGCGTCGTCCTCCAGCCGCTGCCGGGTGAGCAGACCGGCGCGATCCTCATCGACCCACGCCCGTAGCCGCGGCCAGACGCGCAGCAGCGCGTCGTGGGTGATGGTGACGGCGTCCGCATCCAGCGTGACCAGCCGCGCGCCAGCGAGGATCTCCAGGGCGGCGGCTGCGGCCTGCGGCTCGGGGGCCTGGTCGACCAGCTCGGTCCGGGTGGCGCTGCGCCTGGTGTCGTGCGCCTCGGGATTGACCCGGATCAACAGCAGCAGAATGGCCCGCGAGGCGGCCTGGCCCGCCGGGTCGAGACGGGCGTAGGCCTGCTCGGCGGTGACGGCCACGGCGCCCTGGATGCCGCCGACCTCGCGATAGCCTGCGATGGTCAGCTCGTCGTCCCGCCGGTTCTGCCAGGTGGCCAGCAGGGTGTGGGAGAGCAGCGGCAGCGCGCCAGCCTCGGCGTCCTGCCCGATCACGCCGATGTCGCGCAGCATCAGGTCGACCAGGCCGCGTTCCAGTCGCAGCCCGGCGGCCTCGGCCGGGCGGGTCACCGCCTCACGCAGCTCCAGGTCGGTCATCGGGGGTAACGCCACCGGTCGGTCGAGCGCGGCGGCCAACGCCGGGTAGCGCAGGCACGGGCCGTAGTAGTCCGCACGCACCCCGAGCAGCACGACAGCCGGCGGAACGCCCCCGCCCTGGCGCGGCGCGCAGGCGGAGGCGAGCAGGTCGACGAACAGCCGCCGCCGCTCATCGTCGGCGCACTGGGTGAAGACCTCCTCGAACTGGTCCACCACGATCAGCAGCCGCCGGGCGGTCGGCCGCTGACGCGCGATGCTGGCCTTGACCGCGTCCTGTACCAGGCTCGCCGACGGGGACAGCGTCGCCAGGGTGTCGGTGAGTTCGGGCAGCTTGCGGAGCAGTTCCGCGACGGGATCGGGACCGGGCCGCAGCTCCACGACCGGCCAGGACGACGAGCCGGGCACCGCAAGTTCGCCCCGCGCGATCGCGGGGAAGGCGCCCGCCTGGATCAGTGAGGACTTGCCTGTGCCGGACGCGCCGGTCACCATCACGATCCCGCCGGCGCTCGCGGCCTCAGCTAGCCGCGCCAACAGCGCGGCGGTGCTGCCTTCCCGCCCGAAGTACCGCGCCTCGTCGTCCCGCCGGAACGGTGCGAGGCCGCGGTAGGGCGGCCCGGACGCCCGGACCCGCGCCTCGTCGGACGGCTGGTCCGGCGCGGGGTCCTCGACGGCCGGACTGGCCTGCGCGGCCTGCCACCAGGCCCGCCACGAGTCGAGGTCGTACAGCCCGTCGACGGGCTGTACGGGCACGCGGGCCTGGGCGTGCTGGATGAGCATCTCCAGCACCACCCCCAGCGAGGAGAAGCGCGCCGGCACGTTCCGGCCGCGCAGCCAGTCGCTAACCCGCTGGTTGGAGACCCGGACCAGACCGCCCCGCTCGTCGGGGCGGCGGGCGCGGGTCACCGCGTTCGCCACCCGCGTGATCGGTGGCGCGCCCGCCGTTGCATAGAGTCGGGCAAATCGCTCGGCGAAGGTCGCCCGAGGTCCCGGTCTCGTGCCCGAGGAGGTCAACAGAGGCCGCCCGGTCCCGGACCGGTCCCGGACCGGGAAGGCCAAAGTCGCTGGCTGATCACATCTGACGTTGTAGCAGAGCGCCGGTCGCGGGGGTGGTGCTTTGGAACACCCTTGGCACCGTCCGTAGTCACGGGCCACCATGGATGACATTGCTGACATCGATCAGTTGAGCCGACAGCGGGCGCCGGGGTTCCTTCGACGGACCCCGACGATGGGGCCGGAACCGTCAACGACGGAGTTGCCCGCTGAGCGGCTCGGGGAGACAGCGGACGGGGACCGGGGACCCCCCGCGTGATCTCCGCATTCCTGGCCACGACGACGTGGACCGACGTAAAGAAGGGGACGCCGGCCTGAGTTCGTCGCGCGCGATCCACCGCGACTGGATTGGGGGTGAGGCGGTGACCGGATTCGGTGCCGCTGGGGATGCGGGTGACTGAATACGAACGGGGAGCGCAGGTGTTGACAACTCTGGGGGTCAGCGTGCGGTACGAGGTGCTGAAGTCACTGCGGGTCAAGGACGTCGACGGTTACAGCTACATCGGGGCAAGAAAGATCGAGGTGGTGCTGGCCTCGTTGCTGGTCAGAGCAGGCCGGGTGGTGTCGGTCGACCAGCTCATCACCGAGCTGTGGAGCTCCACGCCGCCGATGCGCGCCACCGCGGCGCTGCACGTCTATGTGTCGCAGTTGCGCAAGTTCCTGAACCGGCCGGGCAAGGGCACCAGCGTGATCGTGACCCGCTCGCCCGGGTACATGCTTGAGCTCTGTGGCGACGAGCTCGACGTGCACGAGTTCCATCGGTTGGTGGACCGCGGCCGACAGCTGTCGGCCGCCGGGCGCTACGAGGAGGCTGTCGAGGCACTGGAGCGGGCCCGCGGCATGTGGGAGGACCCGGTGCTGGGCGACCTGCGGGACGGCCCCATCATCTCGACGTTCGTCAGCGGCGTGGACGAGATTCGGCTGCAGAGCATCGAGCTGCTGGCCGACGCCCATCTCGCGCTTGGCCGGCACAGCCAGATCGTGGGCTTCATGCGGGCCATGGTCGGCGAGCACCCGCTGCACGAGGAGTTCTACCGGCTGCTGATGCTGGCCCTGCACCGGTCGGGCCGCCGGGCGGAGGCGCTGAACGTGTACTTCGCGGCGCGGGAGATCACGCGCCGGGAGCTGGGACTCGAGCCGTGTCGGGCGCTCCAGGAGATGCAGCAGGCGATCCTGTCCGCCGGGATCGGTCTGGAGGCATAGCACGCGATGTGACGCCGCGAAGCCGGGAGCGGGCCGTCGGTCCGCTCCCGGCAGTGTTCACCAGGTGACCGGCACCTCGTAGACGCCGTAGAAGGTGGCGTCCTCCTTGTACTTGAGCTCGGTCGACGGCACGGTCAGCCGCAGGCCGGGGATGCGCGAGAACAGTGTGGTGAATGCCAGTTGCAGTTCCAGCCGGGCGAGGTTCTGCCCGAGGCACTGGTGGATGCCGAAGCCGAAGGCGACGTGGTGCCGGCCTTCGCGGCCGAAGTCCAGTTTCTCGGGGTCGGGGAAGGCGTCGCCGTCCCGGTTGGCCATCGAGTTGAGCACGATCACGCCCTCTCCCGCGGGGATGACAACGTCCCCGATCTCGATGTCCTCGGTCGTGACGCGACTGGTGGAGGTGTCCGCGATGCTGAAGAAGCGGAGCAGTTCCTCGACCACCTGCGGGGCCTTGGCGGTGTCGGCCATCAGCTGGGCGCGCTGGTCCGGGTTGTCGAGCAGGGCGACGATGCCGAGCGCGATCATGTTCGCCGTCGTCTCGTGCCCGGCGACCAGCAACGCCATCGACAGGCCGATCATCAGCTCGTGGTCGAACGTGTCCGCTTCCTGATACTTCTGCACCAGCCGGCTGAGGAGGTCCTCGCCGGGGTTGTCCACCTTGTCTGTGACGAGGTCGCTGAGGTAGCCGCGCAGCTGCCGCCATGCCTCGACGCGGTCCTCGACGCTGGTGTCCCGGTTGAGGATGGCGATGGTGTACTTGCCGAACACGTCGCGGTCGTCGTAGCGCACGCCCAGCAGCTCGCAGATGACCAGCGACGGCACCGGGAGCGCGAACGCCTCGACGAGGTCCACCGGGCGGTCGCCGGCGAGCAGCCGGTCGACGCAGCCGTCGACGATCTCCTGGATGCGGGGCTGGAGCGCGTGCAGCCGGCGCGTGGTGAACTCGTTGACCACCATGCGCCGGTGCTCGGTGTGCTCCGGCGGGTCCATCCAGGTGAGCAGGCCCTTGGCCTGCGCCTTGGTGACCGGCTGCCGGGGCAGCACGGCGGGATAGGCGGGCAGCGAGCGGTCGGCGGTGGTCCGCGGGTCGGAGAGGAACTGGCGTGCGTGCTCGTAGCCGGTGATCAGCCACGCGGTGTTCCCGCTGGGCAGCGTGACCCGTGCGATCGGCTGCTCCTCACGGAGTTCGGCGTAGGCCGAGGGCGGATGGAACGGGCAGCTCCGGGCTTGCGGGAAGCGCGGCAGCTCGGCGGGAGGGTTCTGGGTCAAGGCACTGCCTCCAGCTGGACCGATGGTGAGGGGTTAGGAGGACCAGCGTTGTGGCTGGGGCTAAAGGCGGTCTTGCCGGCAGCGGTTCGCGATCTTGGCGCTGCTTTAGCCGGGCGCGTTAGCGTCGGCGCCCGGAACATCTGCCTGCCCTGGAGGAGAAGCGGTAATGAAGGTGGAAGTGCGACGTGACGTCTGCGTCGGCGCCGGTCAGTGCGTGCTCACCGCGCCCACCCTGTTCGATCAGGGCGAGGATGACGGGCTGGTCATCTTGGTCGAGCAGCCCGGCGACGCCGACGCAGGCGCGGTGCGCGAAGTCGCGATCCTGTGCCCGTCGGGCGCAGTCCGTCTCATCGACGACTGAGCCCGAGGGATCAGGAGCCGACTTCAGCGCTCGACGCGCCGGCCTTGGCCGGTGCTTCCCGCCGTTGCTGGGGGAGGAGCAGCGCGGGGACGAGTGCGATGAGGGCGAACCCCGCTGCCCACCAGAATGTGCCGGAGAACGCGGTGTCCGTCGCTCCGGGATTGGTCGCCAGCTCACGGGACAGCACCAGGGCGATCACCGACGTCCCGAAGGATCCGCCGACCTGGATCAGGATCCGAGTGGTGCCGCTGGCGTGCGGGATCTGAGCACGGCTCAGTCCCTTGTACGCGACCGACATCACGGGAATGCTCACGGAGCTGACGCCACAGCCGAACACCAGCAGACATGCGCCGATGAACACGATGTTGGTGTGCTGGTCTACCTGGGAGAAGCCGATCGTGGGCAGCGCGGTGAGCAGGATGCCCACCAGCACGAGCGGTCGGGCGCCTATGCGGTCGGACAGCCTGCCGGCGGTTCTGCGGGCCAGCAGCGCCCCGATGCCCTGCGGGACTAGGACAAGGCCGGCCTCGAGCGCGGACAGGTGGCGGGCCTGCTGGAGGTAGAGCGGGACGAGCAGCGTGCCACCGAACAGCGACAGGCCGGACAGGAACAACAGCACTGCCGACGCGCTGAAGGAACCGACCCGGAACAGTCGGACGTCGATGATGGGTTCGCCGCTGGTGCGCAGCGCGTGCACGACGAAGGCCGCCAGCAGCACCACACCGACGACCAGCGGGACCAGCGTCGTCACGTCCATGCCGTGCTGGGTGCTGAACCGGGAGAAGGCGTAGAGCACGGCGGCCAACCCCGGCGACAGCAACAACAGACCGAGCATGTCGAGCCGGCTGCCTTCCCGCCGTGGCGTCGCCTTGAGGCCACGCCAGGCCACCACCAGACCGACCAGGCAGATCGGCACGTTGATCAGGAAGATCCAGCGCCAGTCGGCATAGCCGACGATCAGGCCGCCGAGCACGGGCCCCAGGATCGGGGCGACCACCGCTGGCAGGCTGATGGCCGCCATCAGCCGTCCGATCTGCTTGCCGCCGGCGGCCTGCACCAGCAGGGTCTGTAGCAGCGGGATCATCAGACCGCTGCTGACGCCCTGCACGACGCGGAAGGCGATGAGGCTGCCGATGTTCCAGGCCAGGCCCGCGAACAGGGAGCTGACCAGGAACAGCGACAGCGCGAACAGCCACGCCCGCTTGTCACCGAGCCGAGTGGCCGTCCAAGCGGCCAGCGGGATCGCCATGCCCATCGCGAGCAGGTAGCCGGTGCCGACCCACTGCACCGTCGACACGGTGGTCTTCAGCTCGTCGACGAGGGTGTGCAGCGCGACGTTGACGATCGTGGTGTCCAGCAGAGGTGCCAGCACGCCCACGACGAGGATCGCGATCAGCTTGCGCACCGACGGATCCAGCGGATCGCCCTTGATGGCAGGCATGGATGTCTCCTGTGTTCGATCCGGGCCTCTGCTGGACACCACCGGTCACGCCTGGGCGAGGCTGGCGGCGAACTGCGCGAGCACACCGGCGATCTGTGCGCCGCGCAGGATGTTCGTGTAGTCCTGGTAGTGCACGATCTTGCCGTCGCGCACCCTGATGACACCGATGGACGAGGGCAGGGTGAAATGCTCCCCGGTGGCGCGGACCTTGCCCTCGATGGTGAACTGGGCGGTCGCCACCTCGGGGTCGTGGCCCAGGTTCACCTTCACCGTGACCTTGGTGAACTCGAGCAGCTTCTTCGTCGGGTTCTCCCCGCCCAGGTGCTCACTGATGGCGGCGAAGCCCTCCCAGCGCGACGGCTGGCCGGCCAGCGCGAACGGCGACTCGTAGACGCCGTCCTCGGCGAAGTGGTCGATGAATGCCTGGGTGTTACCGGTGTCCATAGCCTCCCGCAGGCCCTCGATCACCTTGCTGGTGCCTGCCCTGGCCTTGTCGGTCGCCTCGGTCACGAAACGCTCCTTGCGCTCAGGTGTTGCTAGAGTGGAATGACTGGAGAAGTGGCTCCGGTTGCGACGATACGGAGAAGCGGCTCCGTATGTCAATCCTGGTGTGCGAGGTGGTCGGTGACAGACGCGGTGGACGAGGCGGTCGGGGAGAAGGCAGGCACGGCCCCGAGGCGGGCCGACGCGCGACGCAATCGCGCGCGGGTGCTCGACACGGCCACACGGCTGCTCGCCGTGCACGGCGTGTCAGTGTCCTTCGACGAGATCGCGCGCCAGGCTGGGGTCGGTGTCGGCACGGTCTACCGGCACTTCCCGACCAGGGAGGACCTGTTCGGCACGGTGGTCACCTGGAGCATGCAGCACCTGGCCGAGGTGGGACGCCGGCTGGCGGCCGAGGGTGACGCCTGCGAGGTGTTCTTCCGGTTCTTCTACCTCATGGTCGACCAGACGGTGATCAACAAGGCGTTGTGCGAGGCATTCGAGGGGCGGGTCGCGGCCAGGGTCGTGGCGCCGGTCGACGCCGGGCTGGCGTTCGACGCCACCCTGGGGGAGCTGCTCGCGCGGGCACAGGCTGCCGGCCGGGTGCGCGACGACGTCAGCGCGGGTGACGTGCGCCTGCTGGTCGTGTCCGCGGTGATGGCGACCAGGGGAGCCGACGGCCCACCGTGGCGGCTGGCCATGCTCATCGCGCGGGCGCTGCTGCCCGACCTGGCCACCGCCCCGGTGCCGGTGCCGGATGTAACGAAACTTGCCGCCGCCCGCGAATTGCGTGACACCAGTTTCGTGACAGAGGCGGGCGGCGAAGCGGAGGCGGGCGGCGGGCGGTGCCAGGTGTGCGGCAAGCCCGTCCCCGCAGGCGTGGTCGGGCGGCCCGCGAAGTACTGCGGGGCCGCGTGCCGACAGCGGGCCCATCGCGACCGCTCCCGGACCCGGGACGCGCTTTAGACCAGCTTTGTGGCGGCGACCGACGATGGACTCCTGGGCACGCCGCCGTTCGCGCCGGCCCCTGGCACCGCTGACACACTCCTCCGAATGCGAGGTCTCATGACGACCGCAGGCAGTAGGTCGGCCTCAACGGCGGAAGCGCCGGCTTTCCCCGAGGCGCGAACCTGCCCGTACGCTCCGCCGGACACCTATCTGCGGCTGGCCGCGGAGGGGCCGCTGAACAAGGTCCGCCTCTACGACGGCCGGGAGGTGTGGCTCGTCTCCGGCTACGACCAAGCGCGCAGGCTGCTCGCGGACCCACGCGTCTCCGCCGACCGCACCAACCCGGACTTCCCGATCGTCGCGCCGCGACTGAAGGCGGCGCATGCCCGCAAGGTCCCGCTGCTCGGTATGGACCCGCCCGAGCACGACCGCCACCGGCGGATGCTCAACGCCGAGTTCGCCCTGAAGCCGATCCGGGCCATGCGGCCGTTCGTGGAGGCCGCCACCGGCCGGTTGCTGGACAAGATCGAGGAGCAGGGCCCACCCGCCGACCTGGCGCGCGACCTGGCCGTGCCGCTGCCGTCACTGATCATCTCGGAGCTGATCGGGGTGCCGGCCAGCGACGGCGAGTTCTTCCAAAACGTCACGTACCGGATGTTGTCCGGCGACGCCGACAGCCTTCAGCAGGCGGCAGGCGAACTGATGAAGTACCTGGGCGGCAAGGTGTCCGAGCTGGACGGCGAGCCGGGCCCTGGCGTGCTCGGCGAGCTGATGCGTCAGGTGGCCGCGGGCGAGCTCACCGGCGAGGAACTGGTGCAGCTGGTGTACGTGCTGCTCATCGGCGGGCACGAGACCACGGCAGGCTCGATCGGGCTGGGCATCGTGACGTTGCTGGAGCACCCCGAGCAACTCGCCGAGCTCAAGGCCGACCCGACGCTGGTCCCGACCGTGGTGGAAGAGTTGCTGCGGTTCGTGGCGGTGACCGACACGGCCGGACTGCGCGTCATCACCGACGACATCGAGATCGACGGCTACCAGCTGAAGAAGGGCGACGGCCTGCTGCCGTCGGCCAGCCTGGTCAACCGCGACCCGGAGGTGCATGAGAACCCGCACGTCTTCGACATCCACCGGTCCAGCCGCAAGCACCTCGCCTTCGGCCACGGCGTGCACCAGTGCCTCGGACAGCACGTGGCGCGCCTGGAGCTCGAGGTCGTGTTCAGCATGCTGTTCCAGCGGCTGCCGAACCTGCGCCTGGCCGTGCCGGTGAACGAGCTTCCGTTGCGGAGCGTGGAGCTCGGCCCTGTGCAGAGCCTGCTCGCGCTGCCAGTGACCTGGTAGGCGCTCAGACCCTCAGGGGGGACGCCCTCGGTACGATCAAGCACCGAGGGCGTCCCCTTTGTCGTATCCGCGTATGACTCATCCAAGGGCGGCTTTGCCTGTGGTGCAGGCAAAGCCGCCCCCGTGCTCAGTCCATCGCGCGGCCGAGCTCGTTGTCGATGAAGGCCAGCAGGTCGTCGGCGTCCAGACCGTCGGGGCTGTCCGGGACCTCGGGCGCGTCCTCGGGCACCTTCGCCAGCATGGCCCGCAGCAGCGCGGCGATCCGCCCGCGATCCTCTCCTTCCAGCGTCAGCGAGCCGAGAGTGGCGTCGAGCCTGCCCAGGTCGGTCAGCATGGTCGTGGCCGGCTGCTCCGGTTCGGGCACCAGGCTGGTGTAGAGGTACCGGCTCAGCTCCGCAGGCGTCGGGTGGTCGAAGACGACCGTGGCAGGCAGCAGGCGGCCGGTGGCCGCGCCAAGGCGGTTGCGCAGCTCGACCGCCGTCAGCGAGTCGAAGCCGAGCTCCTTGAACGGCCGCTCCGGGCCGATGGAGTCCAGCTCGCCGTGGCCGAGCACGGCCGCGACGTGGCCGCGGAGCAGGTCGAGCACGATGTCGTGCCCCTCGGCCTGGGGCAGTCCGCCGAGCCAGGTGGCCAGGGTGTCCGCGGCCACGGCTGGCTCCTCGGTCACCCGCCGCACCACGGGCCGCACCAGGGCTCGGAGCAGCGCCGGCACTGGCCCGGCCGCGGCACGCAGCCGGGCCCGGTCCAGCCGGGCCGCCACGAGTTGCGGCCGACCGAGTGCGAGTGCCGCGTCGAACTGGGCCAGGCCCTGGTCGCCGGTCAGCGCGACGACCCCGGACGCGGCCATGCGCGCGAGGTCCGTCTCGTCGAGACGGCTGGTCAGCGCGCTTGTGCCAGCCCACAGTCCCCAGTCGAGCGAGGTCGCCTGCCGGCCAAGGCAGGCGCGGTGGTGGGCCAAGGCGTCGAGGAAGGCGTTGGCCGCCGCGTAGTTGGCCTGTCCTGGATTGCCGAGCACGCCTGCCATCGAGGAGAACAGCACGAATGCGGACAGGTCGGCGTCGGCGGTCAGCTCGTGCAGGTGCCAGGCGGCGTCCAGCTTCGGGCGAAGCACGGCGGCCAGCCGGTCCGGCGTGAGGTTCTCCACCAGGCCGTCATCCACCGTGCCCGCGGCATGGACCACCGCGGTGAGCGGGTGCTTCGCCGGCACGTCGGCGAGCACGTCGGCGAGTGCTTCCCGGTCTGCGACGTCGCAGACGGCGACAACCACGTCCGCACCGAGTTCCGTCAGCTCCGAGGCCAGCTCGGCGGCGCCCGGCGCGTCCAGACCACGGCGGCTGATGAGCAAGAGGCTTCGGACGCCGTGTTCGGTGACCAGATGGCGGGCGAGGAGAGCGCCGAGCGCCCCGGTCCCGCCGGTGATCAGCACCGTCCCGTCCGGATCCAGCGGCGCGGGCACGGTGAGCACCACCTTGCCGACGTGCCGGGCCTGCTGGAGGTACCGGAACGCCGCAGGGGCGTCGTGGATGCCCCACGCGCTGACCGGCGGGGGCGTGAGCGTTCCGTCGGCGAACAGCCCGAGCAGCGTGCGGAGCATCTCCTGGATCCGGTCTGGCCCGGCCTCGTGCAGGTCGAACGCGCGGTAGGTGACGCCGGGATGGCGCTGGGCGACGTCGGCAGGCTCGCGCGGATCGGTCTTGCCCATCTCGACGAATCGACCGCCATCGGGCAGCAGCCGCAGCGAAGCGTCGAGGAACTCCCCGGCCAGCGAGTTGAGCACGACATCGACGCCGCTGCCGTTGGTCTGCTTGGCGAATTCGGCCTCGAAGTCGAGAGTGCGTGAGTTCGCCAGGTGCGTGTCGTCGATGCCGAGGCCGCGTACCACGTCCCACTTGCCGGGGCTGGCGGTCGCGAACACGTCCGCGCCCAGGTGCCTGGCCAGCTGTGTCGCGGCGATGCCGACGCCGCCGGCGGCGGCGTGCACCAGGATCTTCTCGCCGGCTCGCAGCCCAGCGAGGTCCACCAGGCCGTAGTACGCCGTGAGGTACACGATCGGCACGGCGGCGGCCTGGCTGAACGACCAGCCCGGCGGGATCGGCGCCAGCAGCCGCCGATCGGTCACAGCAAGCGGGCCGAACGCATTGTCGATCACGCCCAGCACCCGGTCCCCTGGCGCGAGGTCGCGCACTCCGGCCCCGACCTCGGCGACGACCCCGGCACCCTCGGCCCCGAGGCTTATATCGCCGGGGTAGAGCCCGAGCGCCATCAACACGTCCCGGAAGTTGAGCCCGGCGGCGCGGATCCGGACCCGGACCTCGTGTTCGCCCAGCGGGCGCAGAGGTTTGTCGGTCTGGCGCGCCGTGAGCGTGTCGATCGTGCCGCCGGCCGTGGTGTCCAGGACCCAGACCGTGCCGGGTGCCGGGGTGGCAGGCGACTCGGTCAGGCGTGGCGCCAGCAACCCGCCCGCGCGGATCGCGAGCTGCGGTTCGCCGGTGGCCAACGCGGCGGCGAGCGCGGCCTCGTCCGCCCGGTCGTCCGTGTCGAGGAGGACGAACCGGTCCGGGTGCTCCGACTGCGCGCTGCGGAACAGGCCCCACAGCGGGGCACCGACCAGATCCGCCACGCCGTCGCCGGGAATGCCGCCGATCGCGCGGCTGGTGAGCACCACCAGCCGTGAGCAGGCGAATCGCTCGTCGGCCAGCCAGTCCTGGAGGAAACACAGCGCCGAGGCGGTGCGCTCGTGCCCGGCGGCGATCACCGCGGTGCGATCCTCGGGGGTTCGGCCTTCGGCGGTGCAGTCGAGCACGACCGTGTGCGGCGCGGTGTTCGGGAGCACCCACGCCTGCCCGGCGACAATCGTATAGTCGACCTTGGTGTCGGGGGCGGGGACCGGGACCCAGCCGACCTGGAACAGCGGTTGGCGGCCGCGGCAGGCGAGCCCGCTCGGGTTGAGCGGCCGGGTGCGCAGCGCCCCGACGGTGGCGACCGGCGCATTCATGGCATCGGTCAGGACAACCGTCACCGACCCGTCGTCGTGCGTGGTCAGGTGCACCCGAAGGGCGGTCGGGTGAGTCTGGTGCAGCGTGACGTTCTCCCACGAGAACGGCAGCCGCACCTCCGTCGATGTCCGTCCGGCCAGCAATGCGTGCAGCGCGGCGTCGAGCAGGGCGGGGTGGATCCCATATCCGGTGACGTCGGTGCCCACGGGCAGCGCGACTTCGGCGTGCTTGGTGTCGCCGAGCCGCCAGACCCGGCGCAGTCCGCGAAACGCGCTGCCGTATTCATAGCCCTGGCCGGCAAGCTCGTCGTACACGCCGGCGAGGTCCACGGGCTCGGCGCCAGCAGGCGGCCACTCCGCCTTTGCGGCGGGTGCGGGGGGCCGTGCGGTCGTCAGCGTCGCGGTGGCGTGCCGCGTCCAGGAGCCTTCGTCGGCTGCGGCACGCGAGTGCACTGTGACCGCCTCACCGGCGACAGTGACCTGAAGCTGCACCGGCACCTCGTCGAGGATGAGCGGCACTTCGAGGGTGAGCTCCGCGATCTCGGTGTGCTCGGTGTGCTGGGCGGCATGCAGCACGAGGTCCACGAAACCGGTGCCAGGAAACAGGATCGTGCCGTTGACGGCGTGGTCGGCCAGCCACGGGTGGGTGCGCGGCGAGATCCTGCCCGTGAGGACGGTCGTGCCGCCGTCGGCGAGCGGGATGGCGGCCGCGAGCAGCGGGTGGTCGTCGGCGGTGAGGCCGAGCCGCTTGGGATCGGCTGCGCCGGTTGGTGGCGCGTCGAGCCAGTAGCGCTGGTACTGGAAGGGGTAGGTGGGGATGTCTGCGTGTTGTGCGTTGGGGAAGAGGGTGTTCCAGTCGGGGGTGATGCCGGTGGTGTGTGCTTGGGCGAGTGCGGTGGTGAGTTGGGTGTGTCCGCCGTGGTCGCGGCGGAGGGTTCCTTGGGTGGTGGCGTTGTGGATTGCGGTGATGAGTACGGGGTGGGGGCTGGTTTCGATGAAGTGGTTGTGGCCGTTGTTGATGAGGTTTTGGGTTGCGGTGTGGAATTGGACGGTGTTGCGGAGGTTGTCGTACCAGTATTGGGCGGTGAGTTGGGTGGTGTCGAGTTGTTCACCGGTGAGGGTGGAGTGGAAGGGGATGGTGGCGGTGGTGGGGGTGATTCCGTCCAGTGTGGTCAGGATCTGGTTGTGGAGTGGTTCCATGTGTGGGGTGTGGGAGGCGTAGTCCACGGGGATCATTCGTGCCCGGATGTCGTTGGCTTCGTAGTGGGTGTGCAGGTGTCGGAGTTGGTGGGGGTTGCCGGCGATGACGGTGTTGGTGGGTCCGTTGATGGCGGCGAGGTGGAGGTCCTGGTAGGCGGTGAGATCCGTCTGGACGTCGGCGGCGGGTAGTGGGATGGACATCATGCCGCCGGTGCCGGTGATGGTGGTGATGGCTTGGGAGCGGAGGGCGATGATTTTGGCGGAGTCGTTGAGGGTGAGTGCGCCTGCGATGTGGGCGGCGGCGATTTCGCCTTGGGAGTGGCCGATGACGGCTGCCGGTTGGATGCCGTGGTGTTGCCAGAGTTTGGCCAGGGAGATCATCATGGCCCAGAGTGCGGGTTGGATGACGTCGACTCGGTCGATGCCGGGTTGGCGGCCGTGCAGGACCTCGATGAGTGACCAGTCCAGGTGCGGCTTGAGTGCGTCGGCACATTCGT
>Ga0307507_10003050_pt1 | contig 33497 bp, 7 predicted proteins | sample 7_EM_MG_FD_207223 | JGI IMG/M metagenome (GOLD analysis project Ga0307507, IMG submission 207223) | Populus trichocarpa ectomycorrhiza microbial communities from riparian zone in the Pacific Northwest, United States - 7_EM | ecosystem: Host-associated > Plants > Roots > Unclassified | place...
TCCTTTATATAGATTCTAGCGACATCTTCTACTAATATCTCTTTAGTGCATGCTATAAAGTATCCCTACTTTATTAGCTTATCTACTATTACTAAAATCGCGTTATAATCTTATCCTATAATAGGATTTTTTAACTTTAATAACTTAACAATAAAGTCCTATAATATAACTTCCTATGGTCTTCTTGGTATCTTAATAGGTTATAGCCCTCCATATAGCTTATACCTTGTTAGTTTGTTCCTTTAGCAATCTAGACATTTCTTTATAACTTGTCTTACTAGCCCCCAAATTCCTTAAATAATATACTCCTCTTAAAGCCTTAACACTAGTCCTATAGACCTATTATATCCTTATATTATTCCCTTATAGAATTCCTTAATAAATTCTTCTGTAATAGACTTAGGCATATACGTTACTTTTCTATTTTTATATTGCTCTAAGTCTAGATCTTCTACCTATGCTTCTTAGATCTTCTATATTTAATCACTTTTTAGTAATTTATAGATCTAACTTTCCTTAGTTGCTATAATCTTTGGATAATTACACCTAATTAATCCGTCCTAATCCTTTCGTAATAAAGCTCCTAATAGCTTTTTATTACTTTATAGTTTAGCCTTTCTGCTTAGAGCGTCTGCTTGTGCATTATCTATACCCTTAGTATACTAAATTTCGAAATGGTATTCTATAAGCATTTCCGCCTATTTAACCTATCTTTGGTTAAGTTCCTTTATTATTAGGAATCCTGTAAGGTTTTTATAGTCCGTCTTAACCACAAATGGTTTCTCTGTGCCTTGTAAGAATACTCTTTATTCCTTAAGTACTGCAACTATACCTAACAACTCTTTGTTGTAGATGTCATAGTTTAACTCTAGTGGTGTTATTTTCCGACTATAGTATATTATTGGATGCTATACGTTCTAGTGCTTCTATAGCAAGTATACTCCTAGTGCAAAATCTAATATATCTGTCTTAACAACTATTTCTAACTTTGGTTAATAGATCTTAAGGACTGGCTCTTAGGTAAACAACTCCTTAAGTTTCTGGAATAGCTTCTTCTACTTATTATTCCAAACCCACGGTTCCTCTTTCTTTGTTAGCCTTATAAATGGCTTAATGCTTTTTAACTATTGTGCTATAAACCTCCTATAGTAGTTACAAAACCCTAGAAACAACCTTAACTATATAATATTCTCTAGTTCTTGCCAACTTACTATAGCTTTAACTTTCTTTAGGTCCATGCTGATTTTCCCTAGCTTAATAATAAATCCTATGAAATTGGTTTTTCTTATAAAGAACTCGTATTTCTTAATTGCTACTAGCATCTGTTCTTCCTATAGTCTCTTTAAGACCCATTTAATGTGTTCTCTATATTCTTCCTCGTTCTCTAAGTAGATAATAATGTCATTAAGGTATACCATAATAAACTTATCTAGGTGTTCTCCTAATACACTATTAATTCGCTTCTGGAATATTACTAGTACATTTATAAGCCCGAATTGCATAACTAATGGTTTATATAGTCCTTCCTTTAACCTAAAGGCTGCCTTCTATTTGTCACCTTCTTTAATCCTAATCTGATGGTACGCCTATCTTAAATCTATCTTTATAAAGATCTTTACGTTACCTATCCTATCTTAGATTTCGCTAATTAAGGGTAAAGGATACCTATTCTTCCTAGTAATACTGTTTAACTGTCTATAGTCTATATACATCCTAAGTTTTCCGTTTTTCTTTAGGATAAATAGTACTGGATATCCTACTAACAACTATAACGGTCTAATATATCCCTTGCGTAAGTTCTCCTAGATAAACTCCTTAAGCGCTACTAACTCCGTTTTAGTAAGCTTATAGATTGGAAAGAACTTTAGACTTATTCCCTCTTCTAATTCTATCTTATGGTCCTATGCTATATGCTCTAACAGCTTTTCACTTTCTAGTGACCATAACTTTTTACCATACTTATAGTATCTCTTTGGTATATAACTTAAGCCTTACTTAGTCTCTTTATATATCGCTCCAACTTGGTACTATACTAACTTGGTTTACTGTCGCACTTTGCGCTATTAAGTATTCTTAATATTAACCTAACCTATAACCCAATTAATCTTTAGATTATACTTCTGTAACTAAGGCATTCCTAATATCGCCTTATCCTGTTCTAATAGTAGGATATTAAAAGACATTCTAACTGGTCTTCCTTTAATAGTTAACTAAATAGGTCCTATTTTAAGATTAATAATACCTCCTTTATAGGCTATCTAATCTCCTAAAATTGTTATAAGTAGATATAGGTGTTTCTTCTATCTATGTAGTAACCCTATCCTTTCTACTGCCTTTGGTGATATATGGTTTCTAGTTGCTCCACTATCTACTAACGCTTTAAACTGCTAATCTTGCTATTTAACTCGTAAATTTAGGTGTTGTCCTTAAATTCCTTTAAGGGTTTAAGGCTCTAATACTAGTTCCCTCTAGTCCTATACGCCTCCCCTTTTCCTAACTGTTGGCTGCTAGATCCTATTTGTACTTAGTCCTCCTTAGGCTAATACTTAGTTCATTTCTTTTCCTCTATGTGCTATAAATAAGTATTCTTTAGGCACTTTTACCACTATTATCCATCTAGGCATTTTTCTATAAGGAATCTTCCTGGTTAAAGTGTTAAGTCTCCTTAACCTTGTACTTCTACTAGGTGCTATCTATATATATACTTAGCGTTTCTAAACCGCTTTTCCTCTAGTGCCTAATATATCCTTACTAGGTACTTCTGGTTCTTATCTTTTAGTGCTCTATATATGTTGTATATATTATCCACACAAGCTATCCATGATAGTATATAATGCGCTACATGTTTTGGGTTAACTCTTAGTTTATCTTTATTTTTAAGTTTAAACCTATACCTAGTCAACCTAACCACTGGTATTTCTGCTGTAGGTACTAAGATTTGTTACTTACTTCTCTAGTCCTTAGATCCTTCTTCTAGGTTCCTTAACGTTATAATTAATACTCCCTTAATATAACTTATACGTTTCTCTATAATAGGTTAGTCTTGGACAACTTTCTTATTTAGCCATATATAAAAGTCTTCCTATTTATTATTATGTCGCTGTCTATACCACTTTCCGTATAACTGGTTTAGTGTATATGGTCTATCTATTAGAAAGTACCTTATTATCGCTACATCGTAATATCCTTTAGTATGTCTTTTTTTAAACCTAGTTAGGATATCTAGATCCTTTTCTTATTCTAGTTTATCTAACCACTTTGCCCTAAGTATCCCTACACTTGGCCTATTAGTAACTCTTTATACGGGTGCTCTATCCCTTATATAATCTAGCATAGCTGACCTCTTGTCTAGCTTTTGCTCTTGCTATATAATAATTCTTATTCTGAACTTATTTATAGTTTTTTATTTTCTACGTCTTGCAGCTGGATCTTTATAGTCGTCTTGCTTTTTAATCCTGGTATTAACTGTTTAATCTTTAGGCTAAACACTACGTTTACCTAGAATTGCTAACGTTCTTATTTATTCCCCAAACTTATAGTTCTTAAACTTGCGTCCTATACTTATTTGTTTGTCTATAAACTAAGTAGCTGCCCTTTCCTATTAGTTTTCATCCGTTGTAGGTCCTTAGGTGTGTCTTATCTTATCTTAAAAATCTTAAGCTTCTCTTATCTCTTCTTAAGAATCTTAAGCCTGTGGCCTTTTACCTTTATTAAGTAATAAGCTAGCACTAGCAGTTATCTACTTACTTAGTTTCTTCTAAATATTACTCCTATTATCTTATAAAGCAATAGAAATTGTATCCAATAGTATTATAATACCTATTACTAAACCTTGTTCTGTAATGGTCTTAGTCTCTACTTCTATTTCAACTTCTCTAAGGTCTGCATGCTCCTAGTAAACTGCCTTTATTGCCTTATTATTAGTAAATGCTTCGCCTGTATTAAATTTATTATTATTAATATCCAATCTGCAAGCTGGTTTGTTGGTTCCTCTAAACTTAGATAATAATAGCTCCTACAGCTAATAGCTTACGCCGTACTTAGCGTCCTCATAAATTTAGCATACATTGTTGTAACAATACGTAAAACTATTAATTAAACATTCTTTTATTCCTTATAGTGCACCGTCGTCTCTCTATATATATGTGTCTCCTACTAGCCTTATTCCCTTTACCGCATAGTTACTTTAACCACCTCTATAGTCTCTAGCAAAATGACCTTGTTTTCTATAATTTATATAAGCTCCATCTTTAAACTATCTTTCTTGCTATAGAGTCCGCCTAAACGTCTTCTACTACTAAGATCCCTAGTTTGGCCTCTACTCCTAGGTCCTTTAATTACTTAATCCTTAACCTCTGGGTTTCCATAGTTTTTTTCCCCATCTTTAGGTTTCTTTAGTACCGCTTAGGTCCATTAGCTCTGCGCTATTCCATAGTTTTTAACTCTATGTCTATCGTTGCGTACTCTGCGCCTTATATAACTATAGAACTCTGTCTTGCCCTCTCTTAGCTTATTCCCTTTAATAGATCCTATTATTGATCTTTATTAACTGGTCTATTAACTCTCTTAGAGTATCCGCATCTTCTATTAGAATAATTATGTCCTAGACTTTAGCCTTAAGTCCTTACTTATACTATGCTATAAGCGCCCTATTATTCCACTTAACCTATATGGCTAGTGTTTAAAACTGTGTTATATACTTAATTGCTAAAGTACGTTGTACTAAGTTCTAAAGCTTTTATTCCGCTATAGTTATAGCCTCCAGGTCTCTAAATATCTGTATTAGTTATTCTGCGAACCCGTTCTAACTAGTAAATATATACCATACATCCTAGTTTATAGTTGTTATGCCATTAGCCTATATTTCCGTAAGGTATAGTTTAAACCACTTAAGTACCCTCCCTGTTAGGAACAATCCTGCATAGGCTATTTAATCTAATAATATTGCTAACTTCACTCCTTCCTATATTACCTTAAAGTATATCTGCGTAAGAAACCCCTTAAGCTTTAACTTCTCTCCTAAGAACCGTTTAATTAAAGGTAGTTTAATTTTCGCTGCTCTAATTCTATTAATGCGTTCTTTAAGTATCCTATTATTATCTTATAAGTAATTAACCATTTCCTATAACTAACCTTGCGTAACTACTTAAGAATCCGTATCTGCTATACTGGCGTCTCCTAGTCCTAAGGTTATGGCTGTCGCCGACGCCGTTATAACTAGTGCTTTGGGTGGCATATTATTTGATCTTGTTTAATACCGTAACCTTAATAGTGAATATATAACGGAACCTTATAGTAGGAACTACGGTGGGTCCTATTATTAGGCTGGGTATATAGGTAAGAACAAATTAACAACATAATAATAACTAGTGGAGTGGTTGCCTAATAGATTAACTCCAATTGTATTCTAAGATTTACTATAAGGAGAGAACTATCTACGGTAGGGACTAAGGTCCTTTAAATATACAACTGTACTCCTAAGAAATCCTCTCTTATACGTAAGGTACGTGTTATACATATTATACATAGACATACACTGCGTATACTCCGTACACTATGTATAACATTATGTGACTCGCTTACCATTCCTCGTTATATAGTTCCACCGGTTCTATCCTGGACCGTGCCTGTATTAACCAACTAGCTTCCTGCGACTCTTCCCCAAGTAGTTGTAACATCGTACTTAAAGCGTCTATAACATCTTACCTATTCTATATAGGTATTATAGGCTTTCTCTAGTGTTCTACAGTTCTCTATAGCTGTTAGCCCATATATAATTAGGTTTATATCATTAACAAAGCCTATTCCCTAGGTCGCCCCTTCCTTAAAGGTATTAAGTAAGTTACTTATAAAGAAAAGGAAGAGTATAGGCGAAAGAGGTAATTCTTATAGTATACCTATTATAACTATAATAGGGGGGCTCTAGTATCCACTAAAGACTAGTAATATCTCTTTCTAGCCTATAAACCCTTAAATAAATTGTATAATCTATTCTAAAAAGCCCTTTGCCCTAAGGATATATAGGAGGCGCTTATAGGGTATATTATTATAGGCGCCACTAATATCTAGGCTAAGCATTGATACTATAAAGTCCTTGCGTATAGCCCATATAGTTTTAATAATAGCAGCAAGTAGTATAAGTACTAATAGTATTAAGCAATTCTTTCTTGCCCCTATTTGGCTTTATAGTAGTAGGGCGTATTCCTCTACTATATCTGCTATATAGTCCGCTATAACCTTTTCTAAGATCTTACTTAGGGTGTTTTCTAAGGCAATAGGGCGGTAGCTTCCTGGGATTAAGTAGTCTGCTTTACCTTCTTTTTATAAGATAACCGTCATTATAGATCTTCTAAGTTGCAGGTTGTGACGGCTCGAACCATTGAACAAATGTCTTAACGAAGACTTGAACAAATGCTTCTAACACGAAGCGAACGAATGCTGTATTACGAAGATATCAAGGTGAGGAGCAAGAGAAGTGGTGAGGCCACGTCTAAATACACAAGCCAAGCCCTAAGCGAACCCCTGACTAGGTGACGCGCCCCAGCGCCGTCACATCACCCCCCCTTTTGAAAAAGCCTGCCCTCAGGCTTCATTCTCCAGATACTTATCCATCTTGTATACAGTTACTGCTGCAGGTGGGGCAGCAGGAGTCAGTAGTGGTACTGCAGGCGGAGCAGCAGTTGTCGGTTGTAGTACTGCAGGCAGAGCAGTAAGGTGTTGGTTTAGCTGCAGGTAGGAGCAGCAATTGTCCGTTTGGGTGGTAGTACGGTACCAGCGGCAGTGATAGTCAGTCGAGCACAGAGCTCGTCTATCAGTTGGTCGGTAGATCGCAGGCATATCGGCGCGATCATTCGGTCAATAGACTGTAGGCATAGCGGCACAGTCGTTAGTCGATGGTTCGTAATAGCATGCATATCGGCGCTATTGTTGTCGTTGTGATAGCAAGCGTAGGATGCTATCGTTGTCTGGTATATGGCAGTACGGTGCCAGCGTCATATGGATTGCAGGCGTATAGGCACAATCATTCGGTTGGTGGATCGCAGGCGTATCGGCGCGATTAGTCAATCGGTTTGTCCTAATCGATTTCGACCTCAAAGCTTGCACAGCTCAGTATCAGTTGACTTCGTTCCTCACAGTGTGCGTGGCTTAGTGTCAGTCGAAAAAGGATCTCCGTAGGCTATCGGCACGGCGTTGTTAAAGGTAGTAGTACGGTACTAGCGTCAGAGACATACGGTTGGTCGGTCGTTCGATTAATCGGTAGGTAGACGTACGCGTTGGGTTGACAGATATGCGCGTTGCCTGTTCGGTCGGCGAGTTCGTACGGTCGGAAAGAGGTTACCACTCAGCACGTGCTTCCCCATAGCATAGGCGGCCGTTTGGTAAAGAGAAGAGAATAAAACAAAAAGAAACATAAGGGTGTGGGTGCCTGTATGGTGTAGGGAGTAAGCTTCTCGCAACCTAGCCACTATAGGACTTCGCACGAGATGTTTACTGTCCTTGCGGACGACCTAAGATACCACAGCCTGCATATAACTGGGGACCTTAATATAATGTGACGGCTCGAACCATTGAACAAATGTCTTAACGAAGACTTGAATAAATGCTTCTAACACGAAGCGAACGAATGCTATATTACGAAGATATCAAGGTGAGGAGCAAGAGAAGTGGTAAGGCCACGTCTAAATATATAAGCCAAGCCCTAAGCGAACCCCTGACTAGGTGACGCGCCCCAGCGCCGTCATACAGGTAGTAGCCTATTATAAAGCATACTCTAGCTATATCTACAAGCTAAGGTGCTATAAGTGGACTATAGGTCTTTAAGGCTTTGTTTAAGATCCTATCTAGTCCTAGTACTATATTATTTAAGAGGCGACTAATAGTTCTAGCTATTTCTTTAGTTATTATATCACTATTAACCCTTAGGCAAGTCACTAGTGTTTTACTAGTAATATTACTAAGGTCTACTAGAGCCAGTTAGGGGGAAAATCTTTTTATAAGAATCTTTGCCTTTTTATTATTGTTGCTTATAGCCTATAGTTCGCCTACTCTTTATAGGGGTAGTAGGTATAGGTCTTTTACTAAACATCTCGCCTTTTTCTTTACCCATCTTGCTATAGTCTAAAGGCCCTTATTATAGGGGATACTTAGGTTAGTAGTATATTTATTTATAAACCGTCTCTAGTTATTTCTTGCTTCTTTTTTTAGGGTATTCTTTAGCTAGTTTTTTATGTCTTTATATTGTCTCTTGTCTTTAGGGTTGTGGCTACTTATATATTTCCTTCTTGCTTGTTATTAGCTAGCTATAAGAACCGCGTATTATACGGACTATATATATTACGCATAGGGGCCCGGTTTTAAGACTAGGCAATACTCTTCTAGCCTATTTTTAATTACTACCTAGATCCTTTCTAGTCTTTAGTTAATTTCCTTAGGGGTAGCTAATAAGCCTTACTTGTTTAGTATTAGGTAGATTTCTTCTAGGTCTTAAAGTTATTATTTAACTATATTAAGGAAACTATCTATCTTAAGCTTCCTTATTACGTATCTTTTACTATTTAGTTACGCCTTAATATCTAAATCTAGCTGTATTTAGATGGGGATATAGTCTAAGGTAAGTACCTATTCTTCTTTAGGGATACACCTTTTAAGTTTCTAGTATAGGCCATTGTCTATAAATATAAGGTTAATTATACTTCTAGCGGTGCCTTATTGCCACGCAATTGCTCCTAGGGGAGTAGCCAGCTTAAGGCCCTAGATATTTATAGCTCTTAATAGGCACTCTACCTATTATTTAGCAGCGATATAGATACCCCCCTACTATAGGTAGTAGAGGTTTATATCTCCTAATAGGATAAACTCTATACCTTTAGTTTCTAGTAAGCTTATTACTAATATAATATTCTCTATTTATGGGACCCCTTTAACCCTAGGGTTATACACATTAATAATTTATACCGGTTCCCTATATATCTAGATTATTATAACTACAATATCTAGGTTAACTGCTTACTATAACTATAAGAATAGGCTAATAGCCTTACTAATTATAAAGCATATATATATGGCTGCTTTTAGTTTATATAGGAGCTAGAATCCTTAGGGGCAGTATATTAATTATATATAGGTATTATAATACGGCTCTTATATAGTAAGGATATAGTATTTCTCTAGGTCTAGACTGTCTAGTAGGGGCCTTATAAGGCGGTGGTTTGTATTACCGCAGTTATACTATATAATAGATAGGTGGCGGACCCCTAGTAAGGGTTATTTAACTCTCCTTTATTCTTTACTTCCTCTATTTCTACTTTCTCTAGAATTTTTAGAACTTCTATCTCTTATATCTACACCCTAATTGCTATTTATTTTATATAGGGCTTTCTATTCTTGTGTCTTGTGTTCCTACTAGCGCTTCTATATCTAAATCTATTATTATCTCTAGTTCTTCCCCTAGTCTTACTAGTTGGCTTTATGCCCTTTATAGGTTAGCTATAAATATTAGATTTGCCGCATTTAGTCTAATTTTTAATTATCCTAGTTTTAAGCTTACTATAGCTATCTATAGGGGTCTTCCTATAGGGCGTTCTCTCCCTTATATCCCCTATAACCCTTATATCCCTATTTGGTCTAGTAATATTACGCAGCATCACTTCTAGCCTGTTAAGGCTTGGGATAGCTAGCCTAGCCCCCTAGTATTAAAGGTAGGGAACACTAGGAAGGCACTTATATCCCCTTAACTTATCACCTATTATTTCTATAGCTATTAAGCCCTTGCCTTCCATCTCCTATATTTAATATAGTCTACTCTCTTCTACACCTTATATATGCTTTAGTAACAGTTTATATATTTTATTTAGTCTTAATTTAAGTAGTGTCTTATATTATAGGGGCTTATATAGTAGCCGCAGCACACCTATACTGCGTATATGGATTAGGTGTGTCCCTATTATATACAGCAATAGTATTATTCTAGGCGTAGTTTATAGTTATAGAGCCTTATATTATATATAAGGCTATTTACAATTATTCCTTTTTAGATAAGGAGTTTTTATATTCCTAGTATATATATACTAATAATAAAGGAGCTATATGTTTAACTAACGTCTCCCTAGTAAGTCTTTAGTAACTCTTATATCCTCTTATTATTCTTATTATATACTTAGATTGTATTTTCCTATTAAAGCTATTAGATTTAGGTAATCTTAAGTTCTAGTATAAGGCGTTCTATATATTTTACTATCTTCTATATAGTTGCTGTATTATTTACTTAGCGTCCCTTTTCTACCCTAAGGCTTATAGGAACCGCTAGGACTTTAACTAGGTAGTCTTTATAGAGTACTTTTATACTAATACATTCTCCTAGCCTATTCTCTACCCTTATGGCTCGTTTCTTTACCTATTAGTCCTTTAAGGTAACTCTAATATCTTTACTCCTTAGGTGTTGGACTATAACGGCGTTACAGACTTCCTTATAAATCTTTATAAGGACTTCTATTTCTAATTATCCCCTAAGCCCCTCTACTTTTTCTATATTTGGTTATATTATAATTATATACCCGGTTATTATTTTAAGGGGATTAGGTTCCCTATACTATAAAAGTATAGCTATAGCGGCCTAAATACAGTTTACTAGTAAGGAGGGGTTTTATTTATTTTTAATTTTACTTAGCTATTAGAGGATTTAATTAAGGGATTGCTAAAGGGGCGCCTAAAGGATACTAAACTAGCGGAGCTATTTTACTAGCTATATTAGTTTATTATAGCTAATAGTTATTTCCCTATAATTGCGGATACTAAACATATCTAATAGGCTTTATATTTTATTAGATGCCTTTTTAATAGAGGTATTTCTACTTTATAGTATAGTATTCGCCTATTCTTGTTATGGAGGGCTATTACTAGGCGTGGTTCTGGCGGTCACGCGCGAGTGCGAACCACTATTATTTGACGTGTGCCTCCCCTGCGATGCAGGCATCTTAGGGGGATTCTCTGGGTGTTTTTCGGGGTTCTTTTTGGTTGGTTTTGGTCTTTTTAGGCTAGGTGCAGCAAGAGCTCCTTAATACTATGCAATTGGGTATTTACTTAAGTAATATAAGGCCATTATAAACAGTGTTTACTTTAAAAGTATAATTAATATAGTTATAAAAGATTGTATAAATAATATGGGTATATAAAAATCTAGGGGCAGTTTCCTCTTTCTTATACCGCTTATAAATATAATTATCCCTTGCACTGTCACTTACGTCCTATAAATTATGGCCTGTGCGCACCAATTAATAAGCTGCCTTCTTAGGCGGTCAATCGTTCTACTATATCACTAAAGGTCTTAACTGAAGCTATAAATATATTAAAATGTAGATATATATTATATATAGACACTTATTCTTTAGTATTGAGCTGGTCTATATGCTCCCGCTAATATAGGCCGTCTTTATATAGTGGTATTCGACAGAGTCTATACCTATATGTTATTCTTGGCGACCTTTAAAATCTCTTAAACTCCTTACTATTGCGCGACCTCTTTATTATATTTACTAAAAGCTCGCAGAGAGGCTTCCTATTTAAAGGTTTCTTAATTTAGCTCTTCCTTCCTGCCTTTAAGCATGCAGAGTAGGTTATTTACTTTATATTAATTCTAACTGCCTTATATCCATAATATATTACTAGGTGCCACTATATTTAATCCATAGAGACCCATACATAATTGCTTTAAGGTATCTAGGGAGAAAGCTTAAATAGAGAGTTTATGAGTTGTTCAAGGAATTTCTTATAGCCACTTTATTTCGGCCAGCCGTTGGTAAAGTAGGAAGATAGCTTATAGCAGTTAGTAGTAATTATATTAAGGAGGAAGTGAAATAGAGGCTTCTAAGTCTTGCGGTAATATTAGAGGGAGCTATAATAAGATCTTATCTAATTAGTAGTACCAACGCCTTTTATATAGTGATTATAGAGGTTAATAAATAGCAGAATCTATAATACCTTAACTATATCACTGCCAAAGATTTTTTAAGTCATTATAGTACCAGTAGAGGTCTTTACAGGGCGCTATCATAGCCGTTTAATTAATTAAAATCCTGCGATAGATAACGTTAGATACTATTTTTAGTAGCAGAGCCTTATCTTAAGTTTAGTTAAACTTACTATTAAGGACCGTACTTATAAACAGCACTATATTTAAATCTTTTTAGGCAAATTAAGCAACCGTAGAGTCTTTAGAAAGCTCTCTATATAAGGAACCCTATAGTATCTAGTTATTGAATACCAATTTAAGTTCTGCGAGGGAGGAGCTAATTTACTTAATTAAAGCTCTATGCTGGGCCTTAACTTCGCCTAAAGCCTCCTCCTACTCCTCCCACTTTGTTTTAGTAGTGCGTACAGTCCCTAACGCGCTAATTCCAACCTCTTAAAGCCAAGAGAGTAGCTTAACACTTATAAATAAGTTATCAAGCTATACTATATACTTATTTAATAGATAAAGTGGCTTATTAGTAAGGTCGCCTCTCTATAATAGTAAGTTAAGTACTACTACCTACGTCTTGGAAAAGCCTTCCTCCTTTATATATACCTTATCTAGATTATATAGACCTTTCTTATTGCCTTTAGCGTGGAACATCTAGTTAAGAATATAGCCTTAATTGCCCAAAACCCAGATTTTAAAGCCCTCTGGCGTTGGCTTGGTGGGAATATTAACAATTTTAGGAGCTCGGCCAGTAAACCGTTTAATCGTCTTATTAATGGCAAGGTGTATACTAGAAGTGTAGAGCTTCCTATAAAGCATGTGTAGGTACTTACTAAGGTCCCAAATCCTTTTAAAAGTATTTTAGAAAGCTTCGTCATTATCTTCTTGTAGTTTGGTGCAGTAGAAGTAGTGGTTAATTTAGCGAAATCTATTAAGTCCAATAAAGTTCTAAATAATATGTATTAAGCTATGACTAAAGTCTTTATACCAATACTCTTTAATGCTGCTTTCTATATATAGCCCTATATAAATTAGCACTGCCAAGTATACATACAGCTCTACCCTTAATGTTGGCTTCCACTTCCGCGGGCGTCCCTTTAGAGTCTTATCCTTTGGAGTCTAGTAGAGCTCAGCGTTCCTATTTGTATACTCTACAAGTTAATCTAAAACTTTGTCTGTAAAGAATAGCTTAAATAGCTGCAGGGGGTCGCTATTATCGACGTTGGAAGGAAGATTCGGCTTGCTATAGGTATTTTCGTTATTAATGGGAAGAGGTTTAAAATTAGGTAAGGGCCAGGGCTTGGGAGGAGGGTTTTGAGACTTCTAAGACGCGTGTTTTGGGTGTTGGGTATAAGGAACAAAGTCTATATCATTACTTTTACGATTGCGCACCATGATTGTAGTGTATTTAATTGATGAAGCTATACATTACAACTTCGACGCGAAGAAGTTTCGATTAACCGCGCGCACGGGCCACATTTTATATCACATCGACAATGCAAGGGATAGTATTTTTATAAAGCTTAAAGCTCTTCCTTTTTACCATTATTAAGTACTAAAATATAGTCTTTTAAAAATTAACAACCAATAGTAATGGCTTTAACAAGGCTTTGTATTTAAATAAATACTCTTTTTTAATGTTTAGATTAATATACTCCTATATACATGCTCACCATTGGCTCTATATTTAATGGCTCCAATCTATCAGTCCTAATCGTTCGGGCCTACAAGGATTACAGTATAGGTGGTAATAAGCGTTTCGGGCCGTTGAGAGGACATATTTAAGGCCTCTACAATTATGGTTAATAATAAGGTAATTAAGACTTCAAATCAAAGACAATACAGTAGATAGCCTAGGCTCACAACTGTCAAACGGAGCAGTCAAGAAGGAGAACTCTGTCGATTGATTTATGAAAGAAAAGAGACTATGTACATAAGGTAGGTGCAGGCACCAGAAGGGGGGGGTAGCAGGCAACAGAAACAGGTGGTGAGTCAGAGGGTATAGGTAACTGAAACAGCGTAAGCAAATACGATCTCAGTCGACATGAAAGCACCTCTTGACCGGGAGACTATTTGAGTCTCTCCAGTCCCAGTTTAAAACGCAGTTTACTGCCTTATTAGGACATAGACCGCTATCGAAGATTGAATACAACCTCCTCTCCGAACTTACCCCTGTAATCTAGCACCGCTTCACCATCCATAATACCGTATACATAAGCCACGCCCACGAACTGATAATCCTGGCCTAGAGGTCGCAACAGGCATGGGTAGCTCAAACCTCGCAGTATTGCTACAACATCACCTTCTTGCATTACGAAAGGTCCAAGACCAGGTTTGTTTGTCGCCGTGACGAACAACCGGCGGTTGCGGACGTCTCCCAGCTCACATATCTGGCACATGGCCCCGTGAGCCTCCAGTCTCTCCCTAGTATACGTCTCGCAAAACGCTTCTAGAAGATAGTCGGTCTTAAGAAGGCATTCGAGATAGCGTGCCGCCGCTTCAAGGCCGCTCCGAGTTGCCCTAGCCCCGGAAGATGCTCGCTCGGCAGTAATAGCAGAAGCGACTGCGATGAGCCTAGACTTTGGCAAGTCATCGGCTGTTGCCTTCTTGATGATGCGGAGACCATCGAGCAACCATGCTTCGAATTTCCGCAAATCCTGAAAAGTTGACAGCGCGCAGAGAGGTGTCATAGCACTGACACGATCAACAAGAAAGCCCTCGATCACGAGCGTCGACGGATCTTGGGGCTTCTGCCTCAGCTTCGAAGGTGCTGCTAGCCCATCAGCAGCACAAAAAAGGTCCTTCAGAGGTCTCGGATCCGTCTCTGTGCTATATTGCCAATCAGCGCGTCGGACCCAGGAAGGCATCTTCCCGACTTCCAGGTCACTGCGATGATTGACGAAACGCAGAAGACCTAGATTATTGTTCTGACTGAGGACATGGCGGGTAGCGTCCTGCATGATGCTCCCGAGCGACTTTGTGTAGTCTGGCCTCAAACCACAGACCTCTTCGGACAACATACCCAGTGTTGCGAAGATGCCATCTTTGGGCTCGGTCTTCTGGAAGTTCTGCGCTAGGACCAGAAGATGTTGAAACGAGAGTTTCTGGCCGCTGTAACGGCCGTTTTCACAGTCGACGAGATCAAACATCTCGAGCATGCACCGCCGGCCAGCCCTCGCTTGCATATCGTTGAAATCACGAAGAACGTCGCTGTAGTCGAGCCAGGAGACCGCCCTGAGTATGGTGATGAGCGGGAGTTGCAACGAGCCAAGGTAGCAAATGTTTGCCGGGGCAAGTCTAGCTTCTTGAACTACCCAAAGACGCCTTCGTTGTCAGCGGTACACTCGTGTGATCAGATGCAATCAGATGCCTACCTAAACCATGGCAAAGAGAGCAGGTACTGCACTGCACCAGAGTCTAGGCTCGTGTGCCATACTTGCTGCGAGTATCTCAAGTCGCCTGTATTGCTATCCCTTACCGTAGCCGCAAATGTCTTGTAACCATCTGTAGCCTCTCGTGCCTCTCGATCAACCAGCCCAATGACCCTTGAGACTTGCCCGGCCATGTTGTTATCGTCACACAAATGAATCAAATTCGCCGTGGAGCTGCTGTAAATCCGTCCCATCAGCGTAACCTGTTGGCCTCGCTCATGTATGTCGTCCTGATTGATGCAGATGGCGTCTATCCACAACGTGCGCGGCTTATCACCGAGACGCATTCGCTGAAGCGCCGCGTGGGTGTTGTGCGGTATACGAAGGTACTGGCTGGAAAGCTCGATCGACGCAAGCTTCGCTGGGTCACCCCACACATAGGATATGGTTTCATAGAGTGGTGCAGGAATAGCTGATAATGATATATGCTGAATATCTGCTTTAATGGGCTCTGCATACTTTCCAGGTAAAACTTTCAGAAGCCGGATGTCCTCCTGCTGGTGGCTCAGAGGATGGTAACTGTAAATTTTGAGACGGTTCATGGTAGGTTTGATCTAATACCATCGATCTACAAGTACTGAGTTAATTCAGGGTTAAAACGTGGAGACTGGCAGACATGCAGAGGCTGCATTTGATCCCTGCTATTTCTTATAGCTAGTGTCTTGGCACAATAGAATATAAGGGATATAGGAGAATTGAATTAAAGCAATTTAGAACTTCCCTGACATACGTTTCCTCTTTCTCCCTCTTTTGCCTACGCCTCTACCAAAACACGAATACAATACTGTCTGCCGATCGGAAGACCAAAAGATCAAAAGAATAATGACTGTCTCATTGCGGAGGGGTCTAGGGCCTCATTATATACACTAAGTAGATAGCAAAGACTGACGTCGACACTGACGTTGACACTGACGTCGATTTGACGCTGCTACCTTATTGCCACTTAATTGACATTGCTGATAGGTAATAAAAGGTAATAGAATGGTATGAAGCTATAGGGTGATAGGCAGTTAGAACAGGAACAGGGTAATTATTAAAATCCGACCTGGATCGACATGCCCCCTAGCATTGAGCCCCTATAGGTCAAAGCTGTATTACGGGTCTTGGCATGGTGTTGAGTTGAATATACCTTATATCTTCCCCCTTGCTTACCTTTATTAATTTGGATCCTTTTCTTAATATTAACCAAATTTAATTGGTAAACGAATGTCTCGTGCTTCTGCCTTAGCAGAGCCTTTATTAAGCCGTCTGCTACTATTGCTGCAGTAGGCGTCCAGTTGATCTTAATTTAATTGTCACGTACTTCCTAACATAGCTAGTAGTGGTGTATATTAATATGTTGGAGCTTTATAGAGAGTTCTGGTCCGTCCTTTATAAGTAGTTAAATTATTTATAGATTATTTCAGTTAATTGTTTGCTTATTATCTAAGGTTAATCCGATTTCTTTAAAGAAGTAACTCTACTAATTCCGTCCCTATATATGACAAAGCTATAAGCTTTACCTCTATGCTTAACTTTATCACTAACGTCTATTTGGTAGATTGCCAATTAATTGGTCCCCTAAATAGGGTAAATAGATATCCTTCCGTACTATATCTACTTATTAAGTTATCTTTAAACGCTGCGTTGCTTGCCCCCGTAAAGACTTAACTCCCTATATTATATCCTAAGTATTTAATTACGAGAGACCTTGTCTAATATTAGTGATCTTTTTAGACTGGAGCCAATATGGAGCCCCTGGATGGACTAAGGCTTGCCTTAGAGTGGATCTAAGTAATTTAATTGGTGGATAGAGTAGATCTAAGGTAATGGGGCTCTTGGAGCTCCAAACCCTATACCTAATTGGGAGGGAGGAAAGGACATTATACTATTAATGCGTAGGATTAGCTAATCGGGGGTTTACGCAATGTCTTAGTGTTTTTAATAACTAGTACTAGCCACTAAATCTAAAACTTCTAGTTATACCTTAGCCCTTACCACCGCTATTGTCCTTACCGTTACCCTTTTTGCCTCCCTCCCTTATTATTACCACTTGTCCTTACTAAATAATATAGAACGATTCTTCCCTATCTGCACACCTGTCTTAGATAATATTCTTATTGCCCCCAAAGAAATTAACCTAAACAGAATTAACGCGTTAAGGAAGGTAGAGGAGTTTAAGCTAAATAGCAAGCAATATATTTTGTGTTACGCCTTAATAAAGGCGCCTAAAAATACTAAAATGTAAATATCACTAATATAGTAATAGGGGGAGGATATTTAAGAGAAGGACGGTAATAGGAAGGACCAGTACTACTACTACTATCTTTATAAGCGATTAAAACGTTAATAGGAGCTTGTAATTGTCTTAACTAGAAAAACCACTGCCCTAAATTACCTCTATAACGATTATAATATAAATAGAACTATAGGTAAGCTTAATTAAGAATGTCTTTAATCCTTAAACTAACTAATAATTGTATAATACTAGTAGGAAAGGTTACTTAATTTAAATCGCAACTTCTAGATTTTTAAGGACTTGCTTATTTAATAGATCGTCTACTACTATATTACCTTCTTTTAATTTAAAAACATCTACTTTTATTAGCTTTTAAACTTCCTATATCTAGGCCTTAATAGGTTTTTACTAAAGATAGGTAATATTATTTACGGCTAGGTTACTAACGCCTTTATAAATAAGAAGAATTAGTTAAGAATAGAGCTACACGATGCCCTTAGCGCTATATTAATATCCTTTAATTTTTAGACGTTATTAAACGCCTATATAATTCTTAGTATTATTACCTACTTTATTAATAAGTAGGGGAGGCGGTAGAATATAGTTTTAGGGCTTTATTGTTAGCGACTTAGTTAATTAAGGCATGAGCACGGCAAGAGGGTCGCGTAAGCCTGTATAATTGGATTATCTATAAACAAGGATCTAAAGCTAAAGAAAGGAAAGGAGAAGAATAGCAGTGTTGCTTAAGGTTTTATGCGGCCCTTAAGTTACGTAACTATAACTATCTAAAAATATCTACCACAATCTACCGTTTTCTACTAGCGCTGTAATATTACCCCCCCCCCCCCCCTTTTTTAAAAAGCCTACCCTTAGGCTTTATATATTTGTATTATATCTATAGGGTATTTTTATCTTTATGCTTAATAGGCAGCTTATTATCTTTACTATACTAGTACTCCACCTACTTATTAAGGTATTTTAGGGGTTTAGGCTTATTAGGGTATTAGTTATAGAATTCTTTAAGCTTATAGGGACTACTTATAAAGTTCTATATAGGGTACTAAGTGGGGTCTAGGTTATATCCTTTCCAACTAATATAATACTTTAGCGTTCCCCTTATAAGTTTATAAGCTAGTATTTCTTTAATTTTTTATTTATTATTGCTATTAATTTAAATTAGTAGGGGTGGTTTATTCTTTTATCTAGGCAATGGGTTATTTATAGCTTTTTATAGCTTATCTAGTAAGAATTTAAGGTAGACCTTAATTAAATTTAGAAGCTTTACTTTATATAAGTTGCCTCTCTTTTTAAGGACCTTATATAGTCCTGCTATTTAATAGTCTAGCTTATAGCTAGGCCATTCTATCTTTTACTTTTTTGTTATAACCTAGACCTTATTGCCTATAGTAAAGTTAGGCTTATGCCTATACTTATTTACCCACTATTCCATTAACTTCTAGGTCTTTTTTAGGTTTATATAGGCTACTTTATAGGCCTTTTTTAAGCGTTTAGCGTAATACCGTGCCTTTTTATAAGATAGTTTTTTGCGTATAGTCTATAGCCCTTTTAGTCTTTCCTAGTTAAAGCTTATATAGGGTAAATACCATATTTCTAGCTAGATAGGTGCAAATCCTATAGAGTTATAGGGTAGGGTAGCCTAGGCGTAGTCTATTAGAGGTAGCAGTTTGGCCTAATTATTCTAAAAGTAGTTAATAAAGGGTTGGAGTCTCTAGTTTAAATACTGGGTTATAATCTTTATTTAGCCATTTATCTAGGGGTGGTATGCCGTAAAAAGCTTTAACTTGATATTTGGGATTTAGGTAAACTCGTTCTAGAAAGCTAATATAAACTATAGCCTATAATTGGATATAATAGTATCTAGTGGTCTATAAATTTAGTAGACGTAGTAGATATATAGTTAGGCCGCCTTTTTTGCATTAATATTCTTATAATAAGGGATTAAGAACGGGCGCTTACTAAAGCGGTTAACTATAACTATAGCCATATTATATCCGTTACGGTCTATAGGTAGCTTATAGAAATCTATAAAAATATACTGCTAGGGGCGCTTTAGTATTAGGAGTGGTTTTAATAGTTTTAGAGTCTTATCTTATAGAATTATAGACCTATAGTAGTTATTATAGTTTTATACATAGCGATTAATATCTATAACTATTCTAGGCTAGTAGTAACAGTCATCAATAATTTTATAGGTTTTATTTTTTTTAGGGTAGGCTATAGAGACCTAGGTATACGCTTCCGTAATAAGCTAAGTCTATAAGTTTTATTCCTTTACTACTGCTAGCTATTTTTAAGGGACTATAGGCTTATAGCATCCTTTATCTTTTTATGGTACTCCTATAGAGAAGGGGCTATATAGTTTACCTATAGCAGTTTATTAATAAGGTTAAGTTCCATAGAGTTAATAGGACATATCTTAGCCTCTAAAGAGTCTATATTTAGCTCTACCTATATTTAGGGTTAAGGTGCTCTAGTTATAATAATATCTAAGTCTGTAATAAGATCTTTATAGCTATTTAGTTATTTAGGTCCTATCTACGCCTTATAAGGGCGTATATATAATTTATAGTGCCTGGCCGGTATATAATTAGAAAGTTAAACTAGGATAGAATATCTGCCTAGTATGCCTGCCGGGCTATAAAGGCCTTATAATTAGAGACTACCTAAATAAGCTTAGGGGCCCCTTCTAGCTGTATATACTAGTGCTAAAAGCTAGAGATAATAGCCAGCATTTTTTGTTATAGATATGGTAGTTTAGCTTAGCATTTATTATAGTCTTTAAATAGTAAACAATAGGGTACCATTCTCTATCTATCTGCTTTTAGGAGTAAACGCTAGCTATAATACTATCTAAGGCATTAGTCTCTAATGTTAAGGGCTATTTTAGGTTAAAATGGATAAGTAAGGGAGTAGAGACTAGTTGTTTCTTAAGCTTATTAAAGGCCTACCTATATATAATATTAAAGTAAAAGGGCTGGTTCTTATAGGTAAGTAGGCTTAGGGGCTAGGTAATCCTACTATAGTTCTTAATAAAGCGTTAGTAGAAGTTATAGAACCCTAGAAATAACTATACCCCCTTTACAGTCCTTAGGAGTACCTATTAGTTAATTACAGCTGTCTTTTCTAGGTTTGTCTTAATTCTATTTATACTAGTAATAAACCATAGGTACTTTATACGCTTAACACTAAATTCTAATTTTCTAATATTGGCCTAAATGCTAGCCTTGCGGAGCCGTTATAGAACTTTATAGACATGCTTCTTATATTCTAACTTATTCTTAAAGTAGATTATAATATTATCTAGGTAGGTTGTATAGAAGTTATTAAGGTAGTTAAAGAGTATATTGTTTATATATCGCTAGTATATAGCTAGTCCATTAGTTAGTCTAAAAGAAAGTACTTTATATTTATATATTCTATAATAGGTCTAAAATACAGTAAGATCTTCTAATTTAGGGTTTATTCTAATCCGGTAAAAGGCCTAATAGATATTAAGCTTAGTAAAGATCTTAGCTCTATCTATTTAGGTTAAAGTCTTATTAAGTAAAGGTAGTAGGTAGCGGTCCTTACGGGTTATATTATTAAGTTTGCGGTAGTCTATATAGAAATAAAGTCCTCTATTTAGCTTTTTAGTAAAAAGAATAGATAAGTTAAAAGGGGCTTAACTAGGCTTAATAAAGCCCTTATTTAGGTTATTAATAAGGTACTACTTTATAGCCTATAACTTAGCAATAGACTGCTAATAAAGGGGGCTATAGCTAAGTATATTTTCCTTATCTAGCTTAATCTTAATCTTATTGTTCGTATCACTTCCGGTGATACGTATTGCTATTGCAATAGTATTGGGGTGGTAACTAATTTGATTGATGCTTAATTGATGCTCCTATTCTATAGGTGGAATTTAGTGGGTTTCCTAAGCTCGCTTAGCTCACATGATTGCGTGCAACTGCATTGCGAAACCTTGTTTAGACACTAGGGGCATTTAGTTTTATAATAGTGCTTAAGCGCGCCACCTGCTAAATTCTACTAAATTCCATTAAGTTCTGCTAAGTTCTGCCATATTCCACCAAATTCTGCCAAATTCTGCTAGGTCGCTGAAGTAACCAATTACGATTTTTTATGCCCGGCATAGAAAATCGGCATTGGCTTGCTTACCACTAGCGCCTTGGCTGCTGGCTTAATATCTTTATACTCTCTATTCCTGCCTTTCCGTCTTCTCCTCTTTTTACCTACTCGGTAACCTATAGCTTAATTATATTCGTATTAATTAGGTTCTTTAACGCCTAGCAAGGCTTTAATTTGGTTATAGTATTAGTAGGGTTACTATTTCCGTTAATCTACTTAATCTCCGCTATCTCTCTTCTCTTATATAATTGTTGTAAATATATTAGGTTAACTATAAGTCGTTTCTCTTGTATTGTCTTAAGCTTAACTAAGCAATTATATAGGGATTTTGAATTGGTATAAAGGATAACCGGTAGTCGTTTAAGTTATAGGATCTTCTTAATGGTTGCTTTAATTACAGCTCTAGTGTTAAATCCGTGAGCTATTTTATATAATTTAGATACTAAGACACTTTGTATAACTCGCTTGCATTTAATAGATAATTAATAGAGGATATTAGCCCTATTATCCTTGTCCGCAAGTATAATAATAAAGCCAATCTAAGAAGAGAGGTTATAGTTATTGGCAAAGGACGAGTCCGTAAATATTATTAGTTTAAGAGTGCTTGTATTAAGTTGTACGAAGCAAAGTCCTTAGGAGGGATTATTAATTTACTATTATAGCTGTTTATTAAGCTGCTTCGCATATTCTTCCTTTAGGTTAATAACTTGTGCTATAAAGAAGAGGTTAAAGGCAGCTTCTGGTTAATAGACTGTGGTAATATAGGCTCCTCTTGCTCTCTAAGCAACGTACTAGTCTTTTAATGTGACTGCCTTGCGGACTTCCCCTCTGGAGCTAGTTAGGTCTATGGTCTTTATAGTAACCAGCCTTAGGTTCTAGTATTAACATTCCTAGATAAGGGCTATTAAATCTTTTTCTTACTTAATATAGCCTCTATTAAACTTAATTGGGGTATTTAGCATAAGCTTCTCTCTCTCTTTTACTAGGAACTTTGCCTCCTAAAGTCTGGCTTCTTTAGCCTCCGTAAAGGTTTTATTAGCAAGAAATAGTGTATTATTGGTCTGCAATCCTATAATTCCAAAGCCGTTGCTGTTTGTGTATAATAAGCAGTGGTTATATATTGACTGGTTTATCTATAGTTTATTAAGGTGGTAACGGTAGTATATATTAAACTAATGGTTGCCAGCTTCCGGGACACTATAGAGTGGTTTAATAACTCTTAGAATTGATCTATCCTTTAGTCCAAGTTCTAGTGGTAAGCGTATAAAGAAGTCTCTATTTAGGTGGGTACTAGACTGTATATAAGCTTATAAGATATTATATAGGTATAGAGAAGCTAGTCTTCTTTTGTTTCCTTATAGGGTTGCCATAAGTGCTAGGATAATTCTCTGGTTAATACATTAAATGGTTAGTAATTATGTTAAGACTAGATCTTTGCTATAGTTGTTATAGGCTTATATAACTAGTCTAGACTTCTTAAAGGCCTTATCTGTTCTAGCGTTCTTAATCTTATTAATAAATTGGGAGTTAAAGATTCTAACTCCTTTTAGGATGTCTGCTATATTAATAAACTCAAAAACACCTTTCTTAAGTAAACCGTTTATCTCCTTACGTTGGGACTCTGTAAATAATAGTAAGGTATACCCGAAGGTTATAGTATTAGGTTTTGTTAGGCTGTTATTAATAAATATTAATATATCTGCGATGTTTTGCTAGGACTTTATTGGCGATTATTATGTCCATTTTAACCTTTAGGGGGGTGCACTAGTTGCTAGTTTCTTAGTTGGTTCCTTGGTCGGTTCCTTAGTCGATTTCTTAATTAGTTCTTTAGTTAGTTCTTCCTCTAGTTCCTTATTAGGTTTTTTTGGTTTGGGTTATAGGTATGGCTTTACTGCTATAGTTTTAAAATTGGTAGGTCTATTAGGGAGCTATACCTTATATATTTCTCCGTTGATTCTAAGTAACTTAAATGGGCTAGTTTATCTACCGCTATTGCCTTTACACTATATAAGTACTTTTAAGTTAATGGGGAGGTTATAGATTGTGGTGATAGATAGACTATTTTGTTGGTTTAATATATTATTAACTTGCTTCTTTGCCCTAATCCTTACAATCTCCTCTATTGCCTTCTTTATAGCTGCCGCTCGCTATATAATAGAGGGTGCTGGTAGGTTAAGTTCGCTTATTTAAGGGTAGGTATTAAAGATAAGTAGTGTTAGGACCAAGCTGTCTAGGCTAGCTGTGTTATTAGCGGCTTTTACTACTATTTATAGAGCTAGTTCCTTAGCTATTCCTAAGTCCTATAGCTCCTTTATAATTATCTAGTATGCTTAGCATAGTATTATATAAGCTCTTTCTACCATTCTAATGGACCAGTGAGCTTCTATTAGGACGCTCTTGGTTAATATGGCCATTGCTATAGCGTGCTATTAAAACTCCTTGCTTATAAAGTTCTCCCTAGCGTTATAGGTAATATAGTTAGGTAGTCTAATATAGGTGTTAATCTAGTAGAGTTATAGGGTATCCTAGGTATGTTTTACGGAGATATTATATAGCTATCTTGTGGCTTAAAATCTGGTAGCTTTATTAATTATATAGAGGATAGGGCTTCTATTAATATATATAATATTAATAAAAATAGAATGGTTAAAGTTAGAATCTTGGTCCTCTTATAATGTGAACTTAAACTATCTAGGGGATTTGCTATATTTCTAGCAGTGGGAGCAGTACTTAGTAAGATAGTTAATAACCTGCTTATTAATATTGTTGTGGCTAGAGCGTTTTAATACCTTATATAGCTTATCTGCCGATGGATGTCTAAAGCGGTAGTGGAGTTGGCGGAGTTTAGTAGTGGTTAGGTAGTAAGGGTTTTGGTTAAATAAATAGGTTATAAATAACTGTAGTGATTCTTCTTATAGTAAGAAGGGGTGGCTAAATTAGCGAACTACTGGTACCGATTTTGTTGGGGTGACTAGAAAATTCTTAAGGTTATTATAATAGACCTTTAGTATATTTATGTCTGCAAGGCATAGTAGGAAGGGTATATTGGCCTTTATAATGTGAAACTTAATATTGCTAACTAGTATATTAACTATAATAGAGCTAATGAAAGGGGTAGAGCCGATACCAAACTGGACGTTAATAGCGCCGGCCTTTAAGGTATTGATAATAGTATTATAGGTCTTCCTATATGCGAGGTAATGTCTATAACCTGCTATTAATTTCTTTAAGGCTCCTATATTAATTATTACTCTATAAAACTTATTGGAGGTATATTAGCTGGTAATAACGTAGGTAAATGGGTCTAAGTCGTTATGGTAAGCAGTTAGGTTAATGCCGGTAATTATATAGGTAAAGGATCGGTCCGCTAAGTCGGTTATAGTATTAATGGCTCCTTTGTGCTGTATCGTTCTAAAAAAGGTAAGAAATAGTTTGGTTTGTTTCTAAGTTAGAGATAGTAGTAGTAACTTAATATTAATTATAAGAGCTTCTGTTGCGTCATTAATAGATTCTAAGTTAGGTTTATTATTGGGGTCTGTTCCCTTATACTTAGTAATATATTGCTTAGCGTGCCTATTAAAGTGGTGGTTAAGTCTGTTCTTAAACTTCTTCCTTAATTTATTGCGTTCTTCTCTTAAGTATTTAGATGACTAGTAACCTTCCTTATAGCAGACAAAGCAGCGCTTCTTTAGTAATACATATTGGTTAGATAAGGATAATTATATTCTATAACGTAATTAAGGGTATTATCTATGGTAGTGGCGGTTAGTAAAGAAGGCTTAGGGGTTCTTACTATTTAACTTTTTAAATGTTATAATAGAGAATTATAAGTTATTAATTAGGCCAGTTAAGCTGTCAGAAGGTTTAAAGTAGGTATATTAATATACTAGTAACTCCTAGTAGGCGTTAATAAGCTTGATATAAAGAAACTTATCTATATGTAAATCTGGGTTAAGACTATGCTAGAGGTATCTTAGTTCTTTAATAAGCAACTATAGGCAATCTAGGGTTGATTTGCCGGTGTTCCTACTTTTGCTTATTACAGACCGTAAGGTTATTAAGTTCCACTGCCCTAGTATACTGCGTCTATACTTAGGTCCCTTAAAGTAGTAATATGTTGCGTTACAGATTTGGTTAAATAAAAGGGTTATAGTGATATTTTTAAGGTTGGTATAGTAATGGTTGAGTGCTAAGCCGCGTAGCATTATAGGGTAGGCTTTAACCTTGGCTTTTTAGGGCATATTAGCTCTATTATAGAGGTTATAGAAGATAGTAAGTTTGAAGTTAAAGTTGTTATCTTCTATATATATCTTTGCAAGGTTTATTAACTCCTTGCTAAAACCCTAGCTTAATAAGGCGGGTTATATTAATAAGATAGGTTATACTAATAAGGTAGGTTGTGTAGGCAAGGTAGGTTATAGGGTTGGTAAGGTTAAGGTTGGGGTTTTAATGGTAGTTCGTAAAATTAGGTTTTCAGTAGTACTGGTACTGGTACTAGCACTGGCAAAGTTGTCCTTAAGGAGGTAGTTAATTTATCCTAAATTAAACTTCCCTCTAGCTGCTATATACTCTTTAATTTTAAGCTTAGTCTACTCTATAGGTTCTTCTTCTTATAGGGTGTTAAATAGCAATTTAGGGACTATGGCGTTCCTATACTTCCTTACCTATACGCTATTGGTCTGTAGAAGTATTTGGAGCTTTCTAATGTATATCTGGTTGCAGTTCTTAAAGATCTATACTATAAAGTTCTGGAAATCTTCCTTATAGGCTTCTCGTAGCTTATTATCCTTAAAGTTATAGACCTTATATTCTAAGGTCTTAAACTGCACGAAGTTATTAATGTCTATAATATTAATGTCGTCGGAGTCTATATTAATTCCTCTACCCTACTTCTTCTGTCCTTCTCTAACTTATACCCTAATATCTACCATATTAATTTTTGTCTTGTGGCTCTTATTTTATTTTATTTTAAGTTTTAGAGGATAAATATGTGTAATAGACGCGAACTAAGGGTTCCTTGTCTTGTTAAGTTCTAATTTTGGGTTTTAAAACGCGTGATAAACACGAACTAAGGGCCTATTAGGGGTTGGTTCCTTAAGTACCTGACGCCTTTTAGAGTACGTGATAGACGCGAACTGAGGGCCTATTAAGGAGTCGGTTCTTTAAGTACCTAAGGACTATGTATAAAGAATTAAGGGCCTATTAGGGGGTTGGTTCTTTAGATATATATTAACTGATACTCCTTAGTAAACGGGTTCGGTAGAGGCCTACAAGTAGGGACTGATCGAGCTTGTCTCTCTTTGTAGATGATATGTCTCCTAATCTGTAATTACTAATTAGTGTTTGTATCACTTCCAGTAATACGTATTGCTATTGCAATAGTATTGGGGTGGTAACTGATTTGATTGATGCTTGATTGATTCTTCTATTCTATAGGTGGAATTTGGTGGGTTTCCTGAGCTCGCTTAGCTTACGTGATCGCGTGCAACTACATTGCGAAACCTTGTTCAGACACTTATAGTTATATAGTTAGTAATGCGGGAGTATATTAGATACTGCCTTAGAGAATATATTCTTAAATTTCTAGTATTAATAGGGTAGTTTCTATTCTACCAGCTCCTTATTTATAAGCTTACTTTCCTATCTACTAAGCTTGCTTTTCCTTTCCCTAATTATTTAATTAATTTTATATAAGCTAGTGGTAAAGGTAATAGTATTAGGTTAGACTAAGTTCTAGTAGAGTCCTATAGCGCTAATATAGTAGATATTAACTAGGGGAAGGTCTATAAGTTTCTTTACGGACTTTTATTAGGCCGTATTTTGCAGTATAGGGTTTATAATCTTCCTTAGCTTATATTCTATTTTCTATAAGTTATCCTTCTGGTCTATACATTTAGTATAATATCTAATACTCCTTGCTATTCTTTATAGCTATATAGGGCCTAAGTTCCCTATAGGAAGCTCTACTAGCTTTTTACTAACTTTTTTAATCTTTAGTGCGGGTGGCATAACATAGGTAGTCTAGGGGCGGCGTAGTATATAAATCCGTTACGGGTTAAGCTATACGTCCTTTTTAAAAGCCTAGTCCCTATATATAGCATCGGCCTAGTAAATGGTGTTTATCTATAGCCAAATAAGGTTTTCTATTATAATACTAATTTCTTTTATAAAGGAAGGTATTAGGGGTATAGTTTTAGGCTAAATAAGCCATCTGTTCTATATATTAAGCTATAAGCCTAAATAGGCTAGCCATTTTCTGTTTAAGATTATATTATAGCTTTTAAGGTCTATAATAAAGAAGGGGATATTATACTACCTTTATCCATTAACACGGAGATAGATTTATAAGATGGTCGTAATAGGTAGTCCTACCCATCCATTATACCCATAAATAGGAATTAGCTTAGGCAGTTCTTCTAAAGGCGCATTTAAAAAGTTAGCCAGTTTTATAGCACATTTTATATTAATTAAAGTAAAGGCATTTACTCCCAAGTTAGCTAAAGTAGAGATTAAAACTTAATATCTATTGCGGAATAAAGTATAAGGGATAGTGCAGCTTTTTCTACTAACTAGCCAACCTAGATTAATATATAATATATTAATCCCTTTTAACCCTAAAAAGGAGTCTTCCTTTAGGGTTCCTCTTTTTCTAACTCTGCGCTATCCTCCTATATTAGCAGAACTTGATTTATTTTTGCCTTTATTAGGTAGTCCTTAGCAAAGTAGTCCTTCTAGCTATATAAGAAGCAAGCTTCTTAATTACTAAGGGCCTGTTTAGGGGGGTTACTATATATAGGCTAAGTATACACCAGACCCGCAATAAAGCTAGCTGCGTAGCTAGCTACTAAATTAATAGTAGGCTATATAGCTAGTGCTATAGGGGTTGCTAATCGTACTAGGGCACTACGGGCCATTCTTATAGCGCTTATAGTCTGGTTTAAAGAGTTTCTAGCTTTATACTGCTTAGCACATGCCTTAATTTAATAGAGGCCTTAATTAATAGTTAAGCACTAGTCCGCTAGTTCCTTTAGCGTCTATATAGTAGTAAAGACTAGCAGTATAGCTCGCTATAGGTCTAAGGTAAGCTTATTAAATAGGTTTAGTAGCAGATCTTTATAGGGAATTCGGGCTTAGCCAGCTAGGTACAGAAAGTAGGTCTAAAAGGCTAAAAAGGTCTCTGTTGTTTTTATATTAAGGGCTTTATAATTAAGGCAGGCGTTTCATATCTTAACGGAGTCCTTATAAATAGAAGACAGGTAGTTAATTATCTCTTTTTTAGAGAGGAAGGGGTCTGCTAAGTCCTGGGCGTATCGCGGACGTAGATACGTCTATGTGTTCCTACTAGTGCGGCCGAAGATATAGGCCATCTTAGCTTAAGTAGTAGGGAAGTGGTCTATATTAACTTTAAGCTTATTTTATAGTTAAAGCTTTTAATTATTAAATATAGGGTTAGTTCTATTTATAAGTAATAGGGGGTCTACAACCTTTGCAGACCGCGATAATACTAATACTATATATTATACTAGGGTCTTAAGGACTATAGCAAGTCTCTGGGTATTTAATAACTCCTTACTAGGTATAGGTATGTCTTTAGTTTTAAGCAGCTCTTAAAGCCGTTTAATTTCGGTATTAGCTGCTATAAGCTCTTCCTAGGGGGTTAAGACGGCGACTATTTTACTATTAGAGGTATTTATAGATTCTACAGCAGCTTTACCAGCTATTATATTTCTTAGTATAGTAGTAGGAGTATTAGGTAATTTTTAGTGTTTATTTATTTTTTTAGGAGTTCTAGTTTATACGTGTCCTATTTTTAGGTTTCGCGTTCTATTTATATTCCTTTAGTTCTTAGGGTTCTGTCCTATCCTTATGGTCCTATTAAGGTCCTTAGGGTCCTATTTTATATCCTTGTCCTATTTATAGCCTTATAGATATATTTAAGTTCCTTTTTAAGAAGAAAGAGTAGTATAAGCTTTAGATAATGTTTGTAACTTAGTTAATTAAGGTATAAGTATAGCAGTAATATTAGATATTTTATAGCTAATAATGTAGACTTAAATAATACCTATATAGATGCAATCCTTTAAGCTCTATATTTAAATATATTGCTAAAGAAATAAAAGGCTTATTATCTTTACTGCTTTAGCTATATTATTAACCTTTATATATAGGCTTTTTTTATAGGGAAGGATGTAAAGAAGGTCTATAAAGAGTTGGCAACTACCTATTATAAAATAGATTTTAAGAAGGTTACTGTTCTTGCTAAAATATTATAAACTCGCGCCGGAGTAAGCCCGCGCAATTCCCACCACTATTAAAATAATACACCCCCTATAGCCCACTAATATAGCTCTATATTTTACCAATAGAGACTTATTTATATAAATTGGACTAATATTGGTGGAATTATATAAGGTGCCTTATAACGGCTGTAATTTTTAAATTAAGGCTCTGCGCTGACTAATTTAACACTTTACCCCTAAAAATAAGCACCCTATATGGCTTTACTAAAATATCCCTAAACTATACAAATAGGGGCTTATTTTGCAGCCCTATAATTAAGCTATAAAATAAACCTCTATTTATAAAATATAGAGCTATATTAGTGGAGCTATAGGGGGTATATTGTTTTGACAGTGGTGGGGAATATGCGGGCTTACTCCGGCACGAGTTTACGATATTTCGGCAAGAACAATAATAAGCTTTAGAAGAAGCGTAGAGCAGTTAAATTAATGTATAACCTTATCTAGTATATTTAAAACGGCCCTTAGCATTATAGCTTCTTTAAAAGAATTAAGACAGGTAGTTTATTGGCAGAATTTAATGGCTTAGAGGTAGGTTTGTTTATAAGTTTATTAGATTTCTTACTATAGTGGAACCTTAGAGGCTCTCTAATTGGCTACGGCCCTAGGTTATCTTTAATCCTATTCTTATAACTATAAAATCGCCCAGTTTTTAACCATTTTCCTATATCGTGACTTTTTTTTAGAATTTTTAATAGAATGTCGGAGGCGGTATAATTGGCTACTTTAATAATTATATTAGCCCGGTTATAATATTGTAACTATTAAAAGTAAGACTAACTATTTAATAGCTTATTTAAAATAATTAAATATATTAAAACTTACTTTTCTTAACTATATCTTGCTTTCTTAATTGCAAGGAATAAATTTAAAAGTTTTATACTAACTATAGTCATCACCAAAATATCGGAAACTCGCTTAGGGCGTGAAAAAACCGTATCGCCCCCTACCAAAATTTGTATGAGGGGCAATTCTTTTAATTTTAACCACTATAATTGAAGTTATTTATAGAATTAGAATTTGTATTAAAGCTAGTAAGGCAGTACTAGCTATTGCAGAGGCTGTAAAGGTGGGCAAGAAGGCGATTTATAAGATGTAATTAAACCTTAATATTTGGGGCGAACCGTACGCTCCTCCTACTATTGTTTGGCTTCTTATATTTTGCTATTAGTTAAGTATATAGTATATAAGCAGGAGCGCACTTCTGAGAAGTAGGATATATTATAGAGTAATAGATAAATACTATCTTAATTGCTTAAACTTTGAGATTAGAGACCTAATTCTAACTAGTATACTAATCTTAAAGCTGCACCTCTCCTATTAATCTAATGTTATGCCTTTACCTAGCTTCTTTAACTTTAGCAAGTTAATATTCTATTCTTCCTCTACCAGCTTATCCTTAACCGCTTCTAAAGAAGCTCTCTGCCTCTTACTATTAAACTCTAGCTTATTAGCTACAGCCATTTCAATAATATCGGGAACTCGCTAAGCGAAAGAGCCGCATCGCCCCTGTTGGAATTACAAGGTCATAAGGTCACAGCGGAGCAGTCTTGAGGGTCTATTTAATGATAGAGATGACGCAGACGATGAATATTAATTGATTCGTAATGCAGTAGATGCGGTTGATGTCTATCTAGATTGACATGCAGAGCTCGCTCTCGCGACGTGTCCAGAGCTTAGTTAGCATCTCTTGCTTAATTCTAACACTCCCCTATGCTGACGACGCTCTCCTTGTCTGTCCCAAATAGGCAATTATAAAGCTATTCCCAAATACCTTACAAGTGCCATTTGGCCTACATACAGAGGGAAAACCTATAGTAGGCGAAAAACCTCCGTAACTTGCTCCGTCTCCATCTGTTACTGTCTCCGTTAGTTACTAATTCCTAGCGTTGCACAGTGCTTTGTAAATTAGTCGATTAGTAGCTGTTTTATAAGCATATCTCCTGGCTGATCTTTGCCTGGTATATATACCACTTTAAGTTAACCTTGCTAAACTATGTTATTTTATACAAAGAGGTATTAAGTCTTAATATACTTGGCTTTCTAGTAGTGTTTCGTGTCGTATAAAAGGTTAACTGTACCCTTATTGTTACAGTAGAGCGTAGGGATAAAAGGGTTATTATTATCTCTCTTTTCTAGATCTCTTGTTAGCTTCTTAAGCTATACTGCTAACCTTGCTCCTTCTAATGCCGCCATGATCTCTGCTTCTATTAAGCTTAATACCGTTAACTTCTACCTTTAAGCCATCCAGATTACTGCTCCCCTATAGCATATAACTACTATGCCTTGGAATAATATCTAATCGTATTCTGTTCCCCACGTAGTATCGGTAAAGATATTATAACCAGTAGGTAACGTAAGCTTGCATAGAGGAAGGTAGACTGCTTAACTTAAGTAGGTAATTCCTGCTTTAAGAGTGCCGTTTAGATATCGTAGTAGCTGCTTACTTAAGCAGTAATGCGATTCTCCTAGTGCTGCTATAAACCTAGCTAACTAACCAACAGCGTAGCTAGTATTAGGACGTGTGTAGTTTAAGAGGTAGATTATAGAGCTAATAATCTACCGGTACACTATCGCATTATTGTACTTAAGAAGGCTTTTAATATTGGGCTTTAGGATAGTACCTGCTGGTATTAGTAGCTTAGCCAGATTACAGTTATCTATTTTTAGCCGTTTAAGTAGCTTCTTAGTGTACATCGTCTAATATAGCTTAAGGGTTCGGTTTGTATAATCTTGCTTGATTTAGAAGCCTATAAATACTTCTATAGGACCTAGGTCTTTGCATCTCCATTCTCTTAAGATTCTTATCTTTGTAATATTAAGGTATTGGCGCTTTCCTGTGATCAGTATATTGTTAACAAATAGCAAGATATATACTTTATTTCCTATAAAGAGATTGGGGTTAGCATTAGCTACTTTTAAACCTATACTCTTAAAGAACTTCTTAACTATCTAAAACCATTCTCTTGGTGCCTACTTTAGGCCGTAAAGTGACTTATTTAGCTTTAAGTAGACGTCTTTTACGCCCTTAAACTTAGGTTTGAAGTCTCTTAATAGGTTAGGAATCTGCATATAAATCTATTCTTATAATAGCGGGTTTAAGAATGCAGTTTTAACGTTAATATAGTCGAGCTTAAGGTCCTTAGCTGCTACCTTTACTATTAGAAACCTAAAGGTGTCGTATTATATAACAGATGCAAATATCTTAAAATAATTAATGTTGGGGGTCTGCTTGTCTCCCTAAATACACAGTCTTGCCTTCTTGTGAATTACTTCTCCTTTGGTATTATACTTGTGCTTTAAAACTAGCTTGCTTAGAAGTAACAACCTTCCTTCTAGTACTCTCCCCCTTATAATAGTATAGGTGTGCATCCTCTTAAGTAAGAGGAATTCTTTAAAGATAGCTTTTATCCAGCTAGGAGCGTCCTCCCTTAAGGCCTAATCTA
>Ga0307507_10003051_pt1 | contig 33494 bp, 11 predicted proteins | sample 7_EM_MG_FD_207223 | JGI IMG/M metagenome (GOLD analysis project Ga0307507, IMG submission 207223) | Populus trichocarpa ectomycorrhiza microbial communities from riparian zone in the Pacific Northwest, United States - 7_EM | ecosystem: Host-associated > Plants > Roots > Unclassified | place...
GCTATTATAATAGCCGACATTAAGAAGGCCTTAACACTAAAGAAGTATACTAACCCCGCTATAAAGGTACCTATAGAGTACTATAATTACCTAGATATATTCTTATAAAAGGAAGCTAATAAGCTACTAGAACGCTGTTTATATAATTATAAGATTATAGTTAAAGAAGGAAAATATTCTGGATTTCGACCCTTATATAGGATGTTTTAAAACAAACTTTAAGTATTATAGAAGTACTTAAACGAACATCTAGATAAAGGATTTATTAGAGCAAGTTCTTTACCTATAGCCGTACTAGTAATCTTTGTTAAGAAACCTAGTAGCGGTTTGCGCTTCTGCGTAAACTACTAAGCTCTTAACGCTATTACTATTAAGAACTGATACCTAATCCCGTTAATCTAAGAGACACTAAACCGATTAAGTAAGGCTCGCTACTATATAAAGCTTAATATTATCTACGCATTTAACTGTCTCTGAATTGCAAAAGCAGATAAATAGCTTACTGCATTTTGCACTTAATATGGATTATTTAAATATTTGGTAATGCTATTTGGCCTTATAAACGCCCCAAGTTTATTCTAATACTTTATAAATAATACCCTGCGCTTATACCTGGACGTCTTTTATACTGCTTATATTAATAATATCTTAATATATAGTAATAATCTGGCTGAATACCAAAAATATGTTGAACTGGTCTTGCAAGCCTTGCGTGGAGCCGGCCTATAATTAGATATAGATAAATGCGAGTTCTATAAAACAGAAGTTCTATACCTTAGACTTATTATTTCTATAAATGGCGTATAAATGGACCCTAAGAAAGTTAAAGCAATTGTAAACTAGTAAGAACTTAAAAATATTAAGGACGTAAGGGCCTTTATAGGCTTCGCCAACTTCTACTAATGGTTTATTAATAACTTCTCCGCCTTGGTTTTACCCCTTATAGCCTTAACCTAAAAGGATAAAGCCTTTATCTTTAATAAGGAATGTAAAAAGGCCTTTACTTATCTAAAGGTTATGTTTACTACTATACCTATACTTTAACACTTTAACCTAGACTAAATAAGTATTGTAGAAGCTGACTTATCTAATTACGTTACTGGAGGTATTCTATCTCAATATAATAAGGAAGGAGTATTGCACCCTATAGCAAACTTCTTAAAACAACTAAGCCTAGCTAAATGTAATTATAGGATCTATAACAAGGAATTGCTGGCTATTATTAGATGCTTTAAGTAATAGCAACTAGAACTAGAAGGAACTGGATTCCTAATTAAAGTTTTTAGCAACTATAAGAACCTATAGTACTTTATAACCATAAAATAGCTAAGCCACTATTAAGCCTGCTAGTTAGAATATCTGTCCTAATTCCAATTCTTAATTATATACTACCTAGGCGTTTAAGGCTAGAAGCCTAATACCCTAACCCATCGTTTATAAGACGTACTAGCTTAAGAAGAAGCGCGCTCCTACTATAATTAGACTTTACTCCGCCCTAAGCTATTTAATCCCCCTATTAAAGATCTTATAGTATACACCCTTAAAATGACCGATTAAACTATTAAATAGATTATAGTTAATAAATATCTAAATAATGAATTTATCCAAGAGACGCTTAAGCTAATTTAAGATGGCGTTAGACGCTCTAAAAAGATTTCTCTAAGTAAATGCAAAGTCCGTGGAAACCGCTTATACTACTAGAACTGCCTAGTTGTCCCTAATCATAATAAACTTAAGCTTAAGCTCCTTAAACACGTATATAACCTACTAGTAGCCGGCCACCTAGGTTAAGGAAAAACCCTAAAACTACTCTAATAAGAATACTACTGGCCAAATATATATAATATAATACAAAGGTACGTCTCTAGCTACCATACCTGCTAATAAGCTAAAGCTTTGCACGAAACATATAATGGCTTTTTAAAGCCACTGCCTGTTCCGGACTAAAGATAGAAGGATATCTTAATTAACTTTGTTGTTAATCTCCCTACAAGTAAAGGCTGTATAAATATTATAGTAGTTATAGACTGACTATCTAAAATGAGATATTTAATCGCCTGTTCTAATATATTAATACCTACCGTTGCCTAACTATTCCTAGATTACGTATAGAAACTCCATAGACTCCCTAAAACGATTATCTCTAATAAAGGCAGCTAGTTTGTCTCTATGTTCTAGAAAGAACTAACTACCTAACTCCGCATTAAAGCACTATTGTCTATAGCATACCACCCGGAAACAGATGGTTAAATGGAACGTGCAAACGCTATAATAGAATAATATATTTGAATATACACGTCGTATCTATAAGATAACTGGATAGACTGGCTTATATTTGCTAAGTTTACTATAAATAACTACGTCTTGGAAACTATAAAGGTCTCCCTGTTCCTAGCTAACTACGGCTAGTATCCGCAAATAGGTTTTAAACCCTTTAATAATATCCCTTACCTAGCTTATTAGGCCTTATAAGTTGCAGAAGCAAATAAATTTGTAAAAAAGATAGAAGAACTATAAGAGTTCCTTACTAACAAAATAATATAGGCCCAATCTGTCTATAAAGCCGCAGCAAATAAGAACTAAACCCTAGCACTAGCCTATTAAATTAGTAACTTTATCTGGCTAGATATAAGAAATCTAAACATAAAATAACCTACTAAGAAACTTAATTGGAAGAACGCCGGCCCTTATAAGGTTAAAAAAGTTACCTCTCCTTACGCCTACTAACTAAAGCTCCCTAATACGGTTAAAATCTACCCTGTATTCTATACGTTAGTCCTCCATCCTACTGCCCCTGTATTAGATGCCCTGCCTAGATAGATCTAAGACCCCTCCCTACTAGTTAAAGTGGATGGTAAGGATAAGTACCTTGTTAAAAGAGTTAATAACATTAAGTATAACAAATAGAAATGTAAATATATATACCTTACGAAATGGAGAGGCTTTATTAAGCCCTTATAGGAACCTGTTAACTCTATAGGACTTATATAAGCTGTAGAAGACTTTTATAAACTCTACCTAGAACTATTACAGCCCCATCTCGCAGAAGCTCGAGTTTAAAGGGGGGGTACTATTATAGGATACCTCTATAACACCTTACACATGTCTACCTGTTTCCACCATTTTAACCTCTATATTAACGACTCAGTTAATTAAGGCATGTGACGGCAATCTAAGGCAATTTACTATCACGTGACAGCAATCTAAGGCAATTTGCTATTACGTAACAGCAATCTATGGCAATCTGCCGTCCTCTACTATATTCCGCTAAATTCTGCTAAGTTCCACTAGGACTATAACCTAAAGCCTATTCTACCCCGTGCACGTATTAACCAAGCAACTAAGTTAACGATATATACCCTTCTCTCCCCGTTTCCTTACTTTCCTTCCTTACGCAACGTCTTGACTTTATTACGCAGTTTATATATATAGCTTAATAATATCTGCCTTGCTATATATTATTACCGCTTATGCTTACTCCGTGACAATATTTACTACTGCATCTATACTTTGACACTTTAACCTAGACTAAATAAGTGTTATAGAAGCTAACTTATCTAATTACGTTACTAGAGGCATTCTGTTTTAATATAATAAGGAAGGAGTATTACACCCTATAGTATATTTCTTAAAATAACTAAGCCTAGCTAAATATAATTATAAGATCTATAATAAGGAATTGCTGGCTATTATTAAATGCTTTAAGTAATAGTAACTAGAACTAAAAGGAACTAGATTCCTAATTAAAGTTCTTAGCGACTATAAGAACTTATAGTACTTTACAACCATAAAACAGCTAAGCTACCGTTAAGCCCGCTAATTAGAATATCTGTCCTAATTCTAATTCTTAATTATGTACCGCCTAGGCGTTTAAGGCTAGAAGCCTAATACCCTGTAAGGGCGCGAAGAGGCTTCAAGGAAGATTCGAAGGAACAATATAAATTCTATCTAAATCTAAGGGTATATAGCTCTTGCAGAGAACAAGACGTTGCGTAAAGAAGAGAAAGGAATTACGGGAGAACCCTATAATTAAATAGTCAGGGGTCTTGGTTGTCGATACATGCGCACGTACGCGCGCGGTCTTTAACGGACTTCGGTAATTCAATTGATCTGTCAGTATTGGAATTACAAGGTTATAAGGTCACGGCGGAGGTGTCTTGAGGGTCTATTTGATGATAGAGATGACGCAGACAATGAATATTGATTGATTCGTGATGCAGTAGATGCGGTTAATGTCTATCTAGATTAATATGTAGAGCTCGCTCTCGCGACATATCCAGAGCTTAGTCAGCATCTCTCGCTTAATTCTGACACTCCCCTATGCTAACGACGCTCTCCTCGTCTGTCCCAAATAGGCAATTATAAAGCTATTCCCAAATACCTTGCAAGTGCCATTTGGCCTACGTACAGAGGGAAAACCTATAGTAGGCGAAAAACCTCTGTAACTTGCTCCGTCTCCGTCCGTTACTGTCTCCATTAGTTACCAATTCCTAGCATTGCACAGTGCTTTATAAATTGGTTGATTGGTAGCTGTTTTATAAGCATATCTCCCGGCTGATCTTTGCCTAGTATATATACCACTTTAAGTTAACCTTGCTGAACCATGTTGTTTCGTATGAAGAGGTATTAAGTCTTAATATACTTGGCTTTCTGGTAGTGTTTTATGTTGTATAAAAGGTTAACCGTATCCTTATTATCACAGTAGAGCGTAGGGATAAAAGGGTTGTTATTATCTCTCTCTTTTAGATCTTTTGTTAGCTTTTTAAGCTATACTACTAACCTTACTTCTTCTAATGCCGCTATAATCTCTGCTTTTATTAAGCTTAATGCTATTAACTTCTGCCTTTAAGCCATCTAGATTACTGCTCCCCTATAGCGTATAACTGCTATGCCTTGGAATAATATCCGATTGTATTCTATTCCCCACGTAGCATTGGTAAAGATATTATAACTAGTAGGTAATATAAGCTTGCATAGAGGAAGGTAGACTGCTTAACTTAAGTAGGTAATTCCTGTTTCGAGAGTGTCGTTTAGATATTGTAGTAGCTGCTTACTTAAGCGGTAATGCAATTCTTCTGGTGCTGCTATAAACCTAGCTAACTAACTGACAGCGTAGCTAGTATTAGGACGTGTGTAGTTTAAAAGGTAGATTGTAGAGCTAATAATCTGCCGGTATACTGTCGCATTGTTGTATTTAAGGGAACTTTTAATATCCGCTTTTAGAACAGTGCTAGCTGGTATTAGTAGCTTAGCCGGATTACAGCTATCTATTTTTAGCCGTTTAAGTAGCTTCTTGGTATATATCGTCTAATATAGCTTAAGGGTTTGGTTTGTATGGTCTTAATTAATTTAGAAGCCTATAAATACTTCTATAGGACCTAGGTCTTTGTAATATTAAGGTATCGGCGCTTTCCTATAATTAGTATATTGTTAATAAATAGCAAGATATATACTTCATTTCCTATAAAGAGATTGGGGTTAGTATTAGCTGCTTTTAAACCTATGCTCTTAAAGAACTTCTTAACCATCTAAAACCATTCTCTTAGTGCCTGCTTTAGGCCGTAAAGTAACTTATTTAGCTTTAAGTAGACGTCTTTTACGCCCTTAAGCTTAGGTTTGAAGTCTCTTAATAGGTTAAAAATCTGCATATAAATCTGTTCTTGCAACGGCGGGTTTAAGAATGCAGTTTTAACGTTAATATGGTTAAGCTTAAGGTCCTTAGCTGCTACCTTTACCATTAGAAACCTGAAGGTGTTATATTATATAATAGACGTAAATGTCTTAAAATAATTAATGTTGGGGGTCTGCTTGTTTCCCTAAATGCATAGTTTTACCTTCTTATGAATTACTTCTCCCTGTAAGGGCGCGAAGAGGCTTCGGGGAAGATTTGAAGGAATAATATAAATTCTATCTAAATCTAAGGGTATATAGCTCTTAAAGAGAACAAGACGTTACGTAAAGAAGAGAAAGGAATAACCAGAGAATCTTATAATTAAATAGTCAGGGGTCTTAGTTGATGCGTACGCACGTATACACGCGGACGGACTTTGGTAGAATTTAATTAATCTAGTAGAACTTAGCAGAAGTCGATTAAGGCGTTAAGTTTATCTATCAAGTGTTTTACTAAGATATTCCTACTGTAACTAGGCTAGTCCTGTTATAGTACCCCCCCTTTTAACCGAAGGTTTAAAATAATTCAATTTAGTTAAGAGTTTATAATTTTTTTATTACGTGTTGTATTTTCGCGTTGGGTGGTAGTCTTGGCAAGGCAGATCTAACTAATTAGATAACTTTAACCGCCAGTTAAAGTTCCTTAATATCTTGCGTGTTACGTAATCGCGTTATAAATGTTATAACTTATTTCAAGTTCTTTTTAAATTCGAGTTTCGTGTATTCGTGTTAGGTGGTAGTCGTTTGCCTTTATATTATGTCCATCCAGCCAGAGCAGGCCGCGAAGGATGGTCCTTATAGAATTCTTTTACTAAGGAAGGCGCGTCGGCCTTAATCTAATTATAGGTTTCCTAGGTTTGTGTTTTATATCCTTCCCACTTAATAAGAAGTTTAAATCGTTTAAATCGTTTTTTCTATCACTTATTATCAATTAAGTTAATAAAGTAAGAACCGTTACCGTTGTTAACAATTATGGGAGGTAGCGGCGGCACTTTATAAGTTAAAGGTTCACCTTTTAAAGGTTACAGCAAGCTCACATAAAATATTAGGTGTATTTTCATCTTAGTTGGTAGTTTAAGCTTATAGGCGTACGGGCTTAGTTTCTTTTTAATTTAGTATAGGCCTGTAAACTTCCAATTAAGTTTCTTTAAGAGCCGTTAAGTCTTTATATTTTATATATTTAGGTAAGCCATATTACCTTCTTTAAAGTCCCACGTGGGAGCTCGTCCTTTGTTTATATGCCATTCCTATACCGTTTAAGCGTACGTTAATTTACTTTGTAGTAGTTCTATTAACTACTTTATTTAATTAGCGAAGTTATGCGCATTAATTAACTAAATCTATTTAATTATAGGTCCTGTCGCATTAATTTTAGGTTGTAGTTTAAATCCAAGTTAAGGGTCTTGTCCGTAGGTTGCGTAGAACGGCGTCATACCTATTAATTCATTTATTATATTATTCGTAGTGAACTCAGCTAAAGGCAGCCACTTTTCCCAGTTGTCTTACAGGTAGGAGTAGTACATTTATAGGTATTATTCCATAATCGCGTTCGCAATTTCGGTTTAACTATCTATCTCTAGATAAAATGCAGTTAAGAGTTATATTTGTATACTTAATTGTTTACATAGAGCTTACCAGAAGTCTAAAATAAACTAGCTTCCACAGTTGGATATTATCAAGTTAGGGAGTCTATACAGCTTAAAGACATGTTTAACAAAACATTTAGCTACTAAGATAACATTAATTAAGTCCATAGGAATCATATATTGCATTTTTATAAAGCGGTTAACTACTACTATAATATTCGTAAATCCGTTGCTGCTAGGTAAATCTACCACGAAGTTAATTAAGATATCACGCCATCTTTGCATTGGAATTAATAATAGTTAGAGTACTCCTTATTTCTTTACGTGAGAAGTCTTTCTATAAACATACGTTCTGCATACTTGAACGTATTTTCGCATATAGTCGTGCATTATAGGCCAGTAATATACTCGTTAGACTATCTTATACGTTTTCGCACGGCCAGGATATCCCGCTATAGGAGAGTTGTGTATAAATTTAAGTATCTTAAATCGCAAAGGTTTGGAATTCAGGACTACCATATTCTATTAATAGTATAGTCGATTGTTACGAATTTCATATTTGGCGAGTATAATATCTTTATACTATTGTTTTCCTGTTTAAATTGCTTCTATTATATCTACTATCCATACATCGTTCTTGTATTTGTATTCTATTAGCTTATTAATTTCTATTTCCTATTTATTAATTTCTAATTCGTTTCTATTAAGTTCCGTATCTAGGAATATAGGACGTAGTTTCTTAAAATGTTTAGGGGGTAATAGGATCTATAATCGATTTGTAATCCGTTTATCTAAAGCGTTTGCAGGTAGGTCTTATAATCGTTATATTAATGCGTTAGGCTTCTAATTAAGTTTACCCAGTTGGTATATAATCTTAAAGTTAAATTATAAGAGGTATTCGGCCTAACGAATTTGGCGTTACATTAATTGCTTTATAGTTATAAAATACTGCAGGTTCTTATAGTCCGTTAATACACGTATTAGAAACAACAATCCTTTAAGTTCTGGACGCCATTATTTAAAGCATCTAATAATTGTAAGTAGTTCCTTATTGTATATCTTATAGTTTAATTTAGCAGGGGCGAGCTTTTAGGAGAGAAAGGCTACTAGATGCAGCTTACCGTTCTTATCATACTATAATAACACTCCCCTTAGGGCATAATTAGACGAGTCTGTTTTAACAACACATTTAAGGTTAGGGTCGAAGTGAGCAAGAATTAGGGCGGTTGTAAAGTATTATTTTAAATTATTAAAAGCTTGTTCGCATCTGGTAGTCTATTTAAATTTTACGTTCTTCCTTATTAAGTTTATTAACGGTTGGGTGATTTTTAAGAAGTGGTTAATAAATTAATGGTAGAAATTTATAAATCCTAGAAATCCTTAAATATCTTATACGTTACTAGGGCTTCCCTAGTTTATAATAGCAGCGACCTTCTTAGGGTCCATTTTAATTCCGTTACGGGATATAATTAGGCCTAGGTACGTGACTTTGGACGTGTAGAACTTATATTTCTTAATATCGCATTATAAACCTGCATCTCGCAAACGTTTAAGGACTATTTAGACGTGTTTTTGATGCTTAAAAAGCAAAGACAAGTAGATTAAGATATTGTTAATATACGCGGTAACAAATACATTAAGGAATTCACGAAGCGTATTGTTAATGTATTGCTAAAACGTACCAGGACCGTTCTTTATACTAAACGGCATTACTAGGTATTTAAAGAGTCCCTATTATATATAAAAGGCTATGTACTTCTCGTCTCCTTCTTAGACGCGAATTTGATTAAAGGCAGCGACTATATCAAGCTTTATAAAATATTATGCCTTTGCTAGGCGGTCGAGCGTCTTAGATTAAGGGGATTGGATATCAGTTTCAAATCATAATTACGTTTAGAGCTTAATAATTGACATAGAATCTCAAGCCTCCTCCTAGCTTTTTAATGAATAGTACAGGTAAGGCGAATAGAGATTAACTAGGGCAAATAAATCCTTTTTCTAGATGCTTATTAAGGTATTGTTATATCACAAGCAGTTCTTCCTGTGATATACCGTATAGCGGTCCAAACTTTGGTATTATATTAGGTTTAAGTTCTATCTTAAAATTGTGTGCATCCTAATATAGGGGTAGTTGGTCTGCGAATTTTTTCTTAAACTTATTAATTAGATTGTGGTATTCTTTAGGCATAAGAGGTTAAGGGTTAATATATTGCTTCGGTTCTAGTGCTTTCTTAATATCTTCTATAGTTATAGCGAAGATTTCGTAGTCTCGTTTTTATGCTAATAAAATAAAAGGTGCGGCTTGTATTATACGAATTTTAAGAGGTTTTAGTGTAACGTCTTCGCATTCTTTACTACTATTGGTAGTCGTAGCCATATTGTTTTGGTTTGGGGTCTGTGGCAGGGGCAGTTTATATTATATTGAATTTAAATAATCTTATACATATTTATAGGGTTGGTGGTATTTTAAGCAATAACTTTAGCAGTAGGTTATGCGGAATTTTAGTATTTCTTTAACCCAGCTAATTAAAGGGTCGTGTTGTTTTAGCTATCTATGTCTAAGTATTATCTTATATTGCTTTAGGGGTGTTACGAATAAGGAAATATATTTAAGGTATTCACCTATCCGCATTTTTACGAGAGCGTAGTGCGTTAATTCGCTATATATTAAGGGTTTGCCGTTAAAGCCTTATAGGCCTTAGGGCTTATTAAGTTTCTTTAAATTCAGGTATTAGGTTTTTGTGTAGTTTGTATTAATAAAGCCTATGCTAGTAGCTCCGCTATCTATAAGAATTCGTACCTCCTTCCATTTTCTAAGTATTTAAATTTCGCTAAGTATATTAAGGGAGTTATATTGTGTATTAGCGCTGGAAGAGCCTAGACACTTATACTCTTCCACTTCTTATCCTAAGGCGCGACTTAGCCTTAGGACAATTTATTTTCCAAGTTAGCCAAGGGTAAGATACTTTATAATAACCGGGTATGATTTATGGAATGAGTATAGGTTAAAGAGTGAGTATGGCTTAAAGAACAAGTGCAATTTAAGAAGTGGGTGCGATTTAAAGACCAGGAGGAACTACGGCAGACTTTTTTAAAAGGGTAAGTTTGGCAATTCCTTTAAATATGTCCTTTTTTACCACATCTAAAGCATTCTCTGTTTATAGCTTGAGTTCTTTATTTATTAGTTTTTAAGGGTGCATAAGATTAAGTAGTATTGAGGTCCATAGGATTGTATATAGGACTTTTTAGGTTCGGAGAGAGATCGCGTTTTAGGGTATATATTGGTTTCGTAAAGTTTTAAACATAAGGCGTGGTTAGCTTTAGAGAATAAGTTTATTTGTTATATTAAAGGTCCTTATTAATTCATTAACATATTATAGCGAATTTAGGCAGGTCTTTTAGCAGTTCCCTACCTACTAACTAGGCTCTAATCTTATCCAAAATAGCTTATCAAAGAGTAGCAACTTTAGCGGCTTTATTCCAATCTAGTTCGCTAATAAGGCCTAAAAATTCCAAAAAGAAGCTGGTAAATTCTTGGTTCCGTTGTCATAGGTTTTTAAGTTTAGTAACAGCTATATGTTCGCGGCTAATGTCATTGTATGTTCGTTCTAGTAGGGAGATAAAGATTTCAAAACTAACAAAGGTGCCGTTATGGAAGAATGGATCTATAGTTTATGTAGCGTCCTTACTTAAACAAGACATTCCATAGCTAATTTTACTAGCTTTGGTGGGGTATTAGTTATAGTTTATTAAGAGTTTAAGACGGAGCTTGGTTATAAAGGGACGTAGGTTATTTTAATTTCTATTAAACATTAGAGGATTAGGGAGCTTTTTAGATTTTATAATAGGTATTAAATTTGTTATAGATATAGGTTAAGTTACTATTACTGGTTTAAAGTTCGCATTTAAGGGGCCAGGTTCGGATACAGTTATATTAATTTCGTTTACAGGCGGTGTTGGGGTCTCTAATATAAATGCTTAGACGTTACGAAGTTCTTTACAGAGTGCTTCCATTAATCGCTAATACTGGGCTTTTAGTGCAGCCCGCTACTAAGCTAAGGCATCTGTAAAGGACTGTTATATTATAGTCAACTATTCCCTGACTAGGGATATAATACTTATAGTTATTAAAGAGGATTCGGGTTCGTTTGCCATTTTAATAGTGGTTGTTTTTTTTAATGCAACGTAATGTAAGGGCGCGAAGAGGCTTTAGGGAAGATTTAAAGGAACAATATAAATTCTATCTAAATCTAAGGGTATATAGCTCTTGAAGAGAATAAGACGTTGCGTAAAGAAGAGAAAGGAATAACCAGAGAATCTTATAATTAAATAGTTAGGGGTCTTGGTCGATGCGTGCGCACGTGCACACGCGGACGGACTTCGGTAGAATTCGATTGATCTGGCAGAACTTGGCAGAAGTCGATCAAGGCGTCAAGTTTATCTGTTGAGTGTTTTACCGAGACATTCCTACTGTAACTAGGCTAGTCCTGTTACACTCCCTTAGTATTATACTTGTGCTTTAGAACTAGCTTGCTTAGGAGTAACAACCTTCCTTCTAGTACTCTCCCCCTTATAATAGTATAGGTGTGCATCCTCTTAAGTAAGAGGAATTCTTTAAAGATAGCTTTTATCCAGCTAGGAGCGTCCTCCCTTAAGGCCTAATCTAACTCAACAGTGTTAAAAGGTGCTGTAGGTACTTCTATAGAGGTAGTGTTTTTAGCTTCTAGGTAAATAGCTTTTATAGCTATTACTAACTAAACTACCGTATTGTTAAAAACTTTTATATTTGGTAACCTTCTAGACCTTGTTCTCTGCGCATAAGGAATGCGTATTAATGTGCTTTATATAGGCGTCCCACCCTTAGCATTACCTTAATTTAAGCGTCCTACTTAATCTTAACCTAGGCTTCCCACTTAATTAGAGCGGCCCACTTAGTCTTAACCTAGGCTTCCCACTTAATTAGAGCGGCCCACTTAGTCTTAACCTAGGCTTCCCACTTATTTAAAGTGGCCTACTTAGTTACTATTTAGCCTACTTATAGTTCTTACAACTAGAGTCTCTGTTGGCGCGTTTAAGGTAGTAGGGGGAGGTATAGGTTAGTTTGCGGCTTGGCTTATAGCGTAATTTAAGCGTCCCGCTTAATCTTAACCTAGGCTTCCTACTTAATCTAAGCGGCCTACTTGGTTACTATGTCTTGTAGCTTGTACCTAAGGTGCTCTATAAGGGAACCTGTACTTATTCACTTTAGCATCTCCAAATAGCTTAATTGCTTGGGTATGTAGGTTTATTATCTTGAATTAACTACTCTCTTTTAACCCTATAAAAACGTAGTTAGGTTTTATTTTTAAATTATACTTCCTAGGGTGTTTCTTAAGCGTATTAATTGGATTAACGTAACACCTAAAGACAACTAGATTCTTTAAGTTAGGAACTTATTAGGTGTATACCTTGTAGGGTATAATAGCACCACTATGCTCGTCGTTAAATGGAAGTACTAAGGTGGGTACTTAATTCTTAATCTAGACAGTATACTTAACTATATAGCACCAGAGTTTAACTGGTATATTTCCTTGAAATAGAAGTGACCTTATTTTATAGTTAACTATATAGATCGCGCGCTTAATTGCGCCATTATATAAGTACTTGTATGGCGGACAAGGTTCAAAGTTAATACCCTAGGGTATTAGTTCGTCTTAAAATCTATAGCTGAACTCCCCCTTTCTATTATCCGCTTAAATCTATATAGCTTTGTTGCCAGTGAACCTCTCTGCCCTTACAATAATCTCTTTAATATGCGGCAGTACCTCTTTAGTTCGGAGGGTTTTAAGAGGAATAACCTAAGTATAGCGTATAGCATTGTTTAGGGCTAGGAGGTAGTAGTTATAACCTCTAATTAATATACCGATTCGTCCTATAGTATCTAGGTATAGCCCTTAACTAGGTATCTTCTTGCGCTTAGTTGTCTTCTTGCTTAGTATTTCTTGCATTTTCCTAGCTAGACAAGCTTCGTACGTGCTCTTACTAACTAGTACTGCTCTCTTCTTAAGCTTTATGCCTAGTAAGAAGTGCTGTAGCTTAAATAGGTTACTGTAATTCGTATATCTAGTTTGGCGGTACTATAGCTTAATATCTGTTTTACTGACATTTGGTTATAAATTGTATGCTTTTATTGTTGCATTAAATGCTTCCTAATGCTCTTATAGCACGTAGAGGTTGTTTCTTATAGTGGCCTTAAATGTCGCACCTAATTTATGCTTGCTAGTAGCTTAATTGTCTAGGTTAAATATAATTGAGTAGCCTTCCTAAGTAAGAGTCCTTACTAAGATTAGCTTGATTGACTTAAACAAAGGTAGAAGCTAGATATCTTTTAACTTTAGGGTACTAATTTAAACTTAACCGTAGCCTATAGTAGGGACAATGTTTCTATTTGCAGTATGGACCTATTGTAGCGTATTCTATCTTTTTAAGTGTATTCGGTCTAATTGGTTACTAGTAAAGTACTTAGTTGTTATAAGCATAGTACGTTTAGGGTTAGGGTTAAGGTAAATTAAATTACTATTAAATTCTTTCTTAGCTATTGCTATATTCCCTACTTCCTTTACCTTAGGAGCACCTTAATCTATCTTCCTGGCGTTATTAAATTGGAATTACTTAAGTAGGGGATAGTCTTTCTAGTAGTAATCTTTCTAATAGCATACTCTGCACTCGTCTCTTTCTGGTTATCTTAGCTCTTTGCTTACTTAAGACAACAAGCTATAGTGATAATACGATAAGGAATAATTAAATATACTAGCACGGCCTCTGTCCCTTGTTTAACCTTAACCTTGGTTTCCCCTTCTCCCCCTAGGTTCGTCTTTCCTCTTATATATAAGTGCTGCATTTTATACTTATGTAGGGAGAGCAGTCTCTTGCTCCTAAAGAAGGGTAATATAGCTCTTAAGGTCTTATTTGTCTCGTAGATACCAGGTCTTTGCATTCTGCTATATAACATTACTTAGGAGGACCAAGAGAAGCTGCTCTTTAATATTATCGTTAGTAAGTACTTAAGGCGTTAAGGCTAGATTAATCTTAAATTAATTAAGTATTTAGAGGAACTTAACAATTTGCATCTTTATAGGGTTAAATATAGTGCTATAGAACTCTCTATAGAGTCTAGAGATATAGACCTTATTATTAGCCTTATTAAACTTCTTTATTTCTTCCCATATTCCTTAAATATTGTACGCCTTTATTATCGTATATATCTCTTCTTAACGGTCGTCTTCTATTAAATTATAGATGATCTTGTTTGCTTCCCCTTATCTTCTTCTTCCATCAGCTAAATTAACTTAATTTGGGTCCTCTACACTAGTAACAAAATCCCAGCCCTCTAACATAATTAGGGCTGCCTCGCAGGTGCGCTCCTAGTCTGCAAAGTTGTCTCTATTAAAAATAACAATTTTACCGGCCTTGTAATCATATATAGGTGTCGTTGAGGTTAAGGTAGAGAAGGTTATTTTTGGGGTCGATTTTCAAGTCAGGAGAGGTATTGCTACCCGGGCTCATAACCTGTTGGAATTACAAGGTTATAAGGTCACAGCGGAGGTGTCTTAAGGGTCTATTTGATGATAGAGATGACGCAGACAATAAATATTGATTGATTCGTGATGCAGTAGATACAGTTAATGTCTATCTAGATTGACATGCAGAGCTCGCTCTCGCGACGTGTCCAGAGCTTAGTCAGCATCTCTCGCTTAATTCTGACAGTCAGAACTTGGCAGAATTCGGCAGAATTTGGTCAAAGCGTCGGACTTTATCTATCGAGTGTTTTACCAAGACATTCCTACTATAACTGGGCTAGTCCCGTTACATACCCTAACCTAACGTTTATAAGATGCACTAGCTTAAGAAGAAGTATGCTCCTACTATAATTAGACTCTACTTCGCCCTAAGCTATTTAATCCCCCTATTAAAGATCTTATAGTGTATGCCCTTAAAATAACCGATTGAACTATTAAATAGATTATAGTTGATGAATATCTAAATAATGAATTTATCTAAGAGATGCTTAAGCTAATTTAAGATAGCGTTAAACGCTCTAAAAAGATTTCTTTAAGTAAATGCAAAGTCTATAGAAACCACTTATACTACTAGAACCGCCTAGTTGTCCCTAATCACGATAAACTTAAGCTTAAGCTCCTTAAACACGTATACAACCTACTAGTAGCTAGCCACCTAGGCTAAGGAAAAACCCTAGAACTGCTCTAACGAGAATACTACTGGCTAAATATATATAATATAATACAAAGGTATGTCTCTAGCTGCTATACCTGCTAATAAGCTAAAGCTTTATATAAAATATATAACGGCTTTTTAAAGCTACTGCCTGTTCCAGACTAAAGATAAAAGGACATCTTAATTAACTTTATTGTTAATCTCCCTACAAGTAAAGGCTATATAAATATTATAGTAGTTATAGACCAACTATTTAAAATAAGACACTTAATTGCCTGTCCTAATATATTAACACCTACTGTTGCCTAACTGTTCCTGGATTATATATAAAAACTCTATAGACTCTTTAAAACAATTATCTCTAATAAAGGCAGCTAGTTTATCTCTGTGTTTTAAAAAGAACTAACTACCTAACTCCGCATTAAAGCACTGTTGTTTATAGCATACTACCTAAAAACGGATGGTTAAATAGAATGTGCAAATGCTATAATAGAACAATATATTTGGATATACACGTTGTATCTACAAGATAACTAGATAGACTGGCTTATATTTACCAAGTTTACTATAAATAACTACGTCTTGGAAACCATAAAGGTCTCCCTGTTCCTAGATAACTACGGCTAGTATCTATAAATGGGTTTTAAACCCTTTAATAATGTCCCTTACCTAGCTTATTAGGCCTTATAAGTTGCAGAAGTAAATAAATTTATAAAAAAGATAGAAGAACTATAAGAGTTCCTTATTAATAAAATGACATGGGCCCAATCTGTCTATAAAGCCATAGTAAATAAGAACCAAACCCTAGCACTGGCCTACTAAATTGGTAACTTTATCTAGCTAGATATAAGAAATCTAAATATAAAATAACCTACTAAAAAACTTAATTAGAAGAACGCCGGCCCTTATAAGGTTAAAAAAGTTATCTCTCCTTACGCCTACCAACTAAAGCTCCCTAATATAGTTAAAATCCACCCCGTATTCTATACATTAGTCCTCTATTGTGCTGCCCCTGTATTAAACGCCCTACCTAGATAGATCTAAGACCCTCCCCCACTAGTTAAAGTGGATGGTGAGGATAAGTACCATATTAAAAGAGTTAATAATATTAAATATAACAAACGGAAACGTAAATATATATACCTTATGAAATGGAGAGGCTTTATTAAGCCCTTATGGGAACCTGTTAACTCTATAGGACTTATACAAGCCGCAGAAGACTTTTATAAACTCTATTTAGAACTACCATAGCCCCATCTTATAGAAGCTTGAGTTTAAAGGGGGGGTACTGTTATAGGACACCTCCGTAACACCTTACATATGTCTACCTGTTTCCACTGTCTTGACCTCTATATTAACGACTTAGTTAATTAAGGTACGTGACGGCAATCTAAGGCAATTTGCCATTATGTGACGGTAATCTACGGTAATCTGCCGTCTTCTACCATCTTCTGCTAAATTCTGCCAAGTTCTGCTAGGACTATAACCAAAAGCCTATTCTGCCCTATGCACGTATTAACCAAGCAACCAAGTTAACGATATATACCCTTTTCTTTCTGTTTCCTTACTTTCCTTCCTTATATAACGTCTTGACTTTATTACGCAGTTTATGTACATAGCTTAATAATATCTACCTTGCTATATATTATCACCACTTATGCTTGCTCCGTGACAATAAGCGGATATTAGGTTTACTTAGTAAGCGGATTTCTTACTTTTAAAGTGCGTAGATATATCCTTTTATTTTCTTTTACTATAAGGCGGATCTAATATTAGCTGCGTCACATCCAGACCTGAGGGCGGAGACTGAGCGCTAGGCTATAGGTTCTAAGCTACGCTTAGTTTAGAGAGCGGAGATTAAATATTAGGCTGTAAATTCTAAGCCGCACCTAATTTAGAAGGTGGGGATTGAGTATTAGCATATAAATTCTGAACTGCGCCTAGTTTAGAGGGCAGAGATTGCTATGGAGATTAAACACTATGCTATAGACTAGCGCCACCTATATTTGAGCCAATAATACTATTAGACTTCTATTATGGAGCTTAAAGGCTATACTATAGACTAACACCTAGGTTGTTCTAAGATATAAACTAAGGTAGTAGAGAATTATAAGGATAGTATAGGGCTATATTAAGAAGCTATTAAGAACAATAGAGGCGCTATAGGGAGTTATTAGGATGCCAAAGGTTAAGTTAAGGGTACTGCGGATATACACTAGACGATTTTTAAGCGGGCAGCCTTGTATCTAGAGTATATAGATATTAAATATTTAGCTATTAAGATGACTGTAATAGAGTGGTATATATAGTCTAGGACTAGTTTGCCTATAAGTCTTAGGTTAATACAAGCTAAGATATTTAAAACTTAGTTATATCCGTTTATAACGGTTAATTAAGGCCGGCACTCCTTATAGTTAATGTACTAATAGGTCTCTATTAGCCCACTAATAGCAAAGGCGTCTGTAATAAGCTTTTAGATATAGTAATATGTCTACTAGATTGCAACGCAACCTATAAGACACTAGTACTAAAGTATTGCGTTTCTTCCTTATAAATAAAGCAGATAAATATGTCTACTTTATCTCCTAGGAAGCTGTGATCCCGTTTAGGTAATATCCGCTTAAGGCCCTTATAAGTTAGTAGAGGTTAGATATAAAGTATATGGATTTAATTATTAGATATAATATAACTCGAAATTGGACTCCAAACTATATCCTAGTATATTATATTAAGCTATCCTTTAATCCACTTCTTAATACTTATAAATAGATCCTTTAAATACTTGCTCTTTGTAATATTCCTAGTATATAGTACGACAATATTATACTCCTTATAAGCCTGTAACGAATTATTACAATTAGAGCAATAATGTAGACCTCTAGATAACAGACTCGTCTCCTTATATAGCTTAAGTAGAATATTACGTAGATATCTAGTAGCTTTATTTATAAGCTTATATAATATATTTAGAAGTACTGCCCATTTCTCTATATCAGTTTTTACTATCTTCCGCTTTTCTATATACTTAATTAGTAGGGCTAATAATATTATATTCTTATTAAGTATTTAATCCTCCTCCTCCTAAGCAGATACCTACAAGATAATATTACTATTAATTATAATAAGTAAAGCCAGATTACTGGCAAAATCTACTACCCTATCCTCCTATATTGCTATCCTAGCAGTAATAAAGTTATAACTAAGTTAGGTAGATAGAGGGGCTATAGGCTTTTAAGACTTTTGCTTTAGCGGTACAATATCTATAAGAGCGCCCTTATACCAGTCTTTAATAAGGATAATTATAGATCTAGTAATACTGCTATATTGGGCGGCCCGTCTAAATCGCTGCAGTATTATATTTAAGCTTTTATTAAGATAATAACTATATATAATAGAACGGACAATATCTGGAATATCTACACTATAGGCTAGGGCATCTAACGTAATAAGAATGCGGGTAGGTAAGTCTTCTATATAGAAATTTTAATACTCCCTGCTCTTATTATATTTGGATAATATCGCATAATAACTCTACACTGCTATTTTAGCCTATTTAATAGTATAGCCCTTAGTTATAAGCCACAAATAAATAGTATTTATATACCTATAGATATAATTTTTAGTATAAAGAAAGATAATTATCTTAGGAATTAATTTAGGACTTAGAACATTTTATCCCTTTGGCTGTACAGTACCTTCTACTAGATTTTAGATCTGCCCGACTAATTAATAAATAGAGGTGGCGGATATTTAACTAGAAGATGTGGATATCCTACTAGGCGCTGTGGGCGTTTGGCTAAATAATGCGGATATTTAGCTAAGGGTCGCGGATATATAATCCTCCTCTACTACCGCCTCCTTAAATGCCTCTTTAATAATAAAGAATAGTGCCTTGTAATTATTCTTATCCCTCCTCTTAATATAGCCCCTAATAATAGATAGGTTAGGCTAATTAATATCCGTTTGTTTAAGATCTGTTATACTTTAATAAAACCCTACTAGCTTTATCACCTTTGCATATATTTCTTTATTAAGTATTGCAGTACATGCAAACCACGGCACTATTAAACTAAGTAGTAACTAGACCTTAAAGAGCTATACGTAATAAGGCCAGAAGCTCTTGCCCTAGTTAGCAACTAAATAACACTTATTAATTATAACTAAGGAAATATATGAGCGAAAAGCGGGCTAAGTAAGAATATAGTGGAACCATTTACTTAACAGCAACTCTTGTAATACAGTGGGGTGTTATAAGTGTCCGTGCTCAGACCACACCAAATGTGATATTTTTCGCTGAATTACTATATAGCAACCGCAAAATCAATTATATAGCTTTAAAATAGTTATAAGGCTTATCGCTATATAAAATCTAGCTATTATAACTTTTTTTTAAAGTCTTAAATCTTATAGTCCCCCGTTAAAAGCCCTTATGTTTTACCAACTTTTTACCAAAATTACTATTTTTAGCATATGTTTTCTACTACTAGATATTAAAAATATTTCTTGAAAATCTAATATTTTATAGAGATTTGCTATTACTAAAACTCTCCCTATTTAAATTTTTATTTAAAATACATAAAAATTTATTATAAGGTTATAAAGTTAAAAAATAGAAAAAAAAAGCAATTCTCTATACAATTTCCAATTTTTAAATTTATAATCCTATAATAAACTTTTGTGCTTTTAAAACAATATTCTAAATAAAACAAGTTATAATAATAATAAATCTTTATTAAATATTAAATTTTTATAAAAAAAAAATTAATATCTAGTGGTAGAAAATATATATTAAACATTATAGATCTTATTGAGGAACCAATAGGATTTCTAAAGGAATTGTTGGTTTTAAAATTTAAAAAAAAGTAATAATAGCTGAATTTAATATATAATATAAACCTAGGATATTTTTTAAAGCTTTAAAATTAATTATGTGATTGTTATATATAATTTAGTGGGGTGGGTTAGCTTAAAAATTCGCTTAGGACGGACACTTATGACACCCCACTGTACTAGAATATGCATAAACTAACCCGCCTTAATATGTTTTAGGATATCTATATACGCTTTTATTACCTCTGCATATATAAATATAGGATTTGCTCTTAGGATAGCCTATATCTTTAACAGCTGCTCCTCTCTAATTGCGTTTAAAGGTAATATAATAATAGTAACAGAAGCTTGAATTAGTAATGGAATTGCCTGCATTATTATGCTTTTACCCTATAATATCTTCGCTGCTAGGAACAAGTCCCTCCGCCTATATATTACCTAGTTTAACACCTTAATTTAACTAGGTTGTCCGCTGTATGGATATAAAAGCTTAATAGCTCTATCTATTAAGCTTAACTGTTTATCTTTACTTGCCTCCTATAAGGCCAGAAGCTCGTCTTGCACGTTCCATAACTGCCTCTCTGCTAGGGACATAAGATGCTCCTATATATAATTATCTAGCTCCCACAAGCTCCGCGAGGCCTACTAGCGTTCCTATTTAACTATAGTCTTCCAACCCTAATAGCTAGTGTGTTTCTTCTAAGCCATAGTGGGTTTTCTATGCAGATATAACGCCTAGTAGTAGTGGAGGTACTCTAGGCCAAGGGAGGATGTTTTTAAAGAAGGACCCAACTATAGCACCTACTAGGTGTTATAATGGCTTTAAGTAGTAGATATCTACTCACCTATATAGTTTTGTCTATATTAGCAGACTATCTAATAAGATATAATAAGTGCTTACGCTTTTAATAATGTGTTTTTTAACTTTAATAAAATTAATATTAGGACTAAGCAATAGCCGTATTATAAAATTTATACCATTTAGAAGCCCTAAGTCTTAAAAATATTATATTAACTTTTGGTAATAATAACGCGTTGTGCAAATAAATAAATTAGATATCCGCAATATCTGTTATATGGAGTTTGCTTATATATTTAATAAAGCTCGCCAAACTGCCTTAGACGTAATTGAGCGAGAAAGAGGACGGCCTTGCTGTTATTCCGACGCTAGCCAAAAAAATCATATCTGAGCTCGCTAAGGTAAAGCTTATACAGCCGTTTTAAAAAGATTAGTAAAAATTGCCAAGCCGCATAATGCGCATTGCCCCCTCCATCAAAACAATATACCCCCTTATAGCCCCACCAATATCGCTCTATATTTTATAAATAAAGGCCTATTTTATAGCTCTATTTTAGGGCTATAAAATAAGCCCTTATTTACATAATTTAGGGCTGTTTTGGTGGAGTTATAGGGGGTGCTTATTTCTAGGAATAGAGCGGTCGCGCAGAGCCTCAATTTAAGTTTTACAGCTACCCCCTATAGCCCCACTAATACAGCTCTATATTTAATAAATAATGACCCAATTTTATAGCCCTAGAATAGAACTATAAAATAGGCCTCTATTTGTAAAATATAGAGCTATATTGGTAGGACTATAAGGGGTATATTGTTTTGATAGAGGGGGCGATAAGCGTTATGCGGCTTGGCGATTTTTACCGATCTTTTTGAAATGACTATAACCACTGCAAGCATATGGCCACCCCACCAAAATCGCGACGCATTATACAACTATAACCTCAATGACCACCCCACAATAGCAAAAAGCCCTTTTATGAGAGGGCAGACTTAATCTAGCTATTAATGCCTACAAGCAAGGCCAGTTTTAAGCCCTTTAACCTGCTATAATAACGTATAATATGCCCTAAACGACTACTAGGCGCTATATTACTAGCATTACACTAAAATGCGGTTCTACTGCTCTAAATTGCCGCCTAATACCTATATAAGAATAGTGTCTTAAGTAGTGGATCTTGTTAATAGACCAACGTGGTATGCTACTAAGAATTATAACTATACAGTAGATGGCTAGCCTCCTAGCTATTTAGCACCCTAGATTATAACCTATTGCAAGTAATAGGTATATAACTTTATTAAATGCTATAAGGACCTATAATTAAAATGGAAATGCAAGTATAACTACTGGTATGCTGAATATAAAGATCCTATGCTTATTTAGGCCTAGTTTAAACGCGTTTAAGATACTATAATATAGTATAGAATTCTTAATAAGGATATTTAGAATTCTAATAAAACTAGCTTCTAGATAGGTGTTATTAGAACTATAAGAGTTATTACTGGAACTAACTATACTAGCTAGCCTAGAATAGTACAGATAGGTAATTAAGAATAGGTTATAATTATTAAGTATATTAACGCGTTGGGGGGTACAATTCTACCACCTATTATTCTTAAGATAGTAATATACTAGGCTGCCTAGTATAACCTTATTCTATATAACTAGTTAATTAGTATTAGCAAGAATAGCTAAATAATAAATAAGATTAGCCTAACCTGGCTATCTTTATTCTATAAGCATATAAAGAATTATATAGTTAGTATATATTAGCTGCTAGTACTAGATGGCTATAATAGCCATATATTGCCAGAATTTAATTAGCTCTGCTTAGATCACTAAATTATTATCCTCTATATACTAGTGTATTTATTATATCTACTGCAGCCCCTAGATATAGTATAACGGGCGCTCCTAAAAGGTACATACTAGATAAGACAGATAAAGGTTTTACTAATGTCCCACTAATGTCCTAGAGGAGATATTGTAACAGTGCAGTGTGGGTAAATTGAATGAGCAACTTTATTGTAAATCTATGGAAATCAAGTGAACTAAATACATGAAAGTAGACCCCGAACTCCGAAGTCTATGACTCAATATTGACCATATCCGAGACATACAAGGGTAGCGTCGATCATGTCTCGGAGCCTCTTAGGCGACGATCTTGTGTCTCAGCGTAGTGCTGGTGAACTGTTACAGATATGGTTAGACAGATAAGGGGTAAAGGGTTTTACTGGTGTCTTAGAAGGATTATATAGGGAGCTGGTTCTCCTCTAGAGAAGAAGTAGCGATTAGTCTTTGAATAGAAGAGTTTAGAAAGCATTTGTCCTTTAATATATGAAGCTCGTTCTACCTTAACTTACCTTCTACTTACCTAAGACTCTCATTCTATACTATTAATTAGATAATTATACATTCTAGTTAAACTGGCCTCTTATAATTCTAATCGCTTACAATCCTTTACGGAAGGAACGTATAGCTATTAATTAACGATAACGGGCCATACCTCCTTACCCCCTAAAATGACGCCCTTACTACAAGAGGCTGATAGAGTCTCCCTAGAGGAGCGCATCCTCTCTACTTACGAAGGAGTAGACCAGGAAGCCATGGCTGGTCTATTTAACCTTCTAAGACCCTTAGGAACGATTACCGCTGGGAAGTTATTAGAGCGGTCACTATGCGAGACCCTATAAAAGATAAAGGGGTTGGAGATATAATTAAGATAAGCATATTAAGACTACTAAGGACAATTATAAGGATAATTAGGAGAAGTATAGACACCCTAGACACGAAGCGGACTTAAAGGGGTAACGCTATACTACGCTATAATATTAGAAAAACCTAAATTCCGTACAAAGGAACCTAATAAGTATAATAGTAATAGTCTCCAGAACTGCAATTATTTTATCCGTTAATATAAAACCAAGTTTCGGCTGGACCTAAAATGTTACTCTAACAAGTATAATTAGACACTAATTGCTTCTACCTTCCTATATAGCACCGTTAAGAGTTTATAGACATGCTATAAGAAGAAACTTACTACACCCCTTAAATTTAGTAAACTTAAGTCCTGGTTGGTTAATTAGATCTAAGACCCTACTAATTAAGGGATGGATTATAACTAGTAATACTATAATACTAAACAGCAAGAAGGCTAGAGTATAGTCCAGTTTATAAACTACTTAGAAGAACTAGAAGATAATATACCCTACTTAAACCTATAGGATAACGCTATATAACTTTACCAGCTACTTGCTAAGTTATAACCTAAGATTTAATAGGCTATATAGAGGAGGGGCGAAATTCCTACCTCCTAAAAAAAGCTTATCTCTAAAGCTACTTAGATTAAGAATGCTAAAAAAGACTATCTAGGGAAGTGAAAGGAACGAGACGCTAATAATAAAGAGTATAGATCTAGATCTAGCTTTAACAAAAGGGGTAGATTCCAACCTAACTACTCTATAGAAGGATAACGCGAGCAGGCTTCGCAACTTTAGAGCAACGCTAGTTAACCCTAGAATAATAATAGGCAGAAACTATAGAACTAAGAGTTACGCAGCTGTTATTACTGTGGCAAGAAAGGCTATATATAGCACTTCTGCTAGTAAAAGAAGTAAGAGGATACTTAATTAGGAAAAGAGAGAGCCTAGTAGATCTTTACTTTTTTACACTAGGCCAGCAAGAGAAGGAGGGAGTAGGCTGCCGTATGGCTATTCCCGTCTCCATTTAAGTTAATAATAAATGGGTAACGTAAGACTGCCTTATAGACAGCGGCGCGACCATAGGGTTTATTTCTTAATTACTAGTAAAAGAATTGGATTTGGACCTTAGTAGCTTATAGGTGCGCACCATTTAAAGTATTAAAGGCCACTAGATTCCGTGCTATAGGGAATAAACTTTTTCTATGGCTAACTAGGACCGTAATGGCCTATAGGACACATAGGAGATGCGCTTCTACGCTATAGAAATTAAGGGGTATAACCTTGTTTTAGGATACCTATAGCTTTGCCAAGTTAATCTAGATATTAATTGGCCTTCCGCCTTATATTAATACCAGAAGTCTTAACCGCGTATTATAGTTAAAGATTAAGAGACTTTCTTAAGCTATATGCAAGAAGAAGGGTGGGTATATGCTATATATGCTACTCTTAACCCCAAGAGTAGGGACGCGGAGTATTTATTTTTGGATGTCTGGCTATACACAGTTAAGGAACTAGAGATTTTATAGAAATATATGGACCTAAAGGATGTTGCTAATAAGGAAGCTGCGTATACCTTGCCTAACCCTATGTTAGTAAAGTATAAGATAGATATAAGAGATAAGGAACCTCCTTTTAAACTACTATATAACCTATTAGAAAATAAGCTAGTAGTATTACGTTAGTATATAGTAGACAATCTTTAGAGAGGATGGATTTGGCCTTCTATAAGCCGGGCAGGGGTACTAATTATATTTATACCCAAGAAGGATAAGACCCTTTGCCTCTATGTTAACTATTAGGCGCTAAATAAGATTACTATAAAGAATTGCTACCTGCTACCCTTAATAGGGGAGCTTATTAATAGGCTATTAGGCATAAAGATATTTATAAAATTAGACCTAAAAGATGCATACTATTAAATTCGGATTAAAGCTGGTAATAAATGGAAAATGGCATTCTAAACATAATACGGCCACTTTAAGTACCTAGTAATGCTATTCGGGCTTACTAACGCACTAGCGACATTTTAGGCCTATATTAATAAGGCATTATTAGGCCTATTGGATATGATATATATAGTCTACCTTAATAATATTATAGTCTACTCTAATAACTATAAAGTATATACGCACTATATATAAATAGTACTAGAAAGACTGCCAGAATATAATCTCTACATAAACCTAAAAAAATACTTATTCTATGTTACTAGCATTAATTTTCTAGGCTTTATTGTTAGCGTTAATAGGGTATTAATAGAGAAAAGCTGGGTAGACGCTATTAGGGAATAGCTATACCCTATAATGTTTAGAGAAGTATAGGTTTTTATAGGCATAGCAAACTTCTACTAAAGGTTTATTGTTTATTACTTGTAAGTAATACTCCTAATTACTAATCTACTAAAGGGATCTAAGGATAGTAAGAAGTTAGGACCCTTTGTATTTAGGAAAGCTGCTAAGCAGGCTATAGACTAGTTAAAGGATTTATTTATATTAGCGCCTATCCTAATACACTTCTACTAGGAGCTATATATATACCTTAAAATAAATACATCCGGCTTTGCCCTAAAGGTAATTATATCTTAATTAAAAGACGGAGAATAGCATCCTATAGCGTTTTAGTTAAGGAAAATAACCCCTATAGAGTAGCATTATATAATACATAACCAGGAGCTGCTTATAATAGTTATAGCAATAAGGTACTGGCAACATTATTATATAGGAAGCAATTATTCTATTAAAGTCCTTATAGACCACAATAACCTAGAATACTTTATAACTATAAAGGTGTTAAGTGGTTAACAAGCTAGATAGGCGGAGGCACTATTACAGTATGACTTTAAAATTATGTACCGCCTAGGAAAGATAAATCCCGCTAATAGGTTGTTAAGACGTCTAGATTATAAAACTAGGAGAATCTAGGATAGTATAGGGGAAATAATTCCCATATTACAAAATTTGCTTAGGAAGAAAGAAGAATCTTTCCCTAGAACTATAGAATTCCATAGTAGGGCAGAGGTCCTAGTAATGCAGCTATAAAGCACTATAATAATAGAGCTATAGGATATAGTTATAGACCAGGTTATAGACTAAGTAGACGTTACAAAGTTAGCGTACCCTAGAATTAGCAAGAATTCTATAGGATATACTAGAGGTATTATAGCACTTTTAACTTAACGGCGTATTAGCTACAAGTTTCCAGATCTAGAGGGGATAGGCGAGATGCCTATCCGCAGCGTGGCATACTGCATAATGGTAGGAGAATCTGCTGGCACTAATAGTTTAAAACGTCTTATGCCACGCCTAGAGTCTGTAATAGCGGCAGGTAAAACGGAAATAAGTAATTTATATAAAACCTTTTTAGATCTTCTTCTTTAAGCGTAATAAAGGGACGCCTTTGTTGCTAGGGAGAGGTAGAAAGATATAGTAAAGACTAACTTGGCTAGAGTTACTAAGAAGCTATAGCAGCAAGACTAAAAAGGTTTGTTGTGCTTTAAGGGTGCTATATATATTCTAAAAGACTAAGTAGTTTAAGATAAAATTTTAAAGGTCTTTTATAATAACCCTTTTAGGGGTTACTATGGTGCCAATAGAACCCTTAAGGCTATTTAAAGGAAATACTTTTAGGATAGAATATCTGAAGAAGTTAAGGACTATATATTAAGATATAATACGTGCCAAAGGGTATAGATATCTAGGTATTGCCCCTATAGTAAATTATTAGTGCTTCCTATTCCGTAAGGACCAATATTAGAATTAATAATAGATTTTATAACAGGCTTACCCCCTACTAAAATAAGAACAGAAGAGGTTACTAACACTATCCTAATAATCATTAACAGATATATAAAGTTTTTAGGGTATTTTGCTGTTATAATAATAATCATGGCAGCAGAACTAGTAGACCTGTTTTTAGAGCGGTAGCTCTTATTTAGCACGCTAAGGGGAATTATATCTAATAGAGGTACCATATTTAATAGCGCATTTTAGTCTTTATTCTATCTTTTATTAAAAATATAGTAAAAGATAAGCACTACCTTTTACCTATAAATAGATAGGCAAATAGAGCGTTTAAATATATTATTAGAACACTACCTCTACTACTATATTAATTATTAATAGGATAATTGGCCATTGTGGTTAGCTTTGGCGTAATATATATATATTATTATTATTATTCATTGCTTAACGTCCGATTCAGATCCCTGTTAGACCCGCGCGGACTACTCCTTATATACATATAGGGAGAAAACTCTATTTAAGAAAACCCCATAATCCGTCTCCCCGCCTTTTAGCGCTCGCTTGCGAGTTGCCTATAAGTCACCAGTGGTACTCTACTACCTTACTTTTTGACCTCCTTGGGAACCACTGCTGCCGTAATAAACCTACAGACGCGCTAGTATCACACACTATACTCTACTCCTGTAGAGTTATTAGGGGGCGCCTATTACTCGCCCCTTTGCCTTCCATTGCTATTTCCTTTGCAACCCAGAACTAGTCTAGCACATTTTGGCCAATAAGCCACCAGGTAGCCGCCTTAAGGCCTTTCTATATTAAGAGCAGTGTATTATAGTTTTCTATACTAGCTGCTAAGAGTATTGCTTCTTAGCTAGTGCGTAAGGGGCATAACAGTATTATATATTTTGGTGTCTATTTTAGCCAGCTATATTCGCACCTTAGGCTATCTACTAGGACACCCACCTAGTAAAGCCAATCTTTTAGTCCTATTATTCCTGTCCTTAAAAGTGTTGCCATTGTATTTTCCGCCTTTATTAGGCCCTCTTGGAGCCCTTAGGTATTTACCCCCCATAGCGTTACCTATACTACGGCTTAGGTTCCCCTTGCCTAAGTCTACCTCTGTGCCTTTAACTCCCATTTATCTCTCCAGCGTCGGTCTAACCAGTATTATATTATAGTAGATGGTTTTCCAGTACTCTTTTATACTCTACTTTAGCTCCTTTCTCTCTCTTACTATTATCTTTACTAGCCTCTTACACGTCTCCCTTCCTCCTCTATATAGGCCTAGGCCCTAGCGCCGCACTATTCTTCTTCTACTTTCTCTACCTATTTTCCTAATATATCTTCCCTACTTTAGGGTTATTGGTTCCTTCTCCTATAGGGCACCCTAGGGTCCCTCTATAGTTTGTTTAGGCGTGTCTTAATATACTTTATAACGTTAGAGTTGCGTTCCTTTTACACCCTTTACATTGCATTGGCTTTAATATATAGTTATAGGGGGGGAATATTGGCTTCCTTCTTAAGTAGTGCTGTGGCCGTTTGCTTATACCCGCCTGTTATACTCCTAAGGCAGGCTATTTAGACCTTTTAGAGTGGTTTAAGGAGTAATTTAGGGGGGCCTTTCTTGGTTTCTCTAGTGGCCTAAATACTAGATCTATACGTCATAGTTAGCCGGACAACTGCTATATATAGTAGGCGTAACCTCTAGAAGTATGGACCCCATATAGAATTAACAATCCTAGACATGGCAATATACTATACTTAGCCCTTATAGGCCGCTTATACCGCATATGCACTCTACTAGAGCTTGCTATTTACCCATACTCCTAATACCCTTAGGCCTTAAACTGGTTAACCCCTAAAGCCTTAGATATAGATTATATACTAAAGATCTGCAGATTGGTTACGTTTTCTTATAAAATAGATTAGCTAGTATTTCTCTGGTGAGAATTAGACTCTATATCATCTTGCCCATTCTATATAGGTGTTATAGGCTTTCTCTAGTGTCCTGCAGTTCTCTATAGCTGTTGGCCCATATATAATTAGGTTTATGTTATTAATAAAGCCTATCCCCTAGGTCGCCCCTTCTTTAAAGGTGTTAAGTAGGTTGCTTATAAAGAAGAGAAAGAGTATAGGCAACAGAGGTAATCCTTATAGTATTCCTATTATGACTATAATAGGGGGGCTCTAGTATCTACTAAAGACCAGTAATGTTTCTTTCTAGCCTATAAATCCTTAAATAAATTAAATAATCCATTCTGGGAAGCCCTTTGCCCTAAGGATATATAGGAGACGCTTATAGGGTATATTATTGTAGGCGCCGCTAATATCTAGGCTAAGCATTAATACTATAAAGTCCTTTTATATAGCCTATATAGTTTTAATAGTAGCAGCAAGTAGTGTAAGTGCTAATAGCGTTAAGCAATTCTTTCTTGCCCCTATTTAGCTTTATGGTAGTAGGGCGTGTTCCTCTACCATATCTACTATATGGTCCGCTATAACTTTTTCTAAGATCTTGCTTAGGGTGTTTTCTAAGGCAATAGGGCGGTAGCTTCCTGGGATTAAGTAGTCTACTTTACCTTCTTTTTATAAGACGACCGTTATTATAGATCTTCTAAGTTGCGGGTAGTAGCCTATTGCAAAGCATACTCTGGCTACGTCTGCAAGCCAAGGTGCTATAAGTGGTCTATAGGTCTTTAGGGCTTTATTTAAGATCCTATCTGGTCCTAGTACTATATTATTTAAGAGGCGGCTAATAATTCTAGCTATTTCTTTAGTTGTCATGTCGCTGTTAACCCTTAGGCAAGTTACCAGTATTTTACCAGTAATATTGCTAAGGTCTACTAGAGCCAGTTAAGGGAAAAATCTTTCTATAAGGATCTTTGCCTTCTTATTATTATTGCTTATAGCCTATGGTTTGCCTGCTCTTTATAGGGGTAGTAGGTATAGATCTTCTACTAGGCGTCCCATCTTTTTCTTTGCCTATTTTGCTATAGTCCAAAAGCCCTTATTATAGGGGAGACTCAAGTTAGTAGTGTATTTGTTTATAAACTATCTCCAGTTATTCCTTACTTCTTTTCTTAGGGTATTCTTTAGCTGGTTTTTTGTGTCTTTATATTATCTCTCGTCCTTAGAATTGTGGCTACTTATATATTTCCTCCTTGCTCGTCATTAGCCGGCTATAAGGGCCGCGCACTATACGGACCATACGTGTCGTATATAGGGGCCTGGTTTTAAAACCGGGCAGTGCTCTTTTAGCCCACTTTTAATTGCTACCTAGATCCTTTCTAGTCTTTAATTAATTTCCTTAGGGGTAGCCAATAAGCCTTACTTATTTGGTATTAGGTGGATTTCTTCTAGGTCTTAAAGTTGTTATTTAATTATATTAAGGAAGCTATCTATATTAAGCTTCCTTATTGCGTATCTTTTGCTATTTAGTTACGCCTTAATGTCCAGATCTAGTTGTATCTGGATAGGGATATAGTCTAAGGTAAGTGCCTATTCTTCTTTAGGGGAGCACCTTTCAAGTCTCTAGTATAGGTTTTCGTCCATAATTGTGAGGTTAATTGTACTTTTAGCGGTGCCCTATTGCTATATAATTACACCTAGGGGGGTAGCTAGCTTAAGGCCCCCGTTGTCTATAGCTCTTAGTAGGCACTTTACCTATTAATTGGCAGCAATATGGATGCCCCCCTACTATGGGTAGTAGAGGTTTATGTCTCCTAGTAGAATAAACTCCGCGTGTTTAGTTTCTAGCAAGCTTATTACAGATATAATGTTCTCTGTTTATGCTACCCCTTCAACCTTAGGGTTATAGACATTAATGATTTATACTAGTCCCCTATATATCTGGATGGTTATAACTGCAATATCTAGGTTAACTGCCTGCTATAACTATAAGGCAAGGCTAATATTTTTGCTAATTATAAAGCATACGTATATAGCTGCTTTTGGTTTATATAGGAGCTAGAATCCTTGGGGGCAGTATATTAATTATATATAGGTATTATAATACGGCTCTTATATGGCAAGAATATGGTGTTTCTCTAGGTCTAGACTGTCTAGTAGGGGCCTTACTAGACGGTGGTTTATATTGCCGTAGTTATACTGTATAATGGTCAAGTAGCGGACCCCTAGTGGGGGTCCTTTGCCTCTCCTTCGCTCCTTGCTTCTTCCATTTCCACTTTCTCTAAAATATTCAGAATTTCTATCTCCTGTGTTTGCTCCCTAGCCACTACTTATTTTATATAGAGCTTTCCATTCCTATATCTTGTGTTCCTACTAGCCTTTCTAAATCTAAGTCTATTATTGCCTCCGGTTCTTCCCCTATTCTCGCCAGTTAGCTATGTGCCCCTTATAAGCCAGCTGTATATATTATATTTGCCGCGTTAAATCTAATTCTTAATTATCCCGGCCTTGAACTTGCCATAGCCATCCATAGGGGTCTTCCTACTAGGCGTCCTCTCCCTTATATCCTATATGTCCCTTATATCCCTATTTGGTCTAGTAATATCACACGGCATTGCTTTTAGCCCATTAAGGCTTAGGATAGCTAGCTTAGCCCCCTAGTATTAAAGGTAGGAAACGCTAGGAAGATACCTATATCCCCCTAGCTTATTGCCTGTTGTTTCCATTTATATAACCTAGCGTGTAGTTATTCCCGCAGCTGTTAAGCCCTTTCCTTCCATCTCCTATATTTAATGCAGTCTTCTCTCTCCCACGCCTTATATGTGCTTCAGTAACAGTTCGCGCATTTTGTTTAGTCTTAATTTATACATTATCTTATATTATAGGGGCCTGTATAGTGGCCGCAGCACACCTATACTGCGTATGTGGATTAGGTGTGTCCCTATTATATATAGTAATAATATCATTCTAGGCGTAGTCTGTGGTTATAGAGCCTTATGTTGTATATAAGGCCATTTATAATTATTCCTTTTTGGATAAGGAGTTTTTGCATTCCTGGTATATATATACTAATAATAAGGGAGCCATGCGTTTGTCTATTATTTCCCTAGCGGGTCTCTGGCGCCCCTTATATCCTCTTATTGTTCTTATTATATACTTAGTTTATATTTTCCTGTTAAAGCTATTAGATCCGGGTAATTACGAGTCCTAGTATAAGGCGTTCCGTTTGTTTTACTATCTCCTATATAGTTGCTGTATTGTCTGCCTAGCGTCCCCTTTCTACCCTAAGGCTTATAGGAACCAACAGGACTTCAACTAGGTAATCTTTATAAAGCACTTTTATGCTAATACGCTCTCCTAGCCTGTCCCCTGCCCTTACGGCCCGTTCCTTTACCTATTAGTCCTTTAGGGTGACTCTAATATCTCCACTCCTAAGGTGTTGGACTGCAACGGCGTTATAGACCTCCTTGCGAATCTCTATAAGAACTTCTGTTTCTAATTGTCCCCTAAGTTCCTCTACCTTTTCTATATTTGGTCATATTGTGATTATATACCCGGTTGTTATCTTTAGGGGGGTAGGTTCCCTGTGCTATAGGAGTGCAGCTACGGCAGCCTAGGTGCGGTTCGCCTATTAGGGGGGGTTTTGTTTATCTTTAATTTTGTTTAGCCGTTAGAGGATTTAATTAAGGGTTTGCTAAAGGGGCGCCTAAGGTTCGCTGGACTGGAGCTATTCTGCTAGCTGCATTAGTTCGTAATAGCTAACAGATACTCCCCCACAGTTCCGGATATTAGACGCGTCTAATAGGCTTTATATTTTGTCAGATGCCTTCTTAATTAGGATATTTCCGCTTTCTGGTATAGTATTCGCCTGTCCTTATTATTGTTGTGGGGGGCCATTGTTAGGTATAGGTCTGGCGGTCGCGCGTGACTGCGTACCACCGTCGTTCCACCTATGCCTCCCCTGTGATGCATGCATCTTAGGGGATTATTAGGGTGTTTTTTAGGGTTCTTTTGGTTGGTTTGGTCTTTTTGGGCCGGGTGCAGCAAGAGCTC
>Ga0307507_10003052_pt1 | contig 33485 bp, 38 predicted proteins | sample 7_EM_MG_FD_207223 | JGI IMG/M metagenome (GOLD analysis project Ga0307507, IMG submission 207223) | Populus trichocarpa ectomycorrhiza microbial communities from riparian zone in the Pacific Northwest, United States - 7_EM | ecosystem: Host-associated > Plants > Roots > Unclassified | place...
TGGATTAGTTGTGGTTGAAGTAAAGGTGAGTAATTGAGCATTGTGGCTTGGGCTGACTGTGGAACCTCGCGTTCCTTTCCCTTTTTTGTCCTAGACCCATTTCCAGTTTCGCCAAATTTTGGGGTATTGTGTCATAGTACTATTCTGTTGTCACTTAGAAATCTACGAGTGCTTGACGGCCTTCGACCCACAGTTCGCAATGGGAAAGTCCTTCAACCCGCCCTGAGGGTACGGTGGTAGGAGCATAGGATATGGCCTGTGGCCCGGCCGGCCGGTCCTAGTGAGCACTTTCCGCACGGGGATTTGACTGAAAAGCGGGGGGGGAACGGACCACCACCACTGAGCATAGATTAATTAATGCGTTAGACAAAAGTGTCCCGGAGACCCGTTGAGGAACATGCGAGGCTGATAAGTAACCCGAATTGTGCCTTGACCTCTACAAGCGTGGGTGCCTGGCGTCTGGCGTTGAGAAGCGAGTGACCTCCTATGATGGAAACATTGAGCCGCGAGAGGATATCGACCAGGATCTTTTTCAGCGCACGAGAAGGCAACAACATGACCCTTAACTCAACACACGACTCGAATAGGAAGAGGAACGACGAGAAAGAAAGTGAGGAAAAAGAATTTGAAAATCCCTACCAAGCACTTTCTCCTCATACTCGAGTACATCATACCAGTTGCCCCTCGCTCCCGGTAGCGCTAAATTTAGGCCAAACGGTCCACCACCCATCACCTCTAACTTCGCCGTTCTTTCTGGCTCCCTACGGCTCCCATAGTTCCTAGCAGATCTCTACAGTCTCCCGCCGTCAGCGGTGGAAAACGGTAATCCTCGATGGTCACTTCCGGTCTCGGAAATATATCACTGCGGGATGACGTCTTGCTTTGCCCGGTGGTTGTCCTCGCTGAGAACTGCGGTCCTCAAAAATCGCAGTCGGACCCTAAATTGTGACCCCGTCCGGTCCGATTTTCCTAGCAGTCTCGCTGCGGGGAGCCCGCGAGCCGTTGCGGGCACTAAGCTACGATACATGCTTGGCAAGAGCGTATATCCGATAGACATTGTGGTACAGGAATCAAGTTGTTCCATGATTTAGCACCTGGTCTTGTTCTCCGAAGCAAAAACAACTGGCCTATTGTGGGGCACAGCATCGCTACAAGCATCGTTGGTCAAAATAAAAGTTTCAAAAAACCAACTCTGGACTTCGCCACACTTGCGCTCAAATACGCCGCTCTCAGGAGCGGCAGGCACAATTACGGCACATACTACTAGCGATTCGGGATCCGTGTCTTCTGGTTCTCCGTGTGAAGCCGCCCGAACACCCAAGCACCCCACATCCAATCTGACTCCAACACTGTGCCATAATACGGACATTTTTTCACCAACCGTTCCTATTCTACCACTAAACTAAACTTGCGCGTATACCCGATAAATTAGGACCTTCAGCCCTAGGGCTGAGGGAAATTTTAAGTTATGCATGCTTCTTCTAAGTTGAAGCACTCTGATGTGCCTAACTCCAGTTTTCGTACCCGAATCTGGTAGTTCAACTCGAAACTTGGTACTTGAAAAACGCCTTCTTGGCCTCAGGGCTGGACGCCTCTATTAAAGAAGGTCTCAAGGGCGGGCACCTCCGCTCCGGGCAGCAAAAGGGTGGTTCGCTAGGACTTACGATACTTGTTTTTGTTTTTTCTGGTGCCTGCCGCATCCGCCCTCCGGCGGGGAGTTGAGCTCCCGGCCTTCTCTGTGCACGTTAGCACTGACCGGGCCCATAGCCGCTAGGTTATGAGAATGAGTCGCTAGTTTTTTGTGTTTTTATCATTCAAGGGAAATCTCTCATTTCCCTCAGGTCACCGGACTTTCTATTTTCTCACAAGATTTTTCTAACTTATTCTTGCGCTGCAAGTTACCTTTTTTTTTTCACTACCGTGAGAGCTCGAATAATCGGACCGTATACCAGGACGTTAGAGTTACCTCTCCTAGTAAGGTAGTGACCCTTTCTTCTTTGTTTGTCTTGGGGAGTAGGTTTTTCGTGTGTTTTTCGCCCCTCTTCCGGAGGAGGAAATTTTGGATTGCCTAGCACACGGTTCGGTATCACACCATCTTAAAAACCCCTCTCCTCGTCTCTGTTAGAAACCCTTTCTTCCCTCTACCTTCCATGACAGAATGCCAGCTCCCAGCCTGGTTCATGGGGACTCTCCCGTGGTAGCCGCGAGAGCGATCGGGTTGTTTCCACATCTCGAGCTACGGTACCGATCGAGAAGCCCCTGGCACACGAAAAAAACGAGTGATAGGAGAGCATTCTTGCGAATGGTATCTTATTGTCCTCCCGCATGGAAATCAGATTGCTACGTGGAAAAATTGCCTAGTGCTATTTCGTTCTTACCTAAGTTTGGCGGTACCTCACTACGCTCGGTATTGTGCCCTCACTTTCAGTCATATGGAACTCTCCCCTTCGCACACAAAGGGGGAAATGTCCAACTAGCTGAAGGATAATCCCAGAGGAAACCCAGGACTATCCCTTTCTTTCTTACTTTCATCTCCACTTCCCTCCACACCCACTGGAGATGGGAATAATATGTCCATTCAAAGTCCTTGCCAGTACGGAAACGGGAGAGAGGCCGCGAGTATGGAGCTTCGGCATCTCCACTGATGAATCTAAGCTATTGGTGTGGAATGTTGGTAGATGGTGCGCCAACATACTGAAAGCTGGCGCCGTGCTAATAGAAGCCACAAAGTTAAAATCCTTTGTCCTTCTCATAAGACATTACTTGATTATAGTTCCCATCTCACAGTAGGCTTTATGGCCAAATACCTAGTCATGGATGGTCCAACTTGTTCTACTTTATGATTGTGTATTAAACAAAACCACAACCTTTGTATTAGTATACTAGCTTCTTCAACCAACAAGTTTGCTTTTATCTTTAAGTGCTGTGCCTTATGTGATTTTCACAACAAAGAGGTCAAGTTAGGCATTAATTTATAATCTAGTGTACAAGTTGTTGCATCCGAGTGATATGAAAGCATTCGGACGACATGGCGCGGCAGCCTTCCCGTAGGTTTTCTCGTCAACTATTATAACTTCCCAGTCAGAGAATTGCTTAAGTCCCCTTCCTCGATATTAGGGTGGCATTCTATTGAGTAGACCCGGTATCTCAGTGCGCACTATACAAGTATGGCAAGTGTAGCGGGTTAGCCCGCTCGCAGTCCACCAGCAGTAACACCCCTCCGCACGCACGCACAATGAATGCAAAATATTTGGCCGCTCCTGTATAAATACCCCCCGAAGGCCACCAGTGCCCCCTCATTCCTTCCTCCCATTACTCCTCTTCAATTACCACCGGCCACAAAAACAGTGCTCATCCTTTCCTCTCTTCTACCCTTCTATCCCATCTTACCACTCATTTTCCTCCCTTGTCCCATTCCATTCTTGTCTCTCATACAATCTCCACTCAGGAGAGGCTCTCCCTCTAGCCCAGCTTGAGACCTGGGATATTGTAATTGATGAGCCATGGTTGTTGAAATTCAGTAAGTACTTTTGCTAATACTAGCAGTCTACTGGAATGTTTTTAATACTAAATCCTTATTTACAGAATTATATCAACTCCTGGTACCTTCCTCCCCAACCATTTCTGCTCAGGCTGGCAACAACATGTTTCGCAGTCGAGAGCGTAATGGAAAGAAAGCGTGGTGGGAAGAAAACAATAACGCTCCTCACTCCAGGGGCTGTTCGGTTTTCGTGGGGGTGAAAGAGTCCTGCGAAGCGACTGCAGCGGCGACACCTTTCTTGGTGATTGCCCTCTGTCGCTTCTGCAGGACTCGGGCCACATTCACCCCCTCAGCTGAGGGTATGGAATTCAAGTTTTAAATTATAGTAAGTTACCTACTATTCCTTTTATTCTACTTTATAAAAACCAAGAATCAAAAATCTAATTAGAGTTTATATGTAGAAGAAAACTTGACAGCTAGGCCTGGCTTGAATTATTCAAGTTCTTTGTTTTATTAATAAATACCCACGGTAACGTACTTGCCATAACCTCTCGCTCAGTATAAAAATAATAAAAAAATAGTAATATTTAACTAACTCTTAATTCAGAGCCTCTCTTCCACCCCAGCACGGGGTGGAAAGTTTCCAATGAGAAGTCATTTGGGTGTGTGTGTGCAGCGGCTTTTAAATTATAGTAAGTTTTTTTTTACCAAAATTCCTTTCATCCTATTTTTATATAGACAAAGAAACAAAAATCTAATACTAAGTTTATTATATACAGAAAGTGCTGACTGCTTGGCGAAGCTTCAATTAGCACTAGCCTATAAATATTTATACGGTAAAGTCCTAGCTACTACAATCCTTTCTCTCGCTACCGTAAACTAACTCTTAATCTCAGAGCCAGTTAAGGCACAGGGGCTCGGCGCAATTGAAAACATGCCCTCCGGCACCGTTTCCGCCGTAGCTCAGGGTGAGGGGGAATGTCCTGTCCGGTCCTGCGAGGAGGCTGTAGTGGCGACACCTTATTGGTGATTGCCCTCTGTCTCTTTTGCAGGACTCTGGCTGCATTCACCCTCCAGCCCCTGCAGCTTTTAAATTATTACTATAGTAAGTTACCAAATTCCTTTTAGTACCCTATTTTATATAAACAACGGACAAACAAAATCTAATACGGGTTTCTTTTCTATACAGAAAGCTTGACACCGACTGCTTGGCTACCTTGCAGTTGGTGATCCTTGGCTGGATTTATATCGTAAGATACCTGCTACAAACCCCCACCCTCTCTCAGCAAAATATTTAAACTAACTCTTAATCATAGAACCAGTCTCAGGCTGGTTGGTTGGTTGCGGGCCCCGGTGCAAAGAAAACGAGCTCTTCGGTAGAGCCCGTCGTAGAGGTGGTGGCTCCTGGGTGGGAACTTGAGCGAAAACGTCAGGAAGCGATAGTTATTTGCCACCCAGGGGCCACCACATGATGACTTATTGTGGGAGGAATATTTCTTTTATTTCTTTTATTAAATTTAATAATAATATTATGTGGTAGCAATCTACGCTGTATCACCATTATTGTAATTTTCCAAAAGATTGTCGCGACTTGTAATCTGTGCCTTTTACTACTCGATTTTTTTCTTTTTCTTTTTCTCACTGAAACTGTTTTCTGAAGACGCGAGTGGCGCTTTAAGAGACCATACCACAAAAACCACCTTGAAGGACTAGATATATACTAGTATTTTTCACTAATCTCCACTAATATGATATCTAGCGTTCTAAGACTAAGAAAGAAAAAAAAACTTTAGATGTTACGACGACCTTTGGAAAATCACAATATGGGGTACGAAAAACTAGAGGGTTATAAGAGGTCCGTGTATTTAATTAAACTACAGTATATATTAATCGATACTAGTAGTAGTACTTTGTCATGATTCTTTATGTTAACCCCGTATGTACAGATCATGACGCCAGGAGATATTTCTATCTAATGTGTCTCCGGAATAAAATAAAAACAATCTTTAAACCTGGCCCAACCATAACCCCGCCCTTACAATAACGCTAGGTTAGGTGGCTTTCCAACGGATGAAAATTCCCAGGTAAGAGATAGTTGTGATGGTATAATAATCCCAGTAGTAGAACTTTGTATTAGCAGTATCGAGGAGCGCAAGTAATAGGAAGCGCAATACTATGGAGGAGCACAGACGAGCGGGCACGCTGGGGCATGTACGGATGTATAAGGCACGAGCGGAGATATAGGGCTCTACATGTATGAGCAGAGTTTTCACTATCGTACTGAAGTAATCTTTAGCTAGCGACCTCCATAGAAGAACATACACACCTCAACCTTTCCTCCCGTCAACACCTGCGCACGATCATAGTACCTCCATCAAGTTGTTGGCCATACTAATTAGTACGTTGCCCTCTGTCTCTGCCTGGACAAATCTCTTCCTTCCCTGGAGCCACTTAGCGTGTGGGAGGAAACCTGGGCGACGTCGAGGACACCGGCGCACCGGCTTTTCTTGGAGTATAGTGGGTATTAATTGATACCAGTTCTTTGTTACGGTCCTTTATGCTAACCTTGTATACGCAGATCATGATACTCTAGCCCCTTGACGACATCTCTAAGACAGGCGGGCTTCGAACACGCTCAGCGGCCAGTGGAGTCGTTCCAGACTCAAGCCCGCCAACATCACATGGGCAATCGACGAAACCTGCCGCGTACGCCCACCGCCGCTAGTGGAGACACACGCGGTGCACTCCACCAGCTAATCGTTACCTAAATCTCGTGTCTCTTGGTGCCCCTCCTATAGTTGATTTTGTTTACCCTTCGTTCGGTGGATAGTATGTGTGAGGGGAAGGGATGTGGTGAGCAGGAAGCTTGGACGTGGATATTTATGGTTTATGTTATAGAAACTTAAGGCTTAAACCGTGAAGTTAAAATTCTTTGTTCGTTGCGTGAAATATTTGTAACTTATGACATTGTGTTCAGAAAGTGTGTTCCGGTTTGAAAGGAATTGGAGGAAGGCTATGTACGGAGATAATCTAGTTCCCATGATATGAACAACGGCCAGAGCGAGCATTTAGATCCCCGTCAACTGGCAGAGAGCTCTGCAGGAATACCAAAACTCGGCCACAATTCTCCACCCTCCAGGGTCTCAAAGCGAAAGGCTTAGACGTTGATCCAAACCAGTAATTCTCCTAGGTCGACAATCCAGAACTCCTCAACCGCAGTATTCACCACATGTCACTCGACCAAACACCCCAGTTTGGGCCTGCCCTGCAGCCCGCGCTTGACCGAAATCGGGCAAATCCGGAAGTATGAAGTATTCGCGCTGACCCATTGCGTTACGTTACGGGAATTTCAACTGAGCAGAATAACAAAACGAAGAGAGACAGAGCATTTTATGACTCCCCCGCACCAGACCCAAGCCCGCTCCCGAACCCCCAATCCTACCCTTTTTTCCTCTCCGTTGGTCTATTGTAAATTCTTATAAAACTCACTATAGGCATTTTCAATATCGAATAGCATCTACCCTCAGTCAGCAAACCGAGCCCCTTTCCGGCTCCCGAGGGATAATAACACACCTGCCTCCCCTGCGCCTCAGTGATTTCATCGCCAGCTCCCATCTGATTTAGTATAATCAGCCACTGCACAATCGACTGCCTCCCTTCAAACTCCTTTGCTCCAGCGACATTATTCACAGAGGTGATCACGTCGCTGAGTAACGGGTGCAATTGGTCCTTCGCGGTGTAACGCAGACGAAGCGCGTCCATGAATGTGATAAAGTTCTGGGTAGCCTCCGCTGCTGCACGAGCAGAGATTGCCGATGAAGTTGTAGGGGCATGCTCGAATGTTGCTGGGACGCCAATCTTTAGACGTTCGGTTGCGGAGGGGTATGATAGCTATTATAATTAGCAGGAGCGAGGAAATAGTAGAACAGAGGGAGTAAAACGTTGTAGGCAGATTTAAACGTCCCCAGATCTTTAAATGCGGAGGCTACGTCTGGGTTTTTCAGGATCGTCTTGTATTGTCCGAGGAGTCTGAGACACGTCGGGGTATAACTGTGGCGCCGAAGCATCGTCATCAGTGCCCTGCCATACACAGCTTGAATATTTGCGGGGGGTAGGGGGTAGCAAACGTCTCCTGGCTGATACTATCTTTAATATAAGCCTTTTCTAGAAAGTCTAGGGTAACGATGATACTGTAGATCTCCGCGAGCGACTCGTTCAGTTCTCGTTGCTGTACCGTCGTCGAAAGTTTGACCTCCTCATCTAGAGATATACTCGTTGACAGGGAATGCGGCGAGGGGGTATAGGAGTATGGTGAAGGGGCGTACGGCTGATACTTTGGTGCACTCATCGGAGGAGCTCTGGAGGGGAAGGCGTTGCTTTGGACTGCTCAGTTCTGGCGAAGCCGCTGGAGGTTTAAGCTTAGTCAATCAGTCACAGTCCTTGTTGACCTTTTTTGGTTCTTCAGGGATGTTCGGTTGGACGCGGCGATGGTGGGGCACGTGGGGAAGACGATGCTTCCGAACTTCTGCTGAGCTTTGCCGGAGATACTTAAAAGCTTCTTCTCCTCCCCTCTTCAGTCCATGCTATCACCACTATCCGCTTTGTCTATTCATACAAAATTCCAAGAAATCGACCTGTTCCTCCCAATTCGCTCCAAACTCTCTAATTACCGTCACCGTCTAAACTGCCCAAGATGCTCCCCCTCGAGCACGGAAACACAGCCCACCTCCTTCCAAACACCTACAAACAAACAATTGCCTCCTGGCTAACAGAAGACACTCCCGCCTTCGACTATGGCGGCTTTGTGGTAGGCGAAGATCCTAAGACAGCAACTCTCTACGCTAAATCTCCGGGAGTGCTCGCGGGGGTTCCATTCTTTGATGAAGTCTTTGCCCAACTTGGGTGCACGTAGTCTTCCCCCTTCCCTCCCCTTGCCAATTTCCCCCACTCGCCAGATAGAGACCTAACAATATCCGAAACTTAGTGTGGAATGGCACGCCCTGGAAGGTGCTTTCCTCTCCGCCACTAAACCGATTGCGGTAGCTACCGTAAAGGGCCCCTCCCGAAACCTACTCCTCGGCGAACGCGTCGCACTAAATACGTTGGCGCGGTGTTCCGGAATTGCTACTAAATCCCGTCGGCTACTGGAACTCGTGCGGAAAGCTGGGTACTCGGGAATTTTGGCAGGCACAAGAAAGACGACCCCAGGGTTCCGCCTCGTGGAGAAGTATGGAATGTTGGTTGGGGGTGTAGACCAACATAGGTACGACCTCAGCAGTATGATCATGCTGAAGGACAATCATGTTTGGTCAAAGGGGTCGATCATAAAAGCCGTCCATGCGGCGAAATCCGTAGGGGGCTTTGCAATTAAGGTCGAGGTAGAAGTGCAAAGCGAGGAGGAGGCAGACGAGGCAATTGCTGCGGGGGCGGACATTGTCATGTTAGATAATTTCACAGGAGATGGATTGAAGGTTGCCGCGGCGAGTTTGAAGAAGAGATGGGCGGAGAAAGGACGCCAAGTGTTGCTTGAGTGCTCGGGAGGGCTGACGGAGCAGAATGTTGAGGGCTATTTGTGCAATGGTTTGTTTTTGTCTGATCCTTGGTTGGAAAGGCTTGGGCGGACAGAGGATGCTAATGGGAATGTCAGATATCGATATTATTTCCACCAGCTCGATCCATCAGGTTTGTATTTCGCATGTTGCATTTGGATCAATGGCTAACAAGGATGATATTCGCAGAGCACCCAACACGTGGATTTTTCACTCAAGATCGACCACTGATGCACGTTGTGTCGAGATCTGTACTTTTACAAGTAGAATATCATATAACACATTAGAAGAAATAATGAGAAATTTAGCATTATGGTATTATGCAACACAAGTTATACATCACCTAGCTAGAAGAATTTCCCTATATCCACATTGAATAAATAAAAAGGAAAAAACCCCAAAAACCTTTTTCAAACCCCCTGGATATAAAAGCAGAGCAAGAGAGAAAAAACAAAAAGCAAAAGCAAATGTGACTATCATATCAATTGCAAGCTATTTCTTTTTTCTCCCTCACGGGGGGAAGAAAAAAAAACTCCACCAATTTTACCTCCCTACCCCTTCCCCTATCTACAAGAAAAACCCCTAAAAGCAAAAGAGAAGAAAAGGAAAAAGAACAAATACTTTTATCGTAGACCTTCGTAAAACGGGAATACCTCCACCGTCTATTGTACGGATCCGCCTTTTGTCGGTAGTTAAGCGTAATATCAAACCCAGATGTAGGAATATAATAAAAGGTTCTTATAAAAGATGAATGAAAAAAAGATGAAAAAAATATCAACAAATGGTGCAACAATTCCCCCACTTGCTAGGCGGTGGACGGTTATCGTATGTCAAGTGCGGAACTTGCTGCTTTTCACCGCCCCGAGCAGCAGGACCGGAAGTAGCAGCGGTAGTGGCAGAGGACTTGCGGTAGGCAGCAGGGGCCAAGGTGCCATTGCCATTAGCGACAGCTTCTCTTGCAGCGACGACACGGCGTACGAGCACTAAAATTCACCCGTTAGCCATCATCATCACCATCACCAGCATTTTCCCACCGCGCGAAAGTAAACAGACAAACATACGAGCAAATGTCTCCTCAATATTAACCACATTCCTAGCGCTAGTCTCCATGAACCCGCACTCATGGCCCCTCGCCCAGGCCAGTCCTTCCTGACTAGAGACCTGCCTACCCTCCGCCAAATCGCACTTATTCCCCGCGACGATCTTGACAACGGGCACGTTCCGTCCCTCCTCCTCCATCTCGATCAAGTCGTGGAAGTAATCCAGCGCCAACAGGGTGTCATGATTGGTGATGTCGTATACGAGCAGGTAGGCGTCGGCCGCGAGGTTGTGCGAGGCCCAGAGGCCGCGGTATTCCTCCTGTCCAGCGGTGTCGGTGAGGTGCAGGGAGTACTCGCGGCCGTCGACGGTGCGAGTCACGCTGTAAGAATCCTGCACCGTCGGGTCATACTCGTGCGTCCATTTACTACGGACTAGGCGGAGGGAGATGGAGGATTTACCTGTTTTTTTTGTTGTTTTTGTTTGTTAGCGAATGCTTGATCGATTAATCGCGATGCGCGAGGTGGGGATTTAGTACAGTACCTGTCCCGCCGTCACCGCACACGGTGATGGATATTGTTTCCATCCTTCTTCTTCTTCCTCCAATCAATTGAGTCTGAGAGAGAAACAAAAGTAAAATATCCCTTCTTGCCCTTCGCAAATACGAGCACCCGCTTTTCAACCAATAAGTAATAGCAGCCGGAAAAGGGTTACCGGTATATAGTCTAGAAAATAAGAAGGAAAAAAAGACCGATCAGTTCAAAATTTCAGTTACGGTAACGCACCATATATCATACAGTACCCACAAGCGCGTCTCAGGGTCTTCCTTCCTTCCCTTTCCTTCTGGAGGGGAAATAGAGAGAGGGTAAAAATTACTGTACCTGTAAAAAGGAAAAAAAGAAAGAAAAAACTCCTCCCCCCCAAACCTAACCCAACCTAACCAAAGGATTTCCCCCTTGGCCCCTGTCTCGCTTACAACCGAGCTAATGCGAAACATGTGTAATCTCCCCGTTATCTCAAGTACGGGCTACAAGCGTAACTCGAATAGCGGGATGGAGAGACGAGAGAAACCGGCGTAACCGCTTCTGGCAGTTGCGGCGTCATTGCGACGACGACGACGATGACAAAAAAGTGATTCTGGCACGATTTTGTTAAATTACCGTTTTGGTGAATATATCGTGCGATATATCGAGTGAGATTTTGTGATGGGCTGTGGAGGTGTGTGGTAGTATCATAGGTGGTTTGTAGATTCGAAGGATAGGCAGGGTGGAGTGGACGGAGTATCGTGCGTGCCCGAGTTACTGTGGTGTGTGTGTGTGTACTAGTACTTAAGGTCTGGTCTGAGAAGCAATGAATGACGTTAGTATGCATGCGTCCATGCATGCATGCTTCGGTAGATAGATGGACAAGCATGAAAAACATGAACTCTCCGCATACAACACCATACCTTATGATATGAAGGAGATAATTTCTTCTACCCGTACGGTACAACTTAGCCACACCTCCTTCTCCTTCTTCCTCCTCCTCCCCCTCCTCCTCCTCTTCCTCACCATCGTCATCAACTTAACAACTCCTCCTTTTACCCACCCTATGACGACCACCGTGCCACAACAACAACCAATTCTCCCCACCACCACTATCCAGATATTAACTTACCTGGTAACTTACCTCCCCTTCCACTCCACTCCTCAAATTACTGAAATGTGAATACTGACCCGTCACCAACGCAGCCCGCTCCCTTCTGTCTACCTACTGTATGATACTGACATCGGCAGTTCAACCCTTCCATTCCTAGCATCCCGGACGGGATCAATTCCTTCCAGCCATTCATCCATCCTCCTAACTAACAAAAAAGGAAAAGAAGAAAAAAACTTCCCTTTTCTTCCTGCACCAAATCACATGTGTGCCATAAGAATTACCCCTCTCTCTAGGATATATACTTTTTTAACTCCGTAGTGTATAAAGGACCCTAGAGTTTTATTTCCTAGTTGATAGTATGATATGAATTGCGCTACCCCCCCAGCGATATTATACGACTAAAGGTAGGGGGTGTTTGTGGTAATGGTATTGTGATGCTGGTGCTTTTAGGCAGGCAGGCAGGCAGGCAGATAGGTGGTGTTTGTGCTGTGTTTCTGTCCTTTTCCGCACTTTACGTTTAGGGCGTTGGGTGCGTAGTAGCTTCAGCGTACCGGTAATCCACGCACCGCTCATACCGTACATGCCGTGCCAACTTGGCCTCCAGCACTACCACTCAGACTACAGCCTTTCCTCCCTCTGACCTCGTCAGTTGACTTCACTTCACTTCACCCTGCGTCGCTACTTAACCCCAAACGCAGCCAGAAAGTTATTGTAAATCCGAAAAAGGTATCATAAATAGGTAAAATAAAATGGGACCAGACAAACTACAAATAATAATCCATCAATCTTAGCAAGAGTAAAAAACCAATTTTTCTACCAAAACGACCGTGGAAAAAAAAAAAAGATACCGCGAGAGGAAAAAAGCGAATGGTATGGTATATAAAGCATGATAGTTCCAAAACCCCCTTGTGGAAAAATCAAACCAACGGACAGAAAAACAAGCATCATATGAGAGGAAGGGAATCAAATGAAATGAAAAAAGACCCCGAAACGAAAAACCCCAACCCCATGCAGCGATCGTTTAAATGGATAGAGTTAAAAGTATGGTGGAACGGAAAGGAAGAGATGGGGAATACAATAATGGGAAGGAAATATAGGGGAAAACGGAAAAAAAGAGGGGTTTTTTTTTGGTCAAGCTTAACGCCGGGAAATAAGAAGTTTTTTTTGGTTCCTTCCATCCCCTTTGCCCTGGGTAAAGGGTAAGGAGGGGAAGGGGAGAGACGAGTGCCCGGAGGTGAGGAAAAATGAAAAATTCGGGATTTCCTGAGTGAGAGGGCATGTTATGGAAGGTAGGTGATGTCGAGAAGATGGGGGAAGTTGGGATGAATTGAAAAGACGAAATAAAAATCAAGGTCCGTAATGCATTAGAGGAAACGGCTAATAAAACAGACGAAACAGGAAATAGCCCGAAAGAAAAATGAAGCAGAAATTGGGAAAAAAAAGAAGAAAAAAAAGCAAACAGTGAATTTTCATGCAAAACCCTATTATCGATTCTCGAAAATGGGGGGTAGAGTACAATCGGGGACAAAGTATTGCCGTAACAAACGGACGGGATTGGGGGAGGGGGTTTGTAATGGAATATAAACACAAGTAGTGATGAGAGGGATGGCTAAGAGGTCAAGAGAAAGGGTAAGCGAACAAAGAAAATAAAAAAGTTGCCCATTCCACGCAAGAATTTGTCATGACCCGTTGACCTTCATCTCTACCTCTCCATTTCCATTGATGTGTGGAGCTGAGGTAGGATGTGGCTGGAGTGTCGGCATGTTCCCGCTCATGCTTCCCCGTCTTAGTTGCTGATGCACGGGTGATATCGGTATCGGTGTCATTCCTGCCGTCTTCGCTGAGGACAAATGAGGGGAGTCTCCCAAAGAGTGGGCGGTGATTGGCGATGATTGGGATTGTGTTGGGCTCGTGTTGCCCTTGTCTGAATTTGAGGTTGCCGTTCGTGGGGATACTCGTCCAATCTTATTTTCCCGCAATTAGCACATCACCATTGACCCAACAGAGCCAAACGCGGCCCACGGGGACTGCATAAGACTGCCCTTTGTGGGAGAGAACTTACCAATTTAGCGTACCGCAGTCCACAGCTGTTGCACAGATCTCTCTTCCCACTCGGTCCTCTCCTCCATTCCGGAGTAACTCGGGTGTGACAATTGGCGCAATCCTTCTCGAGCTGGTCCACTCCCTTTCTTCTCTTTCTCTTCTTGCGTAAGGCCACGAGGCTACTCAGTTCCTCTACTAGTCTCTTATTTGTCCTTTGTAGCTGTCTAAGCTCAAACTGCCAACTGGTTGATCGAGTCGTTTTGAGTTCCTCAAACAGGTTCTCGTCTGCCGTGGTTTCTGCACTGTCTTCTCGGGAATCAGGCGGTGTCTTCTCAGCTCCATTGGCCATATGTGCAGCTTGATTGGGTGAGTTGTTACTCCATGAGGGTGTGGATGCTGCAGAACTCAGCGTATCAGATTGGTGGTTCTTTGTCGGGCTGCCAGCCGAAGCTCGGGTATGTTTCAGTAGCCGCGTCTGCGCAACGAGGAAAGTCGGCTTCTGGCTTTCCGTGCCATCACCCGGAAACAATGTCGTTAGGGCCTGTAAAAATTGACCTCGCTTATTTTGAATCTCGTGCTTAACGGTCGCCTTTGTTCCATTCCCTGCATTCTCTAGTGCCCTTCCGAGTTCGTTCTTTGAATCGGGCCTCATGAGTGCTTGGACACTTGTGCCAATTAACTCCTCACTATCCCTGTCCAGCAATGTCTTGGCATTAGACGAGACGAAAAGGAACATCCCACTGGTTGACATTTTTGTCCAAAGCTCATTGTCTCCAATTCCTCCGGCGACCTGAACTTCCTTCCAACCAAGCCTATAGACTGGCCGTTCCCTTCCAACCAAGATGATGCATTTTCTGCCCTTTCCCTGCTCTGTATGTAGACTGCCATGGCTTTCAAACCATGTATACCCACTGAATTTTCGTCGAATTCGGAACACGACGTTGACCGAAGTACTCGAAGATGTATCCTTCAGGTCTCTCGTCACAGGTACGATGTCGCTAGGGTGACAGACCGCAGAGAGGCTAGTCCCAACAAGCTCCTGGGGTTCGTACTCCAAAACTTTTCGTATGCTTGGGGAACAGTACAAGAAGAGGCCCTTCAGCGATAGAACATGTACCACATCATCGGTATTCTCTAGAAGAACTTTGTCGAGTATCCTCTTAGAATGGAACTCAGAGTCTCCACTGCCGAAGGAACTCAATACATGGGAAACATCATCCCTAGCAACCGTTAGTCCTGACCTCGCTGGGTCCATAACCAATGCCGCGGCGGCGGCTGGAACGTAGGTTGGTAATTGGCTGTATTGATAGTTGATCGCGAACGATCCGTCTGATCCTACTCAGTCAGCTCCGTAAATCGCCAAATCCATTGATTGGGGGGTACTGGCTTCGTACCTTTGTTTCGATTAACCATGGCCCCAGGCTGTTCAACTAAGTCTACCTGGAAGCCAACGAAATATACAACCTCTGGACTGTCCCATGTTATAGGGATCATGGTCAAGAGATTGGTAAATGGCTGCCCTCCTTTGCGGTAGTTGATAAGGGATGTTTGTGCCTCTTTTTTTGCTTGTATTTGGTTCTTGAGGTAGTAAACGGCATCGTCATCGACATACTTCCTTTTTACGCCCGGGACAATCTTTGCATCGGGGGCCTGGAGGAATCGACAATTTCGACCCAGAATCTCGTGTTTTGTGTAGCCAGTCAAACGTTCGAATGTGGCACTACAGTACACGATTGGGTTGTCGAATTTCCGTGCATCTGTTACGACAAAGGAGCAAGATAGGTCTACGGCTCCGATGTTGATTTGCGGATTAGGTCTGTTTGCTACCCTATACTGTATTTATGAGACACTTGTATTAGCAACGGAAGGCGTAGGGGAGGCTCCATCAAGTATAGGATGAAGAGTCTCAGGAAACGAGACATGAATAAGTTCAAGCTAACCAAGATTCCCAGCATATCGAACCCTGTAGAAGAATAGGTGGTCTCTGTAAAATGTTTACTGACGTCCATCGGGGAGTATTGCGACGAAGGTGTCATCCCTGACGATCGAAAATGTTAGAGTTTATACGATGGTGATCGAGGCCAAGCAAGTATATAAAGACCCACCTCCCATCTGGTCCATAAGGGATTGATCCATCCCCTGGTTTGGCATCTGAGCCATGTGCATTTGGGCCATGGGAGCGGATGTTATTGAATCGACTGACATTCGGTGTCCATGAGAACCGGGACCTAAAGGAGAGCCAGACATTTGTGGGCCTACTGGACTTTGGGGCACTGAGACTGCCATGGAATTGGTCACGGGACTTGAGTGGGATGTTCCCGACAGCACTTGTTGGTCGGCATACATCGAGATTGAGGATTGAATTTCTGGACCCGAGATGTTTCCCACCCCCATCATTCCTACCGCACTCAGTTCGGGAGCGGAAGCATCCATTTCAGAAAAGGATTCAATTGTAGTCGGTAACCGTCCCATTTCGTTACCCATCTGGCTCATGTCACCGGCACTGAAGGCTCCAGGACTCACCATCCGCGAAAAGGTATCGGCTTCCGAGTCGCCAACCCCGATATAGTCCAGGTTAAAACCATTAGCCAGAGACCTCCGCCTCAACTCGCGTGCATTTTCAGCTACAATCTCATCCATTCCCACAGCGCCAACCATACCAGGTGTTGACGCTCGTCGACCACCCACTCCAGGTCTGTCAACAACGCTATGACCATGTGAACCGTGACCGTTGGTTCCTCGGGCACTTGCATTCCTTCCAGTAGGTAGGTTTGAGAAAGCATTACTCGCGGCCAGATAGCGATCGTACTCGTTTCCATCCAGTTCCATCATCATCATGATTGAGATCAAACCCTCGATCTTTAGAGATCGGAGATGGGAAAGGAAAGGGAAGGGGTGTGTGTGGGAAGTGCGAGCGGGAGTGAGCACTCGTCACACCCTTAAGGTGAAGGCTGACGATAGAGAGAAACCTAACACACAGGGAATGGCAGTGTAGTGTGGAGATCGGGAAGCGGACTTAAGGTGGTGCAAAGCAGCAAGGAGTGAGCCTCAATTTGAAGGTTGGAAGGGGAAGGGGGTTGGGTTGAAGGGTTGCTTCCTTTGGTCTGCTATTACTGGGGGGAGTGGGCCAAAGAGGATGTGTGTCTCGCGGGCCACAGTTATTATTATTTTTTTTGAAAATAAAATAAGTCAAGAATACCGATAAGAGTTGAATAGAATAAAAATCAAAAAGGATTTAAGTGAATTCGGGGGAAATTATTTCGGCGGGGGGGGGGGGGAAGAGGAAAGTCCTTTGAGATCAGTCAAGGACAAGCGAAGGGCGGGTAGAGTAGAGTATAGTTGTATCGAGATTCGAGATGTGAATAAATTTCCCTGGTGGCAAGAGAAAAATTGGAGGAACAGTCCGACTTGGGACTCAGAGAGAGGGGAGAAGCAAGCAAGTAACAACAGCAAGAAGCGGGCGGGGTGGGGTGGGGATCTGTTGTCTAGTATGATAGACACGCGGAGACGTGGTGGGCACGGGCAGTTGTGAGTGAGTAAATGAAATACTGGCAGTGTGAGTGAGCGTCCGGATGTGTGGGATGTGTGTGAGTGTGCAGCTGGAACAACTCTGTCTGTTTTTTTTTGTTTTTTCCTTTTCTCGTTTTTTCCTTTCTTTTTTTCTTTTTCTTTCCTTTCTGCTTTTTGTTTTAGAGCCCTTGATATGTACGAGTATTTGAAGGAGCGTGGGTGTCTGGTACGAGGCAGGTAGGTATTGTGTGGTAGGTGCACCCGTTTTCTCACCCTCTGTGTAGGGTAGGATGTTGTTAAGGTTGCTACGGTACTGTAAGACTTGAAGGGAACAATAGACAAACGTTGCTGGCCGGCCGCATATACGGACAGATAGGGTGTTAGCTGGCTGTCTCTATGGCCCGGGCCAGAATGGATAGCCTATGTCTTGCTGGCCTGTCTGGTTGTCCCGTAACACACTGGGAAAAGTAAGCTGGCAATAGCGGCTCCTTTCTGTCCCAGATCGATCGGAAGTGGATGGGAGGGGGGAGGGAGGGTATGGGAAAATAAGGAAAATACAGGTTGGGGGAAAGGTGGGAGGTTTCCTTCTCTTCCACAGGACAGGGTAAGGGCTATCTGTCTGCCAACCACGGGGCAGACGGGGGGAGGTGGGTACAGGATGAATACTACAAGAGGAGGAAGGGAGAATTTTAAGATGCGCAATTGTAATAGGTGGGGGAGCACGGTAAAAGATACGGCACGTAGAGACTATGTATGTCGCTGACCCTGCTCCTTGCTTTCATACGAGTCCCGCTTGGGAGGGCTCGCTTGTCGACGACTGCAGTGCTCGGATGCAACGCCTTTCGCTCTTTGTGCGCGGTGTCGGTTGTGGCCGCCCGCCCGCTCGGAGTGCGGCCTTATTGGGTGGTTTGGAAACGCAACTGAGTGGACGGAATTGGGATGTCAGGGTTTTACCTGTATCCAGCTCAATAGGAGAAGTTCGAGCAGGCAATCGAACCGATTAGGAACAGAGCGTAGATATTGGATACCCGGTGTTTTGTTTGGCGAACGATGGCTGAGGTGAGAATCGTGATCGTAGAGAGGATCGAACACTGGCCATGGGGATGGATAACCGTGGGGTAGAAGGTACCTGTGCAGCGCCGAAAACTGAAAGAAGGAATCGATATATAAAGAGCACTGCCGGAATCGCTGGCGGATGGCAGAGAAGGAAGGGGAACGAGAGAAGCAGGAAGGAGGGAAAAAAAAGGAAAAAAGGAGGGATGCCCATTCTCGAGCTACACTCCATATGGCACGACTGCGGGCATCGTGTGTCTCTGCAGAATTTTGCGTTTAAATATCCTTTCCCTTAAGCTTACTGGCTAGTTTTCCTAAACAGCTAATAATTTTCTTGACAAGAGGAGAGCATCATGGCAACAGAACTTTTAACGGCAGCAGAAGATAGCAGCCGCGGCAACAGCAAACAAACAGCAATACAGTAATCCCAAAAAGGGCAGTAGCACCGTCACTGGCTCCTCCTCTGCCCCTCCACCTCCTCCACTTCCCTTTCTTACAGCCCACCACCAGGCTCAAGTGCATCATATACCAATAACAAACGAGCACTACTTTTCATCACCATAAGTTACAGCAAACTCGCCTCCCTTGGCTTTCCAGCTTTCCTCAACCAAACTTACTTGAACCACCGCATCTTTCTATCCCTTACGACTGATTCTATGTGTGGCGGACCTTCCGAAGTCTGGCAGCCCGAAGAGCCAATGCCATGCGCAGGGGCTGGTCGAGTGCATGGAGAGCTGCATACAGCCCACAGCTCACATACTGGTACATTGCTTCATTGCTTCGATGGAGAAGACGATGATTTCCATCCTTCTCCTCACCCCCCTCTTTCTTTGTCTATCTGCTCGACTCAACTTATGCTCACTTGTATGATACTCTAACTCCTCCCTTCTCATTCCTGGCTCTCAATTTCTACTCCTCCGCTTCTTGGAACAGCACTACCGTATGATGATACTAAATCGATGAATTGTTTCGCCTCAACACCAGTTTTTTCTCGCACATATCCCTCACTCACCTCGTTGACTTCACTCGACTCATAGCAGCTCACACGGCCCTCAACCCTTGTCTATCTATGCCATAATCGCCATTCAATCCCCATCTCCGTCTATCGCTTACACATCTGTTCCTTTTTTGAGGATTGTTGATTGCCGTTCGTTTTTTCTTCCCTTTATCCTCTCGAGTACAACATTTATTTTTCCCCCTTCTCCTCCCGTCGCTTCGCTGGCCCCTCTCAACCACGACCCAGCAAATCCTATCATATCGATCAACCTGCACATGACATGTAAGGCTATGCCCCACCACTGTGCATCAAACTTTTTTTTTTTTGATTCAACAGGACCATTCTTCCACTTCGAACCCCAATCTGACCCGACGAATAAGATGTATGCCTCACTGACGTGAGCACCTAACTTGCAATTCGAGTGCTCACATTTTTTCCCCTTTCCTCACTCAAACAAATCGTGCTCTTCAGTAATTCGGGGTCCTGCTCGGCACTTTCTGGAATATCCCAAAAGAAAACGTGACGCTTGGACGAATTCGGACATGACTCTCCGCATTGGTTCACGACAAGTTGTTTATCCGGCGCCAAGTGACCCAACCTGACCTCCGCTTTTCAAGCGCCACGGACAAAGGTTTCAGTTTCGGATAACAACGGTTCCCGTAATGTGAGTTTATTCGCACTCTCCACTAGGTAGAGCGCAAAGAAAAAGTGATGGTGGAGAGATCTTGGTTATTTTCTATCCATTGTTGCCTCCTTCTTTTCCACAATACTTGAGGGCGGCTGGGTTATTCCTTGATGGATAGGCTACGGTGTCATAGGTGCTGGAGATAGAGCTAAAAAAATGACTTGGGATTGCTATGATACCGGATGAGACGATGGAAATTCACTTTCCACTCAATTATCTTTCGGAAGCTTATCTATGTATCACCGCAAACCACGAAAGCACTGAACCGGCGATCAATGGAAAGTAACAAGGGGCTCATCCTCCTCCTCCTCATCGTCATTAGCATCGTCATCATAACAAACTTCATATGATATTTTTTTTTATATTTTTTTTCCTATAACCGCCAGAAGCAGACCCTGCCTTACCATATAAAAGTACCGGTACCGGTATTCTTTCCTCCCTCGGAGTAAGTTACCTTCGTCAATCATCCATCCATCCGGAGTCAGTATTATATTGAATTAACATCCAAACCATGCGACCTGCACGTCTGGTACTGTAGCTACACTACTCGTGGAGAATGAAGTACCTTGCATCATACGGGAATAACCCGAGAGCAATTCCACAGCGAAGAAATTAATCAACCAGTCAATCAATCAGATGGGTAGAGGGTGATTGGGGGAGGGAAGAAAAGAAAAGAAAAAAGCACCCTCCTTTGATAATTCCTTTACGAGCACGATGCCATTGGAACAAAAGAAGAAGATGATGAAGAAGAAAAGAAAAGAAAGTGCACAGTGACTTAACCTATTCCAATCACGCTACCATACTCCAGCACACCACAGTGACCACATACCGTCCCAGAGCAAGACAGAAGCAAGCAAACAAGAAAGAGGAGAAGGAAAAAAGAAAGAAAAAAAAAACGTCCCCGAATGGCATCCTAAATTTGCCTACCATGCCATCTGCAAAGAGCGACCAAACCAAACTATTGAACACCTTTTCTTTTCCCCCCCCCCTTCCTTCCTTCCTTCCTTCCTTTCGCCTCCTCTTCCTCTCTCTCCACTTGCGAGGCTGCTGTGAGTCTGTGACTACCGGGACCAAACAACGCGACTTGCGCTGCGTAGTCTTTCTCAGCCTAGCTTAGCCTAGCTTAGCCTAGTCTAGGGGAATGGTGCGGGGTGAACTTTTTTTTTTTTTTCCAGAAAAGAGGGGGAATAGAAGAGGGGAGAGGTGAGGAGGGACAACGAGAGACAAAGGAGGGACATGTCCAGTAATATCCGTAAATGACCAGTTTTTTTTCTTCTTTTCTTTTTTTTCTTTCTCCCTGATGGAACTACTGTCTGCCTGATGGAGCTACTGTCTGTAGGGTATGAAAGGAGAAAAATAATAATAATTTTGGTCTATCATGGTTTGTCTAATAGGATAAAGAGGCTATGATGCCGGTATGTGATGTGATGTGATATTATATGATTAATTGATCTAGATATGGTAGGGAAGGGTATAATTTAGTACCGGAAGGCGCAAGTACCGTGTGATGGAAGAGGAGTCTCGCAGGGTTTTCTACAGTACCCTTGCTTGGTTTGGTTTGGGTTGTTGTGCTGGGTACTTTGCTTGTGCGGATGTACGAAGTACTTGATGTTTCCTCATGCTTGGTTTGATAGTGGGCTAGCTAGGTACGAGCATAGTGCGGTAGGGGGAGGGGGAGGACGGAGAGGAGGGGAGGAGGTGATGGTGGAGGTGGTGGAGGTGGTGATAATAGGCTAAACTTGAAAAGAGGATAATCGACTGAACTCAATTTGGAGTAGTAAGTTTACGGAGAAAGGATGAATATAAGCCCGGGAATCTTCGATCTTTGGTGGATCGGTATCGGTTGTACCAGTCGTGTTTGCCGCTGCCGTTGGAGAAAAGGTACCGTATTCAGTACTGGACTGTGGGGGTAAAGAGCGGTAACTTTAGACAGTATCTTCTTTTTCTATTCTGGTGCTAGTTTTTGGTTCTTATTTATGTAATTGTGTTTATACTTGTGCCGGGGCTGTGGATGCTCCGATGGTCGTGTGACTGTACAGTACTCGTACAGCACTGCTAAGCTGCTGTCGCAGCTTAATTCTCAAGGACGATGTGCTCTTCGATGGCACTAACCAATCGATCAACTGTATTTTTACTTGTCGAAGCGTTCATAACCGCTCTGAAAAACTCGCCGTGAATTGGATGGGGGGAGTAGTCTGCAAGTAGTTAGCCCAGCTAGCAGCGTGGGGAAGGAGAGGTGAGTAGAATTACCAATCATGAACCCCTTCGCGATGAGTTTCGCTGCGATGGCTCGGGTCGTGGTAGTATTCCTGAGCAGATGAGGCGTTAGCTTTTATACTGTAACTTATCCGCGGGGGTTTTCCTCTTTCTTTCTTTCTTTCTTTCTTTTTTTGAAATAATATGTAATAATTCCGAATTCTGGATGGGGTAGTTGAGGGATATATGAAGGGGATGAAAGGGGATGAGGTACTTCCTAGCATTGGCCGAGAGCGCTCCTTCGGGGGTGTAGAAAAAGCATCTTGCATAACGGGATTAGATTAGCTAGTCGGTCTGAACCTGCCTTAAAGCTGCAGTACCTAGAGGTTGGGTGATTTGGAGAAAAAAATGGGAGGACAAACACTTGGAGACATGGTGGCGGGTTTGAGGAGAGGAGGTAGAAGTTTGTATTTTGGGACAGCTTGGTGGCGAAGTAGGATGCTATTTCGAAAGCATGATTTATTCTTTCTGCATGTGGATAGTGTGTTTGTGTAAGCTTGATTGGTGTAGGATATGACAGCTATCGTGTGTGGGGAAGAGGGAAGGAAAGGATAGGTGGGGGTTTAGATTACCTTCGTATCCCTTCTTCCCATAATATATCCAGCCTAACGCCATCTTCAGTGAGTCCGCACGTCTCCCACATCCCATAGTCATCTGGGCCATATCAAACACTTCCTCCTCATCTCCGTCTCCGTGGAACAAACTAACATTCCCCGAACACCCCCCGATCACTATTAGCCCTATCGTCCTCATTCACTCGCTGGAAAACCCATCCGATTAATCACAGTATGGAAAGGGAGAAACGCACTATCCTGCCTTTAAACTCGTGGCCTTCGAAAACCTTCTCGTATCACCTGTTACCAAGAAACTGCATGTCATGGGGACTCCGAGCATTTTATGCGGATTAATAGTTACACTATCGGCCTTGTGTACCCCTTCAAGCTTGTAACGGTGTTTATCTGAGAAGACGACTGACCCACCCCACGACCCGTCGACGTGCATCCATAGGTTGTGTCTTTGGCAGACATCCGCAATGGCGTTGAGTGGGTCATATGAGCCCATGACCGTCGTGCCTGCTCCGGCGTTGACGTAGAAGGGGGTATAGCCTTCTTGTTTGGCTTTTTGCACTGCGGATTCCAATTCTACATGACCAATGAACTCAGCTTGATCCCCCTAACTGACTAGCGAATGAATGATGGCCGTGTTGGAAGGGTGATGTATACCAGGAACAACCATCCGCCCCTCCTCGTCAACCGGGACGCTCCGTACGGCGGCACTCCCGAGACCGAGTAATATCGCGGCTTTCTCGACGGAGTAGTGGCCATGCTCACTAGTGAATACTACGAACTTATATCCAGTGTTGCCAGAAACTTTGGTCTCGGGGAAGAGGGTATTCTTTGCTATTATCATAGAAGTGGAGTTGGATGCGGAGCCACCCGGGAGTGTTAAACCTCCGGCGTGCCCAGAGGTAAACCCGAAGAGACGAGCTATCGAGGAGGCAGTTTCTTTCTCGATTATGGTTAGAGCTGGAGAGACTGTGTTTTGTTTTTGTTTTGTTTTTGGTTAATTTCTTTGCTGATAGTTTAATGGTCAGATGGAGGAGATGTTGAAACCTTGGTACACATGAACCTATCAAACATCATCCCAAGTCACTCATAAGCGTTATATCCTTCAGACTTTCCCCAGGAAGTGACTCCAAACCCGTAATGGGAGGTCTAGGGGAATGAGGAAGAGGGGGGGAATACATTGGTGTTCAAGACTGCTAGCAAGACTTCACTGACAACCCCCACAGCATCCGTGGACGCATAAAGCTTATCCATAAAGCCAGGGCTCCATGTGTTGACCGAATACTTGAGGACCTTCTTTAGAATCTCTTCTAGGCCCTTCTCGCCACGCCCTTGCGTGGGTAGCTCTAGTCCAAGTTCCTTTTTGAGCTCTCGCGGTGGGAGATAATCTGATATCAGGATATCATCTGCGGAGGAAATATGTGGAAGGAGATGAGACTGCGCAAGTTTCAGGAGCTGGAACCGATGGTCTGATGTTAGCCTGTGAAGGACAATATCTTCTCATAAGGTAGTGAAATGTCGTACTCTCTCTACCTCGCAAGCTTTCATCTGGGAGGATTTCTGAGACGGCGATGACATGGTGGCCTATGGGTTTGGGATAAAGATATATAATAATATGGAGATTTTTGATTAAGGGGAGACGCTGGATATCTCCTTGTCTTTGATATAGTACTTGAGTGCAGTACAGTATAGTGAGTGGACGAAGTGCTTGTGATGTCGAGCCAAAACTCTCGTCCAAGCCACATCTTCCCATATTCGTATCCGCCCCCTTGCCTCCTAAGCTCTCCTATGATCTGGCGAAAAGGTGGCCCGTTTTTCACTTTTACAAATACTTCTAAGCCGGATTTGAACAATGCTAGGGAATCCTTTATTATGGGTGGTCTCTATTGCCGGGGGTTTTTTTATCAGACCTTGCCAATTGCGTGAATGGCGAGATACTGTAGAGTAATTCAGAAGTATCATTAATTATTCATATATATAGTTCGTGCGAGTGAAGTAGGATAAGAAAGACTCCGCTGACAGTGACGTTTAAAGATGCGATGTGATGTGATGAGATATTTTTTGACAAATTTTTGTTGATGGACAGGCTGTCCTTTATTTTCTTTTTTTTCCCACTTTCCTCCCTATCACTAATTTTCAGGGGGAGGGAGGAATAGAGAGGAAAAAAAAAGAAAGGAAAAAGAAAAAAAGAGAGAGATTTTCTCAGCCGTGACATCACCGCCGGATTTTCTTTATTCCGGCAGATCCTTGTTCCTCGCGAAGGCGTTTGTAAGGACCGGTTGCCAGGTTCTTAGCGGCGTGACGTTCCCGCGCGAGCTAGCATGACATATCGTATCAGTTGTCAATTTCGTCCAACCATTCACTGGATTCAACCTTGTGAGGGAAAAGAAAAAAATATATGAAACGTAGACAAACCTCGATGGCAGTCTTTTTCCTCTCGACTTTATTACTATTATTACTCCCGTTGCCATCCATTGGCTCCCCGTTCGCAATTGCGAACCACTGATTACGACTGCGTTTATATTTATCCATGGACCAGTTCCGCCAGACCGCCCGGCCGAAGAAGCTCTCTCGTATAGAAGCCTCGCCGGAAAGTAGTTCGTTGGCTATCGCTTGTTTGATGTACATTATCCCCTGGGTCGCCGGCCAGCATGCGTCGACGATGTGCGAGCCGTTGGGACTGAGTGATAGGGTTACGAAGGAGCCCTTTAGGATGTTTAGGAGGATGCGCTTGTTTGGGGTTGTGGTGTGGGGGGATTGGAGGTATGCTTGGATTAGATGGGAGGCTTGTGGGTGCTGTGATAGGCCAACGATCGTTTGGGGGGGTTGGGCGAGGATACTGCAGTGATGTTAATTGGTTTATGTGAAGGGGGGGAAGGGATAGAGGGCGGGGTTATCTATTCTGACCTTTCGCTGATCATCCCGTGGAATTTGCCTGGGAGTTGGAGCATTGATTGGGCTAGTAGAGAGCCGTGCCGTTGTGATGGATCTCGTCTGGCCTTTCTGGAGGTCTCTTCTTTAGAGGTTAGGTCCTCCGGGGTAAGCTTTGTTATGTTGAGTATTAATTCTGCTGGCTCGCAATCGTAGGAAGACACCATGGCCTATGAAATTTGAGAGGATGAACTCGTGTGGTGGCTCGAAGGATCAACATACCTCTGCAATGCCGCTTGCTTCAACACCCTGTTTCGCACAGCAGTCTATCAAAGTCTTCACGACAGCAACCTGCGACCTTTCTGCATCAGAGAGTAAGCACATGCATACATTACATTACTTATCCTGGTAAACATACCAATCAATCCCTTAACCTGCGGCAATATCTCCCCTAGGGCCTCCTCAAGCATATGTTTCTCAAGTTTCTCCAAAATCCTCTGGACAACGAACCCCGCAGTTTCGTTCCTCGCAAGGCTTCCTATCCTTCCTTGGAAGAAAGCTTTGTACAGTTTCTTGAACTCCTTTTTCGGTGCATGGACTATTATTTCCTCTGCAAGATGTGAGCCTACGGGATCGTAGAGTAAATTATTAAAGAATGACGAAGGCTCTGATTCGCTAGATTTTTCGCCCTCAGCACTTATTCCCGTAAGCTTCCCTAGTAGAGTGCCCTCTTTAGATGCTGCTTTTGCCTTTCGCTCTTTACTACTGCGGCCCATTTCTAGTTGCATCAGAACTTGTAGCGTTGGACTACCGATTTGATGGACTGCCATCGACCTGATTTCCTCTGTCGACATGCTCCCGGTCGTAGCGGCAAGAATTCTCCCTACAGCATCGTGGAACGATTGTGGTACGAGTATTTTTTCTGTCAATTCTGGGCTAGGAGCAACATTAGATGGTAGGGTGATCTTCTCCTTTTTCCTACTCTGCACCAAATCTGACGACGAAACCATTTGTCCCGATAGCAGAAGTAGTAATCCCCGGATGACATGTGAAGCAAATCTATCAGTGCATAAGTGTTTGAGCTGTGGTTCGAGCTCCTGTTCCAATTAGCGCCCACACAAAGACATACTTATGGTGAAGACGTACATTAAGCATGTACAAGAACAAACTCTCTATACTGGCAAAAAGCTCGTCCGTTGCTGTGTCGTCGACATGGTCATCTTCCATCTCTTTCGAGGCAATCCATACAGACCGTTGGAACAGCATCTCACAGCAATGCGATGCAAACCGGTGCTGTGCTAGGTTCAAGAAACTATTCTCAACGGTCAGCACTTTCTCCGGCCTGGAGTCGAGCGAAACCTTACTGTCCAGTGAATTTCTGCCAAAGACACTTCAATTGACTCGGCGAAGACATCAGAATCAGCTTCTCTAGCAGCCTAGAGCACCCCTGACTATTGGCAATCTTGAGTTCTTTCCCGTTGGCCTCTTTCCAAACGTTTTCAATGAATAGCGCTCTCTCTAGAGTAAAACCATTCCTAGCATTAGCGGTCGCAGACACTCCCAATTGGGCAAAGGACTGAGCAGCACCATCCTTATCACCAAACTGGTTCAATTCCAAAATCTCGTCCGCTTTCCGGAAGTACTCCGATTCCTCCTCGTTGAGCAATCCATAAAACTGAGTATCCTCCTCACCCCCGGCCTCCCCTCCATAATGCCCGCTATAGAAATGTCCCGGGTCCTCAGGCGGTGCAAGAACTTGCGGTGTAGTTTTGGGCTGCCCCTTCTCCGCTTCTTCCTTCCGCTTCTTTTCCGCACGACGGCCACGCTTTTTGGCTTCTTTCGGCATATTTCCGGGGGTGCTGGTTCGTTTTGTTTGCGGGTTTGTTTTTTTGGAGTTTGCAAAGAAAATTTGTGGCGGGACACTTGTTGAGCCGCATTGCGCTAATGCAAGTAGGGCTTGGCAGGTCATCAGATTTCACTCGGCATTGTTTCTGGTCCTGAAATCGGAGATCACTGTTTTAGCGGGCACGTGGAGGCGGGCATCCAAGTTGAGGTGGGGAAGTAGCTATTGGTTGGGTTTCGCCTTATCTTTTTGGCGAGTTGTCCAACGGTTGTTTGAATCGGGCCTGAAATATCTTCGAGATTGAAATTTCTGCATTGATGGGCTGGTTGGATTTCGTATGAATAACGTGGTTGTATTTTCTCGAGTGCTTGCACTTGGTTGGTCGGCTTCGGTCGAATGGTGCTCAGGCCTTCGGGCGCCAGTCTACGGGGAAGCTGCTGACCCAGAATTTCGTCCAAAGGTACTACATTGTCTAATTGTCTAATCTACGATCAATGCATAGACACGAACCGCACCTTGGCTGCCAATCATCATGTCGATTCCTAGATGTACACAGCAATTATTCTTGCAGGCTTATGGTACTATTCTGGGTGTTTTTTGAGTGGAGGACTTGTTAGCTAATATATTTCACCGTCAGCCTCACCGGATACCTCCGCTGAAGCAAGCCTGAATCCAATCACCACGATGCGAGGAACAAGCCAGCAAATCAAGTCTACAAAAGTATACTTGTAGATATGAACAAGGGTAGAGTAGAGTGAAGTAGAATACGCAAGTCCACACGTGGAATGCTATTACAATGACCTACGCTCTACCAGCAGATGTTGTCCTTTTAGATGAAATTTCTTCCTATCAAGTTGTTCTCTATAGCGGGGTCTGTCCATCTGAATCATCTCCAGAAACATCACCTGCCTGGGTGTTATCAATACCCCATGCCTTGTACAAGTACTGGTCATGCACACTAACTGCCTGAACTGTGTGCAGTGGCCATAAGTAACTTGGCGGGGCATGATAGTTTTACAGTTTTTAGGACGAAACACTGATCGGAGGAACCTAGATCCGGTTCTCCTTCCGGTTCGTTCTATTATGCAGTGACCTGGGGTCACGCCATTGTAGCTGACTGAGCTCTCGAAATTGATAGCTGTTCTAGAAAAATCGCCACGTATTTGTCTACTCTACATATAGCTAGTAACGGTTGTCCATGTCACCTAGGGCATTTAGTTACTACTATTATACCTGCGAAATGTGATGTTCCTGGGCCGATCTTTTCTGACGTTGCGGGGGAAAATCTTGCAAAATTCTTTATCTTGACTGTGAAAAAGATGTGTTTCATGTGTTCCGAGATCTCCCGAGTGTTTTGGTTTATGCTTTCTGAGCTGCAAGTGGTCGCCCTGAGTAGAAAGATGCTGAAACAGAGTTGTCAAATGCTGGTCTACATTCTGGGGTGGACGCCATGTTCCAGGTAAACGATGTCGAATGCCTACCTGACTGTGTTGATTCGCAACCTGGGGTTACGGGGCTTTGGCTAAGATAAGCTAGGGTTTTTGTTACCGTTGATAGACATTATTTAGAGAAAGTCCATGTTCTGTGAGCTCTCAGGTATTGTGGGCGGAGCTTGGGTACTTGGCCAACTCCGCACTTTCCATGTGTACCACCCGCATTCGGCTGATACTTTGTGATCCTCTGCCCAATGGCATTGCAGATATGTCACCAATAGAAAGAAAGGATGCCCCAACAAATCATCACTCACAAGGCCATGCATCGTTGCGGTTCAGGAGCTTGGAGCTGAACCGTGCGAAATAAATTACTACCACTAAACCCTAGCAGCTTTTGTGGTAAGGATATAATTCTCCGTGTATTCTCGGGGAATAATTAGGGTGCCTGTAAATATCCTGATACGGGAGGGCCCGGAATTAAAACGGATGTGAGGCGGAAGAGATCTCTTCAGTGAGCGAACGGCTTAGATAATATGGTAGAGTACGGTAAGAGGGACTGAAGAGCATATCTAGGAGCAGAAGCTGGGGAGAATCATAGAAGTAGCCAACCGATAACGAGGGTTTTTGTGGCCTCGAATATAAAGACCTTTCGCGTTAGTCTCCAGTGGAGATTTGGAAAAATTTTCCTAGTGCCTTGCTTTCTGGTAACAAAGGGTCGTCTATCGTACCTATTACCCGGTTGGGAGTTCGCGCCCTGATATAGGTGTCTGGATTTTCTTGTAAATTACTTTAGGCATCAAAGAAGGGCTCTGATGAAACAGTCAGTACTAGTAATAGAAGCATTCAAGTTTTATTCAGAAATTTGGCTAACAATTGGCGTTCTCCCGGTTAGTTCCCTTTATGTTCAATCAAATCTCATGAACCTCCCTGAGGGGACCCGCTACTGAGAACCAAAGGAGACATTGGAATAACTAATTCTGCTGCCCCTGAATCGTTAAAGAATTGTATAAAGTTCCGATTGATTCCGGGGGGTTACTGGGGGAGATATAATAGGCAATCACAGGGGGGCTTTTCTTAGAACTTCCCCATGATGTCAGAATAGGAGCAAGGGTGCAAAGAACTTCTAACGGATAGCGACATCTAACTCTATCAGTGTCCTTCCAGAACCGATATTTTTGAGAGTAGGTGGGGGCGCCGCACGGCTTCAGCAGATACCTCTTCAATCGGCTTGGATGTGATACTTGGCATGGTGAAACCAGAGTCGCGAGTGATACTGCCATGAACTGAATGGTGCTTAAAAGCATTTCTTCCCCACGTTGCTATCCCTCAATTGTAGCCACCTAAATGGTAACTGTGACAAAATGATTCTAGGAAAAAATGGATATTATACGCAGTGATCATGCCTGTCGCCCGCATCTGCCAATACAATTACCCCATTAATGGCACTCTCTCGGCGATGTCTCTGGTATCTCTCTGTGCTAACCGCGAGGTCTATCACGACCGCCGCGCTAGAGGGGCTGTTGTATTGAAGAAAACTAGCCAAGGCACTGTGGCTGTTTTCACAAAAGGGCTAGAAAGGAAATTTCAACGATACCAATTAAGCTTTATGTCAGCGGTTTGCCCACGATATTTATTTTGGTTGGCCGAGTGTACCTTCCGGGAATAAATTTTGCATGGCCCGTCACTTGTGCTGCTATAGTTAATGCGTTCGCTTGTATTTTTGGGCTAGGTTGGAACAGCCCAGCCATAGCGGCATGGACTTTTTTTTATCGTATTGACTTTAGATAGCGAACCTAATTAAGAGAAAACTTAGTGATACTAAAAACCATAAAGTAAAACATCTATCTATTTCATTTGGGATCCCTTGCTTAGCGATTGCGCTTATTCTATATATTCCTTCCCTCCCGCTGCAAATTTCCGAGATATGAGTGAATTTCATGTGCGAGTGATAACTCATGCAACCATCAGTTCCACTTTCAGTTAATATCCTAAAATATTGTAGGTCTACCGGTATTTTGTTTACTGTGATACCGCTACTAGCGCATTGCTTAGAGATCGGCAATTTAAAACTATATTCATTAGCCAAGAGCTGCTATAGTTAAGTAGCAGTCAATGGGTTGGGGAACAAACCTTAATAAGTGCTTTCCCTCGATTCTTCCCGCTTTACAAACAAAGCAATCCCTAATAGCATTGCCCAGCCCTTCAAAAATCTCCTCCCGATGGACGGTCTCCTCGCCCCCAACAACTTGCCAATGTCCTGTTGATCTTCTAGTATTTCGGCCCAAGGTCCGAGCGGGTGGAGGTGGAGCCCTGTACTATAGCACAGACCCACCATTAGTAACCTGCTCATAGAATAATTCTTTATAATTGCACAAGGCAAATCCTTCGCTGAAGAAGCATTGTTCTCTGGGTCCTCAAAGCTGTATTGTGTGATCATTCGGCCAAGAGCTATCCTAGCCTAGTAATTCCCATGAAATAAGGTCGCATCGAGGTCTTCTGAGTCAACACCCACTAAACATCTGCGTTTCCTGTTTACTAGTATTCTATCGCAAATATCGTATTCACTCTAACTAATCTAACAAGACAAAAAACTCTTTTACAAACACTTTTCAAACCAAGAATCAAGAAAATTTTCACCAACGGCTTTTGTCAAATATGAAAAAAAGAAACCCTTCATAATAATACCGGTATTATTATAGCCTTTGCTTTACCGCGGGCCGAGGCCCCTCTTCTCTAGCACCACGATGGATAGGGCATCGGGCTATCCCCACGCGTTGTTGGCGGGAGAAGAAAGGGCTTTGGCCGCCGCAGCTTAGACCATGCCATCAAGGAGGAAGAAAGCACGGAGAGGCGGAAGCAGGATGGGAGAACTGAGTATAGGTGGGTGGGCTACTAACTTCCGGCGGTGTAGCATATGTGAGAGCGAATTTTGTAGAAGATATGCTATCGCTTCTCTCCCTCTTTCTGGAGTTGGCGCGGTTGACTACCGTCTAGCGGGGATTGCGGTGATTGCCTTGGAGTAAATACATGGCTATCTGCCTCCACCCTCTTGGCGGTGACTTTGTCGAGGCGATCTCTTCGAGAACACACCTTTACTGTTACTATCCAATCACAAGTGATCTTTTATTCTGCGATAGTTTACACTTGGACATTTTGTTTCTACTTTTGTTTATTTGTTTGCCTTGGGATGGCTGATTCCCAACCTTTTCCTCCCCCTAGGGAACAGGCTCTCGTGTCTGTCATTTGAAGGGTTCACGCCGCTCCTGGTAGGTCCGATTCAACTATGGAGTTTGTTCACAAACGAGGATGTCAATGAGCTGCCCCTCACCACGATGAAGCCATCTGTGGCATTGTTGCCCGGATGCAATATGGTGATTTTCGACCTTGTTGAGGCAGCTGCTAACCCTGCGATATTCTTCCTTGATTGTTCACCTGAATGCCATTTTGACCAGAGTTCCACCCTGGGACTTTATGCTCGATAGCAACTCGAGGATTCCTTGTTTGCCCCTTCCTCCCTATCCTCTGGCTCTTAGCTGGATAGCTCTTGGAACTCGCTTCCCCCTCTCACCTCAGATCCTTTGGTCCCCTCGCCTGCCCAGCGCTTGTTGGCGTCTCCTTCGGCTCCTTCCCCTACATCTTCCCCTGTCTAGTCACTACTCTCCCTTGGGACTCCTCTATTCTTGTCGACCAATTACAGTTTGATCCCCCTCTCTTTTTTATGTGCATTGTCTCCCAGTAAGCAACACCTGTATGGTCCTGGTTTCTGGTTGGATGCCGCCTCTGACTCTGACTATCGCCCTTTTGGTGACATGTCATCTCCCTCTTCCCCTCATTTACGTCCTTGTACTGAGGATACCCCCCTTTGACTTTCCTCGTATAGCTGCTTCTGGCTTCGCTGGCTCTGGCTTAGCCCTCTCATCATTCTTCTTGATGCAGCAGTGGTCCCTCATCAGCAAAAATATTACCTTGCGTCCTGGTGTGTCCTGTTCGCCCTGTGCGCTGGACGCTCCAGGCGCTTATAAAGTAAACTCCAGTTCCTGATGCGAACGCCCGGGCTCGCTTCGTCTGGAAGCGGCCCCTTTGTGTCCGAAGGCACAGGACGTGGCCTGGCACAGTTCTCCCTAGCAACCCTGCCCCCAGTGCATAACCTCTTCCTCCCCTAGCTCTGAATGCCCCAGTCTGCAGGCTCCTCTTTGCAGGCGCCTTGTGGCTGGGACCTATCTCCCCCCAACCCTCTCCCACACACCCCTGTCCGCCACCATTCTTCCCATGATACCCCGTTCTGCCCTGATTTCGTCCGCCTGATCCGGGAGAATACGCAAAGGGTTCGGGGGGTGCGGGGAGAAGAACAGAGCTTGTGGGGGGGTTCGGACGAAAGAGGACTAGGAGAAGGACTGTGTCACAAACGGTGACTAAGCAAGGCAGACTCTCACATGACTAATAGTTATTAGTCATCGGTTTGTTATCTTTCACACTATGAGATCAGTTGACTCATAGGCTTTCACATGACGACGCAATAGCG